>Ga0307515_10020972_pt1 | contig 11613 bp, 9 predicted proteins | sample 17_EM_MG_FD_194513 | JGI IMG/M metagenome (GOLD analysis project Ga0307515, IMG submission 194513) | Populus trichocarpa ectomycorrhiza microbial communities from riparian zone in the Pacific Northwest, United States - 17_EM | ecosystem: Host-associated > Plants > Roots > Unclassified | place... | reverse complement strand
ATTGTCCATCGGTTGGACCGATGCATTCTCGGCTCGTTCGGTCGACCCCGCGTGGGGTCATCTTCTCGGCCGTTGCGATCTTCGGTTTGGGTCTGCCGATTTAGGCAAAGATCCTTGCCCCTCGGGGAAATCGTGTGCGAATGTTCTCCGGCATGATCCGAAAAAGCTCTGGTCCCGATCACTGTGCGTGACGACCGGGCGTGGCTGGAGCCTCGAACATCGACGGAGGACACATGGCCAACATCGAGACGTCCCTGAAAGAAGCAATGGGGATCGAGGGCGCCATCGGCGTAGCGCTCGTCGACTACACGAGCGGACTGACCCTGGGTGTCATGGGCGGTACGCCGAACCTGGACATGAACGTTGCCGCGGCCGGCAACACCGACGTGGTCCGCGCCAAGGTGCGCACGCTGGAAATGCTCGGCCTCGGCGACAACATCGAAGACATCCTGATCACCCTTGACACCCAGTACCACCTGATCCGGCTGCTGCAGACCCGGCGTGGCAACACCGAGGCGCTGTTCCTCTACCTGGCGCTGAACAAGAGCCGGGCCAACCTGGGCCTGGCCCGGCACCAGTTGCGCAAGATCGAAGCGGACCTCGACGTATGACAGCCGTCGACGAGGCCGGATTAGCCTCGGGCGAGCAGCACCGCAGCATGTCGCAGGTCGTGACGGACACGGTCAAGGAGTTCCGGGCGATGGTGCCCGACTGTGTGGCGTCCGGCCTGGTGGACATGTCCACCGGGATGCTGCTCGCGGTCGACACCCTCGACGATCATCCGAGCGAAGTCCTCGACCTGCTTGCGGCCGCCACGTTCGACCTGTTCCAGGGCCGCAACGTGGTGATGATCGAGGACATCTTCAAAACCCGGCGCGGAGTGCACAGCGATCGGCATTATTTCCAGGAGATCGTGGTGAACAGCGACAACCTGGTACACCTGTTCCTGCGTAGCGTCGAAAACCAGGACATAGTGGCCGTGGTTGTCTGCCGGCGTGTGGCGAACATCGGCATGCTGTTCGCCCAGTCCCGCCTTGTGATGAAGCAGTTGGACGCCGGCTTCGGCGGATGACCGTGACGCTGGATCGGTCGCCGCTCGACGATGCGCTCGGAATACCCGGCGCCCGCGCCGTGGCGCTGCTCGCCGCCGCCGGCGGCGGCTCGACGGTGCTCTGGTGGGCGGGTGTTTCGTCACTCGACGAGCAGGAGGCCGGCGCGGCGGTCGCGCTCGCCGTCGCGGCGGCCGGGCTGGTGGTGCTCACCGACCCGGACGACGAACTCGGCGACGTGCTGGTGACCAGCGCGGCGGCGTTCCACGTGCTGCGTCTGGTGGGCGACGGTGCGCAGGTGGCGCACCTGATGCTGCGCCGGGCCGGAGCGAACCTGGCGATGGCCCGGCAGGAGTTCAAACTGCTCACCGAGGCACACGGGCGTCAGCCCAGACACGCCGCCGCGGCCGCCTCGGCCCCGGTGCCGCAGCCAGCAACGGCGGCGTTGCCGAGGCGGCGGCCCAACGGCCAACCCGCGGCGGCGGGCGGGCCACCGCCGCTGACAACGGACGTCGACACCGGCGAGCCGGCGCCAGGCTGGCTGAACATGCTGGGGCAGCCGTACCTGAACGATGAAAGCGTGCTCGACCGGATTCTGCTCACGCTGCGCCACCTTTGATCCCCCCGTCGACCGACCGGAGCCAGACGTGCAGAGCATCATTGACCCGTACAAGGCCGTCCGTGCCGAGTTGACCGCCCTCCGGCATCAGGTCACCGGCGTACAGGGCTGCGTGATTGCCGGGGTCGACGGGCTGTTGATCCTGCACGACACCATGTCAAGCGCGGAGCCGCACGACATCGCCGCGCTGGCCGCCGGCGCGCACGGCATCAGCCGTACCTGCGGGGCGGCCCTGAACCAGGGCGGCTTCCACGAGTGCACGATCCGCAACCAGTACGGCTACCTGGCCATCTACGCGGTCGGCCCGCTGGCGCTGCTGGCGGTTGTCGGCGACGACGGGCTGAACATCGCCCGCCTGCACCTCGAGGCCCGCCAGGCCACCAACCGGCTGGTCCCGCTGCTGGAAATCCAGACCGTGGCCGACGTGCACCCGTTCGACCGGCGCTAACGCCTCAGTTCGTTCGGGTTCAGGGCGTGGGCCTCGGCGGCTGTGGCCCGCAGAGCGAGCGGATGGCGCCCAGCAGTGTCGACCTGGTGAACGGCTTCTCCACGAGCATGCTGTTCGAATCGAGATGTAGCTGCGGGCCCAGCGACGCCGCCGTGTAGCCGGACATGAACAGCACCGGCAGATCCGGATGGTGGGTGCGCAGCGCGGCGGCCAGTTCCGGCCCGGTCATCGACGGCATCACCACGTCGGTGATCAGCAGGTCCGGGTGTGCGCCCGCGGCCACCTGGGTGACCGCCATCAGCGCGTCCGTCGCGACCGTGATCGCGTAGCCGGCCGGCGCGATCAGCCGCTGCACCAACTGCGCCACCTCCGGCTGGTCCTCGACGATCAGCACCCGGCCGATCACGTTCGGGGTGGCTTCCCGGTCGACCGCCGAAGCCGGCCGCTCCTCGGCCGCCGGCAGATAGAGGTGCACGGTCGTGCCCATCCGCGGCTCGGACTCGAGCGTGATGTGCCCGCCGATGCCCTGCACGATGCCGGCCGTGGTGGCCAGGCCAAGCCCGGCCGCGGTCGGCCGGGTGGTGAAGAACGGTTCGAGGGCGCGCCGCCGGGTCTCGGCGCTCATCCCGACGCCGGTGTCGGTGATGACCATGTGCACGAGCCGCCCGTTGGGCGCGTTCTCGGCGAGCTGACCCGGCTGGACCACCTCGTTGGTCGCCGCGACCCGCAGCATGCCGCCGTGCAGCATCGCGTCGCGGGCGTTCGCGGCGAGGTTGACCAGGGCCTGCTCGAGCGGGCCGCGTTCGGCCCGGACCGGCCACACGTCAGGGCCAAAAGCAAGATCAAGACCGATATGCTCGCCCAGCGTACGGCTAAACAGGCTCTGCACATCGGTGAGCAGATCGGGAATCGGAATGATCTCCGGCCGGTTGCCCTCGGTGCGCCCGAAAGCGAGCAGCTGGTGCGTCAGACTCCGGCCGGTGGCAACCGCCTCCATGATGTCCTTGGCCATCTGGTGCTGCGGCGAACCCTCGGCCGTGGTCGTGGCGATCATGTCGGCCGAGCCGGCCACCACGGTCAGCAGGTTGTTGAAATCGTGCGAGATGCCGCCGATCAGCTGCCCCAGGCTGTCCAGCCGACGCAGGTGGTCGAGCTGCCGCTTGAGACCACGCGCGTCAATATGATCCGTGGTGTCGGTGACCATGCAGACCACGCCGCTGTACTGGCCGTGGTCGTCCATCAGCGGCATCATGCTCATCCGCACGCTGCGCTGCGAGCCGTCGGCACGCATCAACCGGGTCGCGCCCACCGTCGACCGGCCCGCCTTGCATTCGGTGAGCCGCCGGGTCAGCTCGTTCTGCCCCTGATTGTCGAGGAAGCCGCGCAACGACACCCCGACCAGCTGATGCCGGGGCAGGCCAAGGACAACCCCAATAGGCTCGTTCGCGTACGTGGCGACACCCTCGCCGTCGAGTTGCAGCACGCCCTCGGGGATGGTCTCGAGGACCCGCCGGTACTTCTCCTCGCTGGCGCGCAGCCGTTCGATGGCCCGCGCCGAGCTCATCGCCAGCGACAACTCCCCGGCGATATCCCGGGCCAGCTCAACCTCGGCGGCGGTATAAATGCTGCCGGGAGTGGCCCGAGTCAACACCAGATAACCGGAGTACGTGTTGTCGACGATCACCGGGCACAGCACGGCCGCATGGATGGCCGGCTGCGGCCCGCCCGGGTCAACATAGGCGTGATGCCGGGGGCTGGGCAGGGTGCTCAGCGGTTCGGGCCCCTCGGCGGCGAGCACGACCGGCCGGCGGCTGGCGGCAAGCGCGGTGGAATAGTCGTCCTCGGGCAGCTCGTCCCGGCGATCCAGCACCCGGGCGAGCCCGGCGGCCTGCTCGTCGTCAAGATGCTGATAGGTGATCTCGTCGTACCTGCCGTCGTCGCGCAGAAGCTGGACGCCGGCGCCGTCGCCAATCATGTCGGCGGCGGCCCGAGCAGCGGTGGCCCGCACCGCGGCGACGTCCTCGGCGACTCGGCTCAGCGCAAGCGCCAAATCGGCGAGCGCGTATCGGAGGGGATAAGCCATGACACCCATGCGGACATAATCGTAGAATTCGGGCCGCCGTGCGGCCGGTTCCCCGGGAATGCAACCATCCGGCCGACCCGCCGTCCGGCAACCAGCCGATCAGTTCCGCGATCGGGGAATCGACCACAGCGATCGCGGTCGGGCGCGGCGTCCGAAACCCGCGAGCATGCTCAGGGCACTCAAGCATCTCTGCGCGCCAGTTCGCCACCTCCGATCGGGCGGACGACCACGGGACCTGCTCGCCAGGTCAGGCCGCGGCCGCCGGGGAGATTTTCCGCGAGTCGCCCCGCCAGCACCGAACGCGGCAAAGACTCGGTCTGACAGTTCTGTTCGAGCACCACGCGGCTGGCGGACCTAGGGGCGCCCGGCGTGGGCCCACTTCCGAAGAAATCGCCCGCCGGCGATGCCGCTCGGTTGAGTATCGGCCGGCCTCCGTTTGGACTCGCCGGTCAGTCTCGTTGGCTGTCCGCCGCCGCGGACTGCTTGCGTCGGTCGGAACTCCAGGCGGGCAGATATAGCGGAGCGGCGAGCGCCATCACGATTCCGCCGACCAGCATCGCGGTGCTGATGCTGGTTGCGGCGGCCAACGAGGTGAGTACCACCGCACCGATGGACGCCGCGGGCTGCGACACCATGGAGTTCAGCGAGACGACGCTAGTCCGGACCCGGGCCGGCTGGAAATAACCTCGACGCGGGGCGCGTTACCGCCTACCGTGATCGCCATGTTCGCGCTCGGTCTGCAGCTGCCCGCAGGTGTCTACCTGCCGGTCGCTCCCGCATGCGCGACTCTCGACGGCGCCGATACGCGAAGCTGACCCTTCCCCAGACCGCAGCAGAACCCGGGGAAGGGTGGCTGCTCCATGCGCGGTTCTGGCGTGCGCCGCCTGAGCAACGGCTCGCGCTTCACTTACGACTCGCCCGTTTCTCGCATCCAGTGAGGACAAAAGAACAATGGCCAAGAGCCAGTTCATCCGTACGAAGCCACACCTGAACATCGGGACGATGGGTCACGTCGACCACGGCAAGACGACCCTGACCGCCGCCATCACGAAGGTTCTCGCCGACCGCGACCCGGCCGCCAACCGGTTCGTCGCGTTCGAGGGCATCGACAAGGCGCCCGAGGAGGCGCTGCGGGGCATCACGATCAACATCGCGCACGTGGAGTACGAGACCGCCAACCGCCACTACGCCCACGTCGACATGCCGGGACACGCCGACTACGTGAAGAACATGATCACGGGTGCGGCGCAGGTGGACGGCGCGATCCTCGTGGTCTCGGCGCTGGACGGGTCGATGCCGCAGACCCGCGAGCACGTGCTGCTCGCCAAGCGGGTCGGCGTCCCGTATCTGGTGGTGGCGTTGAACAAGAGCGACGCGGTGGAGGACCCGGAGTTGCTGGACCTGGTCGAGCTGGAGGTACGTGACCTGCTCACCGAGTACGGCTTCCCGGGCGACGAGGTGCCCGTGGTGCGGGTCAGCGCCCTGCAGGCCCTCGCGGGCGACCCGCGGTGGACCAAGTCCATTGTGGAGCTGCTCGATGCCGTCGACGCTTACGTGCCGGTGCCGCCCCGCGAGCTGGGTGAGCCGTTCCTGATGCCGATCGAGAACGTGCTCACGATCAGCGGCCGGGGCACCGTGGTCACCGGAAAGATCGAGCGCGGCACGCTGCGCGTCGGCGAGCCCGTCGAAATTGTCGGCCTCGGCCCGACCATCGCGACGGTGGCGACCGGTCTTGAGACGTTCGGCAAGTCGCTGCCGACCGCCGAGGCGGGCGACAACGCGGCGGTTCTGCTCCGTGGCATCAAGCGCGACCAGGTCCAGCGCGGCCAGGTCGTGGCGGTGCCGGGCAGCGTGACCCCGCACAAGTCGTTCCGCGCCAACCTGTACGCGTTGACCAAGGAGGAGGGCGGGCGGCACACGCCGTTCGTGGCGAACTACCGGCCGCAGTTCTTCTTCCGGACCACCGATGTCTCCGGCGCGGTCGACCTGGGCGACCTGTCGATGGTCCTGCCGGGCGACACCGTGGAGCTGACCGTGCACCTGGGCAAGGAGGTCCCGATGGATGTCGGCCTGGGCTTCGCGGTCCGTGAGGGCGGCCACACGGTGGCGGCCGGCACGGTGACCGAGCTGCTCGACTAGCTCGTTGCCGGAAACGAACCGGCCCCGGTCGATCGCCAACCGGGGCCGGTTCGTGGTTCGCGGGTCAGTCCTCGTCCGGCTTGCGTCTGCGCAACTCTTCCTCGCGCCGGCGCAGGTCGGCCTCCCACCGCTTCATCAAGTCCTGGTCCTCTTTCCCCGAACGGGCGAGGCCGCGGAGGAATTCGGGGTCGTCGTCGGGCGCGGATGACGCCTTCCGGCGCGGCCGCTGTTCCTCGGGGAAGCCGCTGCCGGGCCGCCACAGCTCACCGTTGCTGAGCCGCACCGCCCGGGCCGGCCGCCCGGCGACGAACCAGGCGATCGCCCCGATCGGCGAGAAAAGCAGAATCAAGAAGACCCAGACGACCCGGGGGAGCGCCCGGATCGAAAATTCCTCGGCGGAGAGACAGTCGATCAGCGCCACGACCAGAAGCGCGAGGTCGAGGAGCATGAAGAGCGAGTAAAGCCGAATCATGGCCACGATGATGGCAAAGAACCGGCGTCTCCGTGGTCCCTTCAACGGTTTGAGTCGGGTACACGGCCGGACGTTTCGGCGGCGAGCCCGGCGGTGGGTGGGCGCTGAGCCCGGCGGTGGCCCGGCAGTGAGCCCGGCGGTGGCCCGGCAGTGAGCCCGGCGGTGGCAGCCCGGCGGTGGCAGCCCGGCGGTGGGCCGGACCATCGCTCGGGCCGCTGGCATCAGTCGACGTAGAAGTAGTAGTTCGTGTAGTCGGTCCAGGTGCCATCCGAGGTCCGCCCGCGGATCTGCAATGTCACGGTCGCCCACTGCTCGGTCGGGGTGTAGGTGAAGCTCGCCCGCCCGCTGGCGTCGGCCTCGACCGTTGCGACCGGGTCGTCGCCGGCGTGCCATTCGAACTCGACGATGCCGGGCATTCCGCCGCTGATCTGGAACGTCCCCGGCACTCCCGGGCCGCCACCCCACTGACCCTTGGGATACTGCGCCGACGTGACATACGGCGCCGTGCCGACCGTGAAGCGGAACGTCGCCGTCGGCGTGACCCCGCCGGCCGCGCGCACGCCCCACACCGTCAGCACGTTCTCGCCGTTGCGATCCGGCACCACCTGGATTCTGGTGGTGACGCCGTCGCGATCGACCGCCACCTGCTGCTCGGGCTGGTCGTTCAGCCGGTACCGGTACTCGGTCAGGTCCGCGCTGAGGCCGTTCGTCAGGTCTATGCCGATCGGAGTGCCGATGCCGGGCCCGTCGCTGCCGTACACGCTCGTCTGGTTGTCCCGGACATAGAACTCGTACATCCGTTCGTCGGACGCCGTATCGTCGGCGCTGTGGCTGGTCACCTTGAGCAGGTGGTAGCCCGCGCTGTGCGGCGTCAGCACGACGCTTGCCGTGCCGTCGGGCGCCGCCTCGACCGTCCGCACATCGTTGCTGTCCTCGAACGAGTAGGTGTAGTTCACCACCCCCGGTAGCGCCGGGTGGAAGACGAACGTGCCCGCCAGTTCCTGCTCACCTGAGAACTGATGCCACGGATACTCCGCCGAACTGACCAGCGGGCCGCTGGTGATAGAGAACGTCTCGACCCGTTCCGCGGAGAGCGTGCCGTCCGCGAATTTCGCCTGCACGGTGACCGTGTTGTCGCCCGCGTGCGTCGGCGTGAACGAGACCGTCGTCCAGCCCTGGTCGGCTGCCACGGCATGCTGAGGACCGTCGTCGAACCGGTATAGGAACTCGGTGACATCGGGCATCATGCTGGTGAACTCGACCCGGGTGGGCAGGCCCAGCCCGTCGGTCCGCGGCCAGTTGACCAGGTCGGGCAGGCTGACCCACGGCCGCGGGTCGTTGATCGTGAAGCTGTAGCTAGTCGAGTCGGACTCGGTGCCGTCGGCCGTCACCGAGCGCACCACCAAGGTCTGATAACCCGGGTCGGTCGGGGTCCACCGCACCGCGGCCACCCCGTCGCCGTCGGCGTCGACGGTCCGCCCCGCATCGTTGCCGATCCAGTATTTGTAGGCCACCACGCCGGTGGTCCGGGGTTTGAAGGTGAACCCGCCCTCGACGCCGATCACCCCGTCGTGCACGGCCGAGAAGTCGGCGGACTCGACCGTCGGCTGGTCGTCGACATACACACTCTCGGTGCCGACGCCGACCACGTCCTCCCCGACGTAGACCTTGACCGTGATGGTCACCGTGCCTTTGCGGGGGAACACGAGCTCCGGCGTGGCCCGGGAGTCGACAGCGGGCACCCGGATCTCGTCGCCGTCGCCCACCCGATAGCCGAACTCGGTGGTCTCCGGCAGGGGCGACGACAGCTTCAGCTTGCTCGGCAGGCCGACCCCGCCGTCGACTACCTCGATCCCCGGCCGGGTGTCGCGGATCAAGAACTCGTACGTGGTTTCCGGGCCGCTGTTGCCGGCCGCGTCGATCGACGCGACGGTCAGCACCTGGAAGTGCGCCAGCTTGGGGGTGTAGCTGACCTCGGCGGCCGCGCCGGGAGCCGGGGCGGCAGCGGTGAAGATCATCCCGGTGCCGTCGCTCCAGCGGTATTTCACCACGTCGGTGTCGCCCTGCGCGTCGAAGCGGAACGTCCCGGCGATGCCATCGCCGCCGTGCGGTTGCCTGTCGGCGGGATAGTCCGTCGACGTGACCACCGGTGCGTGCCGGGGCGCGACGCTGTCGACCCGCACGTAGCACGGCTGCGACCAGGGCGAGGCGTCGTCGTCATCCACGGCCTGCGCGGCGAACGCCAGCACGGTGCCGTCCGGATATCCGCTGGTGTCCCAGTCGCGGCGCACGTAGCCGGAGCCGTAGTTCGTCCCCGGCTGCTCCCGGCGCTGGTCGGGGTGCTCGACCGGCCACACCGCGAAGCGCGCGCTCGGGTTGGCGTTGTCCAGATCGGCGGCCTGGGCGCTCAGCGTCGTGTACCGGCCGTTGATGACCGTTGCCGCAGCCTGGTTCGCGCAGGTCTTCTCGTAGTAGAGGCCGACCGAGCTCACCGTCGGAATGGCGTTACTCCACACATTCAGCCCGCCCCGGGCGGCCATCAGCCGGCCCGCGGCCGGGTCGTGCTCCTGCGCCTCGGTGACGCGTAGCTCCAGGGTCAGCCGGGTCTCGCCGTGGGACAGCGCATCCCGCACCGGGGCGAGCACATCGAGCAAGACGTAGCCGGGACAGCCGTTGCGGGTGACGGTGCCGAGGCTTTCCACGATCTCGGGCGCGTTGGCCCAACTTGTGGCCGGGTCGATGGGCTTGGTCCGGCGCACCTCGATGGTCGTGGCGGTGGCGCAATCGGTGACCTTCTTCTCCTGGACGAAGAACTCGGCCTGATGCACCGAGCGGCCGGTGAAGGAGCTGAGGTCGAAGCTGGCGTAGAACCGGCCGACGCTCTGCGCCCAGGTGCCGAGCGGGGCGTCGGCCGTGGCGCCGACGTGGGACTGGTCGGGCTGGTTGGCGTCGGTCCACGCCCATTTGTCGGCGGAAACGGTCTTGACGGTCATGGCGGCCACCGGCGGCGCGAAGCCGAAGACCCCGGTAGCGAGGGCCACGGTGGTGGCGGCCGTGGCCGCCAACCACCGTCTCACCCGGGGTAGTCGTCCTATGTGGTGCCAGCGTCCTGAATTCTGCACAGCAGACCTCCCCGTGGACGGCCGTCAGCTGCGGCGGCCGAATGCATTGGTGATGCTATCCACGGGGTCCGACATTTCTGTGGATCGTTCAGGACGCGACTTTGGACGCAAATGTCGTCGTGTATGTCTTGCTCAGGTCGATGGTGTCCTTTTTGCCCTTGACGTTCGGGGAGAACTGGCTGAGCACCTCGAGCACGTTCTTCGCGCCGTCCTCCTTCATCAGCCCGTCGCCGTTGAACATCCCGATGCTGTCGTGCACGGCCTGGACGTAGAGCGCGGGGTCGCCCGCCGCGTACTCGGCCGGCATCTTGGCCGCGATCTGCTCGGGGGTCTGGGTCTTGATCCAGCGCAGCGTCTTCACCAGCGCGTTGGCCAGCTTCTGCACCGTCTCGGGGTGCGCGGCGACCCAGGCGCAGTCCATGTACAGCGACGCGGCCGGGTACAGCCCGCCGAGCGCGGCCTTGGCGCCCGCCTCCGTACGCATGTCTAGCAGAACCTTCGCCTTGCCTGAGCTGATCAGCTTCGCCGCGGTCGGGTCGGTCGTCATGCCCGCGTCGATGCCACCGTTGTCGATGGCCGCGATGAAGGTCGTCCCGGCCCCGGCCTTGACGGTGGTGTATTCGCCGCTCTTCAGGCCGCCCTTGGTAGCCAGATACTGCGTCAGGAAGTCGGTCGACGAGCCGGGGCTGGTCACGCCGAGCTTCTTACCCTTGAAGTCGGCCGGGCTCTTGATGGTCGCGGCCTTCGCCGTGGCCACCATCTCGACCTCGCCGGGCACGTCCGCGAACTGTACGACGCTGGTGATGCACTTGCCCTTGGTCTGCAAGTCGATGGTGTGGTCGTAGAAGCCGACGACACCCTGCACGTCACCGGAGATCAGCACGTTCTCGGCGGTCGCGCCGGACGGCTCGGTGAGCAGTTGTACGTCCAGGCCCTCGGCCTTGAAATAGCCGAGTTGCTCGGTGAGCTTCGCGGGCAGGTAGATGACCTTGTCGATGCCACCCACCATGATCTTGACCTGCGGGCTGGAGCCGCCGGCCGCGGCCTCGTCGGGGCTGGTGCCCCGGCAACCGGCGAGCAGAAAGACCAGACAGCAACCGGCCGTTACTAGACGACGCATGGATATCCCTCAGATCTGGTTAGCGGTATCGGTGACGGCCGGCGGGCGCCAGCGCAAGAGGCGGTTCTCGAAGAGGGTGAGCAGCCACTCGGCGAGCAGCGCGATCACGGTGGTGATGATCATTGCGGCGTAGATGCCGGCCGCGTCGAACGTGCCCTGGGCGTTGGCGATCAGCAGGCCGAGGCCCTTGTCGGCGCCCGCGTACTCGCCGACGACCGCGCCGATCAGCGCGAACCCGAACGCCGAGTGCAGCGACGCGAAGATCCAGGACGTGGCGCTGGGCACGACGATCGAGGTCAGCACCTGGCTGCGCGAGGCGCCGAGGATGCGGGCGTTGTTGACCAGATTCCGGTCGACCTCGCGGGCACCCTGGAAGGCGTTGAAGAACACCGCGAAGAACACCAGCACCACGGCGGTGGCGACCTTCGAGGTGAGCCCGAGCCCGAACCAGATGACGAACAGCGACGCGAGCACGATCCGCGGGACCGCGTTCGCCGCCTTGATGAACGGCGCCAGCACGTCCGCGGCGAACCGGGCCCGGCCCAGCAGGATGCCGAGGAC
>Ga0307515_10020969_pt1 | contig 11613 bp, 5 predicted proteins | sample 17_EM_MG_FD_194513 | JGI IMG/M metagenome (GOLD analysis project Ga0307515, IMG submission 194513) | Populus trichocarpa ectomycorrhiza microbial communities from riparian zone in the Pacific Northwest, United States - 17_EM | ecosystem: Host-associated > Plants > Roots > Unclassified | place... | reverse complement strand
GACAGCTTCTCAAGGCATCGGATTCCCGAAGGAGTCTGCAGCCCAAAGCTTCCGAGGCCGGGAGTGCGGGGGTCGCCCTTGGCGCAAAGAACCAAGGGAATACCCGCTAAACCTGCAGGGGGCCTCCCGTCCGACATAGGCAAGGTAGCTCCGCGCTGCGGGTGGCGAGGAGCGCCGTACCGGACCGCCCTTAAAGAGTTTAACGTCCCCCTTAGGGATCCGCCAGGGACCCAGGGTCAGGAACCCCAGGCACGAGGCAGAACCCCAGATTGGTCGCCGTACCACTGGAGTGGACCCAGCGTGAGCAAGCTTCTACACCGGGGACCAGCGACCATAGGACGGCCAAAAGGTTAATGAGACGACGAGGCATGTGCCAGACGGGGTGTGCCGGCCTCGCAACGGGCCCCCCTTCAGAACCAGGGCCATAGGAAGGCCCAGAGACTACACCGGCTGGCAACTAAGGCTGGCCGGTCGCACCCTTGGCACAGAGCCGCAGGGCAAACGCGGGCCTCAATCCACGACGGGTACCGTTAAGGCTTGTAGAATCGCCTTACCCCGCCTGCTGAGCCCCCTTCCACCACGTGCACGTTTCCCGTCATGTCTCGTGCCATCACCCTCTCCCAGTATGTGGGAAATGGGCGGGGGCAATTTCGAGAGGTCCCCATCCTGGACTATCGGCCGAGGATCATTCCCGGCGCCTGGTACCGTCATAACCGTACCGCCACCATCTGCCAGCAGGGCGCGAAGCGTTTCCACCTGCCTTTCCGGTAGGAACCGGAAGCTGGGCTCGTTGGCCTCCTTCATCCGCCACTTCCATACAGCCCAAAAGAAGCTACCAATCACCCATTCTCGAGCCTTCCTAGAGTCGGAGAACGCCTTGTTAGGCCCGGGCACGGTCTTAGTCGGCTTGATCGAACCCTGCTCCACCCTCCGAAGAGCAAGCAGGGGATACCAAGGGGAGGGCTTCCAAGAGTCCGGATGGAGAGACTTGTGATACAATCCAGGGGACACCTCTTTCAACCTACCATGCAGCACCTGCTCAAGCGCAGACAGATTATACCAGACACACCCCAGGAGGATGTGGTCAAGAGACAACTCCACGCCACAAGGGCACGTACGTAGAAGATCGCGTTTACCCTTGTAACGATGACCTATGGCTTGCGCACCATTCATCTCTCGCCATAGGGTCTCCCTAAACCCGACCGGCACATTGATGGTCCAAACCGCCGGCGCGTAGGTATCCACATCCAGATAAATCCCAAAAATCCGGGCCATGGAAACGACCCACCGGTCGCAAAAGGGGCTCGACTTCCAGGAGGATAGGGGAGGCAATATCGACTCCCTGACCACCAAGTCAGTCAGGTAAGATAGGGGCTGATGCGCCAGGACAGGTTGGTGGTCCACCCAACCATCCGGCGTGTTCAAGGCCCAAAGGTCGTATGGCCGACCCGAGACACGACCTTCATTAGCCAGGGAATCCGCTCTATTATTCCAAGCGTCAACCCCATGCGCCTTGGCCTTGACAAACTCGACATGCCCGGCGTGACCTCGCAGCAGGAATAGAAGGTGCCGAAAGAGGGGAAGGGAAGAAGCGGATTGCCCTACCCGGGGGAAGTCGCCCCACCCATCCCTTTCCATGGCCAGCAGACCACCACCTACAAGCCCAAGAACATAGGCGGAATCCGTATGAACCACCACGTGGTACCCACGCCAAGCCGTCAAGCACAAAGCAACCGCAGCCACCTCCGCTATGTTGTTGGTTAAGGGGATCCCCACCAAGGACACACAATCGTAGATCTCCAAGTCCGAAATCCAACCTGCGCCGGCGGAGCAGTTTTCCTTGCCGTTATTCGCAGCCGATCCATCCGTCCACACGTGGAAGACACCACCATAGACTGGACCTCGCGTCAGGGGCACGGTCTGGAGACCGTTGTCATACGCCAAGACACGACTCCTGCCCAGGCCTCTCGCGGTTCGCACAGCATCCGTGCGGCGGGCCAGTAGCGAGTAAGGCTTCGTGAAGATGCGAACACACCCCAGAGGGCCATTCATTTTAGGCCAAATCCTCGCCAACCTACTATGGGTTCTAACCAGCGGCTTGGGTGTCCAGTTAGTGCGGAACAGCCTGCGGCGAACCGCACTCTGCGCCGTACGGCATCGCCATCCCGCACATCGACCAATTCACCCACCAGGGGTGATTCATGGACCAAAAGGCATCTGCCGCCTTTCTGAGAGGCACCCAGCGGCGCGGCAGGGTGGTAGAAAGCCGGCATAGCTCGCCTCACATTCAAGGGAGGAGCCTGACATCTCAGATCCAGGCCATACTTCTTGGCTGTCATGAACGCCTGCCGCAGCCGAGGTTCGAGCACGGTGGGCCTCGTGTAGGCTCTCTGCAAGAAAGGGTTCAAGCCAGTTATCTCGGCCGATTTGTTAGTAGAAGAGGCCATCCGCAAGCCCGCCCAAGTCCACTCTTTCCACAAGACCTGTTGCGGACCTGTTACCAAATGGGACAAAAACCGCAAATCATATGCCTCCTTCCTGTGGAACAGGGAGGGGCAGTTCAAACCCCCCTCCTTCAAAGGTGCAGCCAGGGTATCAAATGGCATCGTGGAGAAGGAGCCTCGCACAAAGTTCTGGATTTGCTGGCTCATCTTCCTGAGAGTAGAGGACGGGATGCCATTACCATCCAATAGGTGGTAGCACCTGGACTGAAGGAGGGCCTTGGCCAGAAGGGCTCTGTTCTGCACTGACGCGCCAATGGCCCGCCACTGCGCCATCAAGCGCGTGTTGTGCCGTGCGATCTGGGCCCATCTCGGCGCGGCCAGATCAGGGGCAGCCACCCAGACCCCCAAGACCCGCAGGGGATCCCCTGGGGGCAGGACATATGCCCCCGGGAGCAGGGCCCCCCCCATGGTCTGCCCATCGAAGCAGGCCTGGATGAAAGCCTCAGGGCCTAGAGGCTTGACATCTGTCTTCTCAAGGTTGAATTTAGACCCGATCGCGAAAGACGTGTCAGTCAGGCAAGACGACAGCAGAGGGATGTCATCCGAGGCAGACAAAAACAGGTTAATATCATCCGCATACAGCATCACCTTCGCAGGACGCAGGCCTCCAACACTAATGCCTTGGACAACCTGGCGCAGTCGCATGGCAAGAGGCTCTATCGAAAAATTAAAGAGGAGGCACGAGAGAGGGTCCCCTTGCCTCACCCCTCTCCTCAGCTTGAACCAGTCACTGTACCCACTATTAATGCGTACGCGGGAACGGCAGTTGGGCAGGACATCCTGAATCATACCAACCAGGCACCTGGGCAAACCCATACTCTTCATCACACGGAGGAGCCAGCTCTGGTCCACCCGATCATAAGCCTTCGCCTGGTCCAGGCTCACCAGATAGCCCGCCGTCCCAGTGGAGCCGCACGCGTGGGCGACTGCCTGTGCCAGGCGGGTATGGTTGCTCATGAGCCTACCAGGCACAAAGCCTATCTGGTCCTCATGAATCTTACTCACCGCCCAGGGCGCGAGCCTAGCGTTCACCAAATTAGTGTACATCTTACAATCTGTGTTCATGGAGGATATAGGCCTGTAATTGGAGACCAACGTCGGGTCCCCTTTTTTGTAAAAGAGGCTGACGTTAGAGTCCTTGAAACCACACCTGGAGGACCCTCGAGTCCGCACGTCGTTCGCCATGTCCCGGAACACTCCCCAAAAGGCGGGGGGGGGATCGGGGCTATCACCGAGGCCCTGCAGCATGGTGCGCAACCTCTTCCAGAAGTCGTATGGAATGCCGTCAGGGCCCGGGGCAGTGTTCGGCATCTTATCTTGGAGGACCAAGACCTCGTCGTCAGTGAAAGGCCCTACCTCGAAGTCCACCGGGCCGGGCAGCCGCCCATAAGCCTCACCAACCTCGAGAAGGAGAGCGTCCTGAGCCTGGGCCCTGTTAGCCTCCAAGGGCTCCGGTCTATGCAGTTCTTTGAAATAATCCCTGGAGACGCCTGCCATGTGTCGCAGGTCCGACCGCGCCGACACCTCCGTAGGCCTCCGCAGCCCAGCCACTGAGACAGACGCTCTGCTGCCTCGCTCGTCCGCTTCTTTGTTCAGGGAAAGATTGTACCACTCCGAGGTGTGCTTCTCGGCCATCTTCCGCATCTTCCGGAGGGCGTTCAGTCACAGGGACGAGGCCTTATCATCTAGCATATCAGCCACCGTCCTGGCTGTCGGCTGGGTCCCATTAGACGCAACTCGCGCCGTACCCCTCCCTGGAGGGCTGGTAAGCACTGGCACCTGCCAAGGCGAGGAGGGGCTAGGGCGGAAGCACGTCCGCGAGGCGGGGGGGACATCATATTTGGGGATGGCAACCTTCCACTGCGCCGGTTCCCATTTCTTGGGCGGATGCTCACGCTGCGCCAAACCCCTGACCGCATCCCATATCTCATCTGGGGTGAGTTCCTCTCTGCGGACAACGTCTCTCCAGTACTTGGCTGTCTTCCGCCTAAACGAAGTGCGCTCCGCCAGCCCTAAACGCAGGACATCCTTCTTGAAAGCCGACCACTTCTCCAGCGTGATCCCACCGCCCTGAGCCATGTCCCGCCAGGCGGCCAGAACATCAGGCCAGAACGTCTTACTCTTGCCCAAGCCATCCAAGTCCGGGAGCCTAGGGGCCGGCACAGCAACCTGAACTGTGGGGTCAGTAACCAACAAGTCCGACACCACCACCCTGTGGTCAGACCAGTTCGTAGAGAGAACACTAGGGGGCTCAGCGGCCCAACCGCTACGGGGTATATACACCCGATCCAGCCTGGAGAACACCTTGTGTCGTGCCGTGTTCTTTGAATACGACCACCCCCTCGGGCAGGGTCCAGTACCTGCGGCGTCATGGAAATTGCATAGCGCACTGACATCAGAGAATATCTCCAGCAATAGATCCATCCTGGGATTAGGCGGGGACATCGGGCTGCGGTCGCCCGGATGTTCCACAAAGTTCCAGTCACCCGCAGCTACACAACCGGACCATGTCCCCCCAGGGAGGGAGGCCACAAAGGCCGACAGGCGTGTCCTCAGCGCCACATAGAAGTCCACCAGGGAATTAACCCCTTTGGCGTTATTCGCATACACACCGAGAAGCCAAAAGGACTCTCTGCTCACCCTGTGACTCAGGTGCAAGAGCAACGCGGACCCGTCGATTAAAGTGACTTGCTTGTTACAGGCCCAGCCCCCAGCCGAATGGGCCACAACTGCGACCCCAGCTCGTGCCTCCGGCAAAGAGGCGCTCCCCAATACTACCCTTCCTCTCGAGAGACCTATGTCATCACCATGGGTCTCCGTCAGGACCAACAGGTCCAGCTTCTCCAGAAGCATCAGCTGCTCCACAAAGGGGGCCTTGGGGACCAACTTCCCACCCTTAGTAGCCATACGCCCACACATATTCCACGTGGCCAGCCTGAACCTCCTATCCTTCAAACGTATATGGGGCGCATGAGACCTTGCATTCGGCGTGGTCCTTGGGCCATCTGGAGGTGCCCCCGCACAACTTTCGGGCCCAGGGCTCGAGCCTGCTGTCGTATCAGGACGCGGATCACCTTTGGTTCCACCGGCGCTCCGTTGTGACGCCGGCAGGAGGGGGTTTTCGCGTTGCTGGCTGTTTGAGACACCGATGGCCCCCACGCCCACCGGGAGGGTACCCGCTGTCCCCCCGCCGTCACCGTCAGCCCCTCGGCTCTGAGCCAGGTGGCCAACAGCCTTTGCGGGATACCTTGAAGATGCGAGTTTGTAGTCCATGAAGCTAAGAAGGGGGAGTGCCCCGGGTGTGACCTGACAGATGGAAGAACGCTAGATGAGAGGCGCGCCGGGGGGGCAGCTGACCACACCTCTCCATTATCGGCACCAGGCCAGTACAAGTCACAAGAAATACGCACGGACATACAGGAAAAACCACAAACAAAGAAAACAATCGTCGCATAACGGGCCGCGCCAGACGCCACAGGAGGCGTCGCGTAAACACACATGGGGTCCGCACGTCGTCTTAGTACCTAAGGCCAGACAAAAGGAAAAAGGAAACCGAACCGGAAACCAAGCCACAAACCACTCGAGTCACTTAAGCAAGAGACCAAAACCGAGACCAAGCCAGAAACCTTACGAGTCATCACAGAAACAGGGCCGGGACTTACTCCTCACCCTCCTCCCCCTCCTCCATGAGCGCGCGCTCCGCTTCTATTTGGGCTTCTATGTCCGCGCCTTTCTTCGCGAGGCGAGTAGCCGCAATCTCCGCCTTCCTCTTTTTCTCTATCGCTGCCTTAGATTGCGCGCGAGTCGGCACTTTCTTAGCGACCTTGGCGTTCGACTTCCCAGTCGTCTTCGAAAAAATAGGGTGCACGCCCTTCCCTTTAGCCGTTGGGACAATGCTCGAATAAGCACTCTTAGCATCCGCGGCGCTAATTCTCGAGCCTGTCGGGCTATTGGTACCTTCTCTAGCTTTCATGTTGGTGTTAGCCCACGCGGAGAGGTGGATGTTGCGGTCATTCCACAGCTTCCGCCGGACTACCGGGAAAGCCAGGAAGAGGGGCACCATGGCAAAGTACATAGAGGACGAGCCAGAGACCCGGATGGCAAGCCATGCAGCTGCCGGTGGGGATATGTACCCGTCCGAAAGTAGAACCTGCAGGATCGTGGTGGCCGCATCCCTAGGGTCGTCCTGCCCGCAAGGGACCGCGGGGCCCGCAATCGCCTCTATCGCACGGAAATCCGGCTGCGCCTTCAGGGTCTTGACCGCCTTCACAAAGCCAGCTTCGTCTGTGTTCCTCGCTCCTAGCTTGCACACGTAATCTAAGAATCGGGGCGTAATCTCCCTCGTGGCTGTTGACACGCCAGCCAAGGCATTCCACATCGGAGCTACATCCGGGTAGTCGGCCACACGGTGGCTTCGGACAGAGACGGCTATCTGCCACCATTGCCATTCGTACGCTTCAGTAGCAGGGTCGTCGTAGACGAAGTCTGGGGCTACCGACTCCACATCCATCACTCCTTTGCTTCTGACCCGCTTGAAGTCATTCCACTCCGCGGTATGCTCATACTCCCTGGACAACCAGTAAAACGACAGCAGGAAATCTCCTTTGCAAAGCCTAATGGAGCTCTCCACCTCTTTAAGCGGCGTGCCCGGAAAAGCGCCCGCCAGAACATTCTTGGCCTTGGTCACGTCGGCCACAGATTGCATCCAGGCAGACGCAGCCGACAAGTCACCGTTCGTCTTATCCAGTACCAACGTGAACGTCTCACTGCTGATTGAAGGGAAGATACCCACCAAGTGGGCTAGGCTCTGGGACAAAGAGGGGTCGTCGTATGTGCTCGCGGGACTTCGCACCACGTAGGAGGGTTCTTGAGTAGGTGGAAGCGACTCAGCGGTTGGCAAAAGGGGTGTGGGCACCTTGGTCTTCGTCCGAGGTCTGGGCAGCAACTCCTCCGGGAGGACGCCCGCTGCTCGAATGAGGCGGTCGCCCTGCAGGGGCTTGATATGTCCAAACAGGATGGTGTCTATCTCGTCCCCACCCTCCAAAAGGGGGTTCCGCAAGACCGGATTCTCCAGGGCGGGCAGGGGGACTCCCGCCTCGATGTCCATCAGATCCTCCGCCAGTGTGCGGCCCAAGGCCATGGAAGACAGAGCCCGTTTGGCGGCAGAAGTGGCTGGGATCGGGGCGGGGGCAGTCAAGGGGGTCGCGGCAAGGAACAAAGGTTCAGAAACAGGAACCTGGGGGAGGAAAGCCGGAGGTGATGGGCTGAGAAACAGAGGCGCCGAGGCTGCACTTTGGGCCGGAGCAGGTAAACCGTCAGTTTGGGCAGGCCCTGGGTGGACGTCCAACAAGCTGTCAGGCCAGGTGTATGCAGTGGTCTGAGAGAGTTGGGCGGGCAGAGGGGGATTGGCCTCCGGTGCGTAGTACTTGTCCATAGCGGGATCGCGCAAGACTGCAGGGACGTTTTGAGAGGTCGAGGAAGCGCCAAACGAAGGCATGTCTGGGGCAGGATGGGAAGGCGATCTGCGGATGGGAGAGTGCAAACGTCCACCAATTACAGGAGCAGCAGGGGGAACCTCTCGCGGTTCAGCGGGGGAAGCCGTGCCGCTCACATGGGTCTGAGACTGCGTCAAGACTGCCAGGATGGCCGGTGTGTGATACAGGACCCCAGGGGGGGCTGGGTCCGCCGCATGCGCTCCAAAAGTCGCTGAGGGGAAGAAGTCAGTCATAGAGACCTATCCGGGTGGTCGCACAGGGCTCGGGGGGAGCAACAGACGTACATGCACTAGGCTCGTCAGTCGCAGGCTCGCCCGGGCGCACAGCGCTCGGGGCTGAAGGGGGCTGTAAGCCTAAGGGGACTAAACCAACTCGCGTCAGAGTGGTATGGCTATCACGGGGTAGAGGCTTACAGCCGGGGGGGCTATGATCATAGTCCGTAGGGGGACGAGTAAACTCATCAACCAGTGTTTCATTCGAGACATCGACTGGTAGGTGTCCGTCCCGTCTAAGGGAGAACAGGACAGGGTGTATCGAACCACCGAAGAACTTGCACACTGAGTGGATCAGACTCCTAGTCAGCCCAACACTGGGGTCGGCGTTACCCAGCAGGCGACCTTTCAGGAAATCCGATAGCGCGGTGATGCGCGAGGGCTCGGGCTCAACTGGGGCAGTGTCGTCACCTGATTCCGCCATCACCATATCTTCTTCGCTGTTTTCCTCTTCTACCACAGACAGAGCGGGGGGCACACCAGGGGGCTTAGGGAGGCGGGCAGGCCTAGGTGCCGAAGCGCTCTTCACAGACGGGGAGGGGGGCACTCTGATCGGGAGCTGCCAGGTGGCCTTTTCTAGGTCAATCACTCTCTCTCCCGCTTTCTTCTTCAGGACCAGACTCCTAGCGGGGACGCTGACTAAGGAGAGACCTCCAACTTTCATAAAAGGCAGGGGGCACTCCGCCGTGAAGTGGTCGGAGGAGTAACAGCACTGGCACGCATATGGTCGTTTAGCCGACCAGGTCGGCTCAAAGTTAAGGAGAGGCGAGGCGTCCGGCACCGAACCATGCTTGTGACCGAAGTCCATCGTCCAGGGCCAGTACACGTCTTCAGAGTCCAGGATAAAAGTGCCACGGAATTTTGAGGTGGCGCCGCCCTTTCGGACACCCAAAACCCGCCAGCCAAGCCGGACGTCGCCCGTCTCGAACTCCAAGAGACGCTTCCTCATTTGCATGAAGATGGAAGTGTCATCTGCAACCGAGCCCTTAACGACCCACTCCAGATCCCTGGCGCGAGCCAGCGGCGCGAATCTCCTAATGACATAAACTGCGTTGGTATCAGTCAAACGAATGAGGTCGAAGGACTCCGCCTCCATCTGCCCCTTTGAACCAGACGGCACCGTGCAAAACATCCAGTCCTGCCTGGGGTTCATGCGTTCGAAGTGAACTTCGCACTGCCATCGCTGGGCTAGCTTGGATCGGAGTAGAGACAACTTGGGGTCCTTGAACATGGGACCCAGCTGAGCTACTCGGGAGAACATGAAGTGGTAGCCGGGTCGATTGTAAAGTTCCTCGAAATCCGACCAGGACCAGCACTTGGCGGGCTCGAGGGGGTCCTCGTACCTGTTGTTCCACCTCGCACCTCCTCTCGGGGTTATCTTGGCGAGCTCCTCGCAGGTGTACAGCTCCAGGGACCGGGGAAGGTAGAGCTTCAAGTCGACTTGGTCCTTCATGGCAGGCCTCAGGGCGGCGAGAGGAACTTTGCCGGTCAAGACCGGGAACAGGGGAGCCGTCCGCTCAGCGTGGCTCTGGTAATTAGTCTCTGGCCAAAGGTCCTTGTACGACGGTTTGGGAGCCGCTGCCCTCTCAGGAGGCACCTCGGGGGCAACCGCAGATTGGGCGTCTGCGTGCTCGGTTTCGGCAGGCTCCTCCGCTCCATCCATCTTATCCACTAACGCCTCCTGCGCAGAGATCCTTACACCCAAGGAGCGCCGCTCCTCCTCCAGCTTAACCAAGTTTGCCCCGGGGAGAGGCTCATCTATTTCTCGACTAAGAGCCCTATATCTCTCAGCCATCTCCGCCAGAACGTTGGAGGCGTCCGCAAGGGCCTGCTCTTGCACACCTTCCTCTTCTTGCAGGGCCGACGCCGCAGCCTGTACCTCCTCCAAAAGAGAGTCGAATTCCGCCTGCATAACAGGGATGCAACCCCTCCTATCAAAACCTTCTTGTCTTTTCAAAAGGCCCAACTTCGCCATGAGCTTCCCCCAAGCTGTCTTGGTGATGAGCGCGGGATACTCATCCAATGTAGCCCTAAAGCCATTCATGAGGTCATCCAAAGGGTCCTGTATCGCAGCTCTCCACTTGGTCGTCGGGGAAGACGGACGGCGGACCTGAGGGTCAGTAGAATAGGGCGCAAAGGGCACGAACTTATTCCTCCCTTTGCCTTTCCCTCTGTTTCTTTTCTGTGGTGGACCCGAATCCGGTCGGAGCGCATCCCTCATGGAGACATTCTGCGGGGGTAGAGGTCCTCGCGCCTGTGGGGGTGGAGCACCTCGCGGCCCCTGAGCTGGAGCGGTGGGAGGGCCATACGTGGGCGGGCGGGGGTGCGCAGCCCCAGGAGACTCAGGTCTACCCCAGGACATGTTACCGTGATTAGTGGGACCCGGCTGAGGCGCCCGGTTGACGTTGGACGGCCCTGCTCGGGGCATATGAGCGCCGACGACATAATGTCCCGGAGCCGAAAGTGGCGTCGTGGCACCGTGTACTTGATTGGTGACCACATGATAGAGGCCTGGGCGTTGGAGGATGAGGAACACGTATTGCTGTTCGACTAGCGGCGAGTTCCTGAGCGCAAAGACCGTGGGGTAGTAACCCAGGACACGGACCGCCTCGTGAACGTTGCATTCCCGCACGGCGGCCAAGTAGCAGAGTCCCGGGAGGAAACCCCAGGGGTGGAAGGAAGGACGCCACGCACGAGCAGCGTGTACCTCGTCCATCGGTGGAACGGTCGGGACCGGGTCAGGCACCGGCAGGAGCTCCACACCGTCGAGAGGGCAGGGGTTGACAGGCGGGGGGGAGGTCCGGGCGCTAGAGCGGCGCTTCCGGGACCGCTTGAAAGGTGTACGGATACGCACCGTGGGCGAGGTGGGCCCGAATAGACATTCATTGATGATGAGGACTGCTTCCGCTGCACTGACAATATGTGCGCGCTGGGCAGGGGTCGTCATATCGTGCATCGTGCGCAAATCGCTAGGAGCTTGTGTGGAAAAGAAAATGTGGTCTGAAAAGAGAAGAGGAATAACCTCGGTGTCAGCAAAAAATTCCAACTACTCGAAGAGCGGGTGAGAAGAACGATCGCGCTCTGACTCGTCGCCAGCCAGAACCCAGAAACCAATGGCAGTCTTTTAGTGTGGATACCACCACAGTGCAAGGAGGATTGATAACACAGGTACCGCCTGCGGGCGCTATTGTTACCGGCAGATCCAGAGGACCGATCACGGAGTTGGGAGCTTCCACGCCATCTCACTGGGTATGGGCCCAGGCGGCTAACAGCCCCGGCCATTCGGGGAGGCAGCTGTTAATCATTCCCTGACAACTCCGTGGAGCTGGAAAGGGCGGGCTC
>Ga0307515_10020968_pt1 | contig 11613 bp, 17 predicted proteins | sample 17_EM_MG_FD_194513 | JGI IMG/M metagenome (GOLD analysis project Ga0307515, IMG submission 194513) | Populus trichocarpa ectomycorrhiza microbial communities from riparian zone in the Pacific Northwest, United States - 17_EM | ecosystem: Host-associated > Plants > Roots > Unclassified | place... | reverse complement strand
TCCTTTTTAGGTCTTGCGCGGGCTTGATCACCCGAACATCGTTAGTAACCGACCCATATTTGCTCCATTTTACTGACGACGTTTGAATCAATTGGGCTCTTAGGTGAAATTCTATGAATGGTTCGAGTCACGAGAGAAATATTACCTCTCATTCGAGCTTGCGACCGGGGGTGAACTCTTTGAGCGAATAATGCAACGCGGAAAGTTCACCGAGGCAGATGCTATAAGCGTTCTTCGCAGTATTCTCTCAGGTGTTCAGTATTTGCATGAGCACGACATTGTCCACCGTGACTTGAAGCCCGAGAACATCCTTTACCGTACCCGCGATAACGACTCTGATATCGTCATCGCGGACTTTGGCATGTAAGTTACCACATAGATTATCACCATCAATTAACGCCCCCGTTTACAGTGCAAAACACCTTCACACCCCTGAAGAACAACTCCATAACCTTGCTGGGTCGTTTGGCTACACAGCACCAGAGGTCTTCCTTCAAGAAGGCCATGGAAAGCCAGTTGACATGTGGAGCATTGGGTGCGAACTATTTCTCCCTTAGATTATTCCTCGCACCTCATTTCATAACCTCAGCGTAATAACTTATGTGCTGCTCTGCGGTTATCCTCCATTTCGATCAGAAAATAACCAGGAACTGGTGAGAGAGACAATTCGCGCGAAAATTGTTTTCCACGACAAGTACTGGGCAAATGTATCCGAAGATGGTATGTATCTCTGCACTATTTTAGGGAGGTGAACTAATGGTGTCCTCTCAGCTAAGACCTTCATCCAGCAAATGCTTCAACCAGATGCTCAAAAGCGGTTAACGGTGGAGCAGGCAATTAAGCATTCCGTATGTCTGACTGAGTAAACTCAGTGCAGTTCATTGTAGTCTAACTTAGCATGCGTGTCTAGTGGCTGACGACACCTGAACCGTCCGACGACTATGACATTGGAGCCGGTCTTCGTGAAAACTTTTCCGCAAAGTCAAAGTGGCACAGTGCCTTTGATGCTATCCGCGCTGTAAATCGCCTACAAGCATTGCGGCCAAGCTTGAGTGGGAATCGACCTGCCTCATCCTCCAGCGGTGGCTGGGGTGGAACATCCTCTGGCTTCGCTAGCAAGGCTAGGTCGTATAAGGGTACTACGAGCGACGAAGAGAGCGAGTCTGACATCAAACACCTTCATGGCCACGACGACGAGAAGGGACCGGACGTTGATCATATTTCCGCATCTGAGCCAAATACTTTGGGAGTATTGTCACCTCTCGACCCAACATCTTCAAGTTCAAACCACCAAGGTCTCGCCGCAAAAGAGTCCCAGGCCTCGAAAACTGAGGATAACCAGCACTTGAAACCCCCGGGGGTGAACCACGACCATGACACTTCCTCGGATGAGGACCGTTCACACAAAATCCCTGGAGCGTTCGTCTGGACCCCAACCAAGCCAAAATTCAAGAAGCTCCACCCTCGCTGATAATATCAATAGAGACCCACCACAGTCTTTGCAATACCCTTGTTTGTCCGTGGTTATCCGTGTTGTATATCTGATTGGTCCACGACTGCCCTGACGATCTGTAATACGCCTCTCTTGCTATTGACTATGTATGGAATGTACTAAAGGGTGATATTTCATGGTTTTCACTTTCCGTTTCTACGGGACAATTATAGAGCATCCAACTATTGGCTGAGTTTAGTAGTGCGAAATTGGCCAAATTAACAAACAGGCCACCCTTCCTCGATCGCATCTAACAGCCTCAAGTGAGGGTTGCCATCTCCACATCGAACACTGCGCAACCACTCCGTTAACCACATAACCGGAGACCCAATTGAGTGCGTATCTAGGAGTTGATTCACAGCCTCGACCCTGCACATGTGCCAAGGCCAGGAGCAAAAATCCAGAGGTAGTACATCTGCTCTATGGCGTTCGGGGAGTAGCGTGTAGGTAACTTATGAGTCTTGCGACATTGAATGGAATGGACAAAGCATAGCTAGATTCGAGAAGTGGTTGGTAGGTGTTTGGCGCTATTCTGCTATGGACCCTCTTTGAGTCATTTCCGCAGCCAATGGATTCAGGGGGTATCCATTCCCATATCGTGCCCGATTCGACTCGGGAATCCCAACAACGTCGGCATAATTTGGACATCCTTTTTTGGATCAAAGTGGCTCATCCACACTGGGACTATAATCCGTTCCAATCGCTTTGTCTCAGCCATCAAAATGCGAAGGTCCTCCTCCCACGAGCAGTCTTCTGGGGATCCCCCCTCTATCCACATGTTCTTTACACTCTCAATCCACGCCAACCCCAGAACCCTTGTGAGAGAATGTTGGTGTCGCACATCCACAAACAGATAAAGGTCGGAGATAGATGCTAGCTTCAGTGCTCGGAGGATGGGTGATGGAATGAGTCCGACAAGCCGTAGCGTGTGTAAGCGGGGAAGTGAGATCGAAAGTGGAGCCGGGTGGGATCCCTCATAGGTACCAACTTTCATCCATCCATCTTCCACGAGTTTGAGGCCACATGACAGGGTCAAGTGACGGATGAAGGAGAAGGATTGAAGAAGTAAGAGGTCAGCTTCATCCCAGGACTCTAGTTTGTGCATCGTAAGATGTGTGACGGTTGTGAGGTTTATACCATCAAATAAGGTGGGCGAGAGGGGTCGGTCGTAATCGTATATCGAGATTCTGCGGAGGCGAGGGCTTGGCATGCTGCGGATGAGGAGATCAAGTTGCGTGATGATGCAGTTGGTAATGGTAATAGATTCCAGGACTTTCAAATAAGGTGCAAGCGCCATGTTGATTATGACAGGTGCGATAAGCAAGGGGCAATAGGTGACCCGTAGACGTCGATAGCGAGAGACTCGGCGTTCTTGAGAACCAATTACAAGAAGGAGGTTCAGGAGGCGGGTCGGTAAGCCTTCTCGGATGGACCCATTCATATTACGCCCACCGTAGAAGCGATGGTAAATTTCGCGGAAATCTAGGGCGAGGGCCAATGGCGCATCTCCACTCCTACGAAGGCATGTGGTGACGAAGTCGACCTCCACGTGCTGGGGGCGGCGTGTGAAGTACGCGCAGAAGGCGCCATTGACATTGATAGTGCTCCAAAGCGTCTTGTTAGATGTAAGGAACCGGTACCAGGATCGGCACACGAAAAGGGCGTATCGAAGATCTATGGCATTGCCTTGCGTGACATAGCCGAATATTTCAGCGAGTAATTCTACAGGAAGGTGTTCCATTGAACTAAATGAGTAGGATGGGGGGAAAGGGGTGTGCGGAGATGTACACACAATAGCTTGGATGGAGAGCGGAGAGCTATGGCGCGTGGATGTTAGTCTTTCCGAGTCGTGTGACGTTCTTCAGCATGAAATCGCTACAGACGACTTCCAGCCTATTGCAAGAATGGTCTTCGAAGGGGCCAACGGTTGGAGTGGAAGACAAGAGAGGCGCCTTTGTATGGCCTTTATTATTAACACTTCAGTCTACACTCTACAGGACCCGTAGGACCCACAAGTCAAGGCCAGGTCCTAAAAAACACCATCAAATGATATCACCTGGCATACGTTAAAATGTCCAACGTTCAAAAAATCGTCGCGAGCCTCGTATCGTCGTCCTCCCCACCATAAGCACCAGCAAGAACAGCCCTCGCCTCCCTTGTCATCGCATTCTTGCCAAAGGTAAACCCAACCCAAACACCCCTGTTCTGAAGCTCGCCACTGTCTTTCTCCTCCACGCGCGCAACATTCCGTTGCTTCTCCTTGACCTCGGCGTACTTAGACATATCATCGAGCGAGGTAAAATCGTCGTAGTACCCTGTGTCGATCTCCGAGTCGAGCGAGGGTACAAACGGAGGCGATGCGACGCGTAGGTTGGTCCAATCGGTCTTCTCGAAGAAGGGGTGAGATATTACTTGGTCCATTGTGCTATACCTGACACTCGCGTGTGCGATGAGCCTACATAATCGCGGTATTTAGCCCAAACTATCACCCATCGCCAAGGACTGGATGGAGGCACTTATGGGCTTACCTGGTAACAATATCCCAGCTTACGTCCCTAAGATTAAACACCAGGTCCTCGGGTTTATCATAGACCGGCCGCTTGAGGACCTGCGTCCAGTTCTTGAGATTTGTCCACGTCTCGTCAGGCGTACCTCCGGAAAAGGGCGGGAATCCGGCGAGGAACTCGAAGAGAATGCAACCAAGAGACCAATAGTCGACAGAGAACGTGTATGGTTTACCGCGTAGAACCTCAGGAGCCATGTAGTCCGGCGAGCCAACAATCGAATCGGCCTAGGGAGGGGGGAATACGAAGTCAGCAGGGCTGCGATGAGGGTAGCGAGTGTGTATATAGAGGGAAGGATGACGGCGCACGCACAAATCTCGGGTTGGCCTCCCGCATGGAAGCAAATATACTTCGCCGCTCGAGAGTACTCCTATGGATGATCTCATTGTTTTTCACGCGGTCGAGTCTGATACGCAGGGACTCAATGCGCTTGGGGTCCAATTGACCGGTGGCGAGTCCAAAGTCAGTAAGCTTGACATGTCCTTGGCCATCCACAAGGAAGTTCTAGGTCATGAAGCTGAGTACACGGGGTTTAATTTATTATGGAAAAACGCACCTCAGGTTTGAGGTCCCGATGAATATACCCCAGCCGATGGAGCTCGTTTACTGCCGCGAACATCTCCGCAATGTAGAACCGAGCGTGGACCTCCTTCAGGACGCCCGAATTATTGAGTAACGTCCGAAAATCTCCACCAGGAACATACTCCATCGCGAGGTACACAAACTCCGGATCCTGGAAGGCATAGAGCAAGCCGACCAACCACGGGCTCTTGGTAGCCGTCAAAATATCCCTCTCAATGAGGACATGGCGGGCCTCGTCCATCTTGATCAACGTCCCTTTGCGCATCTTCTTCAATGCGCACACTTCCCCGCTGTCCCGCTTACGAGCGAGGAAGACCTCGCCATATCCGCCCTGGCCGATCTGCGCGATGATGTGGAACTGGTGCACTTTGGTCTTTGTCCGTCTCTTGCGCAGGAGCACGCGTTCGCGCCCCAAATAGGATTTGAGCTCCTTTGCATAAGCCTCTCCGGTGGGCGGCAAGGAGCGCGAGGAGGTGTCTGCATCGAATTTTGCACGGCGTTCTTTGCGTGAGGCGAGATAGGAGAGGGCGGAGAAGTAGTAGTCGAAGAAGTCTGTGGCTTGGGTTAGATCGAGGTTGAAGACGGGATGGAACTTGCATACATAGTTGAGCAATAGTAGACTTCCTCCTGACCTCTGGGTTGTCTATGAGTTGCTTTTCCCACGAGTTGAGCTTTGGCCTCCGAATGGTGGTCACCCCACCCCTGGCGGTTGCGGTACGTGCATCCTGGAGCGTGATGGCGCCGTGTTTGGCAGTCTTCGTATGCACCTCGCGGTCTTTGGTGTCCAAGGATCCATCACCGGGCCTTTCGAGCGGAGTGCTGGCCAACGTAACGGGCACACTGCTGCCCGCCTCGGCGGGCGATGCCTTCATACGCGTTGGAGTGGACATTCCAATAGTTGCCTACGTCTGTCTATGCGTATCTGGAACGAATCCGAGATGGTGAGCAAAGTGGTGAGGGCCAACCCCGAATCGGCACCTGAATCTCCACCCCCACCATGTCGCGCCGCCAAACGGCGACGACCGGCACAGCGACGCGTCCTCCAAAGGCGGAGAGGGACGCAAACCCCTATGTGAACCTCGACATCTTCAGCCTCCTCATCCAGGACCAGCCACAGCTCGACATCGGCTCTGATGCCCTCATGGCGCGTTGCGGTGTGTTCAAGACGGGCGTCGAGAAATTTGTGGCAGCAAATCGGGAGGAAATCGTCAAACGACGCGAGGTATACACGAATACGGTTGCACGTGAGCGTGAAGCGGCCAAGGAGTTAGGGCGGGAGATCGAGGGGTGCAAGCAGCAGCAGATCCAGCTTATAAAACGTACGCCTGGGGTATTCTACACGTGTCTTCGTAGACCCATGATCACTTCACAGGTATGGAAGAAGAAAAGAGAGAGAGGAAGGACGCAGACGACGCGCACAACAACCACAATCGGCAGATCAAGGCGCAGAAGGCCAAAATCACCGAACGAGACGAGGAGATACGCCTATTAGAAGCTAACTTGGCTCAGCTGAAGAAAGGTATGTTCCTGACGACGGGAATGGAAACGACTGGTTGATACGCAAGTTGCGACGGACGTCGGTAGCCAAAGAAAAGGAAAGACGGCAACTGGAGAAGCAGGCATCCCGGCTCGAACCTGAGGTACTCACGTTGGAGACCCTACTGGGGTTCACCGTCGAAGGTGCAGGGAGTGAGTAGTCCTGTCTTGCTGGGCCACCTACTGACGGTCCATGGTCCTTACGGCAGGTGACATGCTGCTCGTACGATTTATGCATCTTGACAGCCGCGATCCGGATCGGGAATGCACCCTCTTTGTTGACCTATCGCAAGATGACTACAAAGGTGAGAAGGTGCGGCTCGAGCTCGGGCGAGAGATAGGCCTTTAGCTTAGATCTGTCTCACTACGCTGCGTGTGGATACGCACAGAACCTGTTGCTACCAGAGTAGCTGCTGGTTGGCTGGTGGGCGCATGCTACTGCTTTGGGCTACTGGTTTATTCCTGGGGGCGCGTACTGACGCGATTTTATGCAGTGCCCGAATCGACGCCAGTGTTGCCTACGCTGCCGATCCTGGTTGAGGAGCTGAACGCGACCCGCGACTTTTACGGCTTTCTACGCCGTGTGCGGGAAGCTTTTTGCGAGCGGCTGGGAAGCGGGGAGAGCTGATGCCGTGGTGGATGCGGCGTACAATATGTCTAGGATATATTATAATATTTTGATAACTTATCCATAGCGGACGAAACCAGCGTGAAAAAAGGTGGTTCAGCTTGTACTTAGCTTGAGCTTGAACCAGTCCGCGCCGTGTGTGTGGGTAATTTGTCGACGACGAACGGGGCGTCACGACGACCGACACACGGACAACGCTCAACCTGTTCTCTGGGACTGCCGGTAAGAGTGCTCGCCGTGGCCTCCAACGCCGCTGCTGTCGTGACTGGTAGCCTGGGGACGACGGCTGGGGGCTGGTGGGGGCATGCAACCAGCTGAGAATATTACTCATACTGATGATAGGAACCGGAGTAATAATTATTCTATGGCTCTTGCGCTTGCTGCCAACTGGGAACACCGCCAGATGGAATCGCCCTCGTCGCCCTCGCCAGCTTCGAACTCACGGACAAACAACGAGAACGAGAACAGTTCCCAAAATTCGCAACAATCCCAGCCAAATCTTATCTCATCGGCGGGCTCAGACACCGCCTCGACGCAGCCCCCACAAACAGTACTTGGGCAACCGCAGACCCAGCAGCCCTTTATGGCGCAACCAACACCATGGACACCCTCACCAAACGCAGCCCCCTTTTATCCCAGCTTCAACCCCTTTTTCCAACAGAACCCAGGCCTCGCAGTCCCCCAGCAGCAGCCCTACTTTGATCCAAACATGGCCCTCGCATACCAGCACATGATGATGCAACAAGCACAAGTACATGCCCTTCAGCAGCAGCAGCAAGCAGCTGCCGCGCTCCAGTTTAACATACGGAATGCCGCCGGGCACCCCGATTTCTTCCCCCAGCACCAGCAGCACCCCATCATGACTGGATTCCCATTCGGTACTGCCACCCCGCCTCCCCATCCAGCCTACCCGTCCCCCCCTCCACCAGGTGCGTTGACCCCACCGGGTTTTCGACGGGGCCCCCCGCGATCCAACGTCCCCGACGCCGCAGGACCAACATCAAATGACTGGGCGCGGATGCATGCTTTCCCTCAAGTACCCTATGCGCGTCCCGATGCAGCTGGTTCCTCGAACTCCGTCAATTCCTCCATTGGAAGTGGGCAAAACCATTCTGTCCCTGGTGGGCAACAACGCGGACGAACAGATTCGACTGGGGGTAACTCCGCCCATGGGAGTCCATCTGGGAGCTTACGTGGGCACGGGCGTGTGCCCCCCATTTCGACAAATACACCCGAGACGCGGGTACGCTCCCTTTCTGCTGGCTCTCCCACTGCTCGTGGCCCGGCACTCCTGCACCAACGTACCGTATCAAATTCGAGCGATCGTGCCCCATCGATTCGCCAAAACTCGAATTCTGGCGCTGGTTCCAACACATCACCACAACCGCAGCAGCAGTCGTTGCAACCCTCGTCCCCTGCGAACCGTACGGCTGCGAGGACGGTAAAGCCGAGTCCATTGTCGCAACAGTCCACGATGTTCGAGGGGACTAGCAAAGCGAACAAACGTCTCAGCAGAGATGATAGCGAGTTGTTGCCCCAGGCGCCGCAGGTGCACGCTTCCCGATCTGGGGGCCTCAAGAGCCGATTCAAGCGCGCGTTGACGCTCAATGCTCTGGAAGAAGCGGGCGCTCCGCCAAGCACGGCTGGACAGGGTGGCATCCCTTCGCCTTCCGCTTCAAGCATTGCGGGTACAACAGCTGGTTCATCTTCTGTCAGTACCCCTGCTGTGGGGGACGCCTCCATACGCACAACGAAGCCAAAATCGCGGTCACTGTTCAACGGGCGGTTCAACGCCTCCACTGATAACATCTCCCTTTCGTCCACCGTCTCGTCTGCGAGCGTTATGATCCGTAAACTGGGCTCTATCGGCAAACTGGCACGAAAGAACAGTCTTAGCGGGATTACGAAACTGTTCAAGGACAAGGAAAAAGACAAGGGTGAGGGTGGCTCTGGTGGTGGAATCAGTTTTGGGAGGAAGAAGGGCAAAGGAGCAACAGTCGAGGCGAGCGTTAGTATGGCTACGGCGGAGATCGATCGGTTTGAAGACCCCTCGCTGAAGGGGCTGAGTCCTGCTGCTCAGCTCGCAAGGCAGCATACCCTCAGGAGTAACGCTGAGGCTGATGATCGTCGAAGAAAAGAGAAGGAGGCCGCCAACGCCAACACCGCGTCCGCAAATGGTGCTGCGGGTGTAGGTGGTGTACCCTCCCCCTGGGAGAAGGATACCGCCTCACGTGCTGGTGGCCTCCCCCGACATGGAAACGTGGGTGAGGAGGGGCGGTGGGCTCCCGATCGTATCAGCGAAGATGGGGAAAGCGGGGAGGGGGGGTACGACCCTATCGAGGAAGAAGATGAGGAGGCTACCTTGCGGTTTTCGAAGGACCATTTTGAAGAGGATGAGCTCGACGAGTGTGAACAGTGGGCCGTTGGTATCAATCGCGAGGTCGAGAGAACCAAACAGCCTTCCAAGCCTATTTTACGGAGTCAGTGGATCTCCCTTTCTGTTTCATCCGAGCATAGCTGATTATTGATCCCTCCCAGATGCCAAAAACTACGTGCAAGAGGAATACCTCGAAAATGGCAAGGAGCATTTCCTACGGAGCCGCGCCAACTCCTACAACACCACTATCACAACCAATACCGAACCTGGTCCATTGGCGCACATCCCTTCACCCGATCCGGACCACATCGACGGGCTGCAGAAACCAATTAATGCTGCTCCTCCCGACGCTGCATTTTCGCTCCCACCGTTGGATTTTGATTTCGACACTTCGGACGCGTTGAAGAGCTTGGATGCACCTGTGGTTGATAGCACTGCAACGCTAACTAGCAGTCCTTCCAGCAGCACCAAGACGATCCCCAATGACAAGGACATGGTCACTGCCGCGGACAAAGGCCCATCCTTCGCCTATACACACGCTGCGGCCAACTCTTCTGCTCCTGCACTGTCGACGATGCTCAACCGAACTGCGCCGATCACCAAGACCCCCAGTGCGCCAGGATTGGGCAGGAAGATTTCTTTTGCACAGAACCTGGCGATTTATGATACATTCTCTGCGTCTGTTTATGATCGGAGGAGTGAACCCTCAACAGCGAACAGGCTTACGCCTGCGCTGGCTCAAAGAATTAAGGAGGAGTTGAATTCCTTCAAGATGGAGGAGATGGAGGTCCATTGTGCAAGTCGAATTCAGTGAGTGGTATCCTTACGTACGTTGTGGGCTTGTTGTCTAATGAAATTGCCTGCTGCCAGTACCCACTTCTTTGTCTAACCTGGTCGCCTATTAGGCAGCGGTCCCCACGATACGCTTTATCAATCTTTGCTCTCCAGCGTTTTCTGACGTTTATGCCCATCGGACAATTTTATTCTATGCAACAGATGCGCCTGTCGGATGTTTTATTTTACCTTTTTTCTTTTCTCCTTCCGATTCTCGTTTCTCTAAGCATCTTGGCATTTCTTGATTCCCACTCGTATATCCCCATCACGCGCCTGACGCAAGGGATTCGATTCATTTCTCCGCTGTCTCGCTGTCTCGCTGTCTCGTTCATGTTCATGTTCATCCCACCCACCAAGCCCCCCATCCCATCTATTCACCACTCACCCCCATTAGCCATCTACCACACTACATTCCATCCCAATCCCCATACACTCCACAATATACGCACTTCACCTACTTCATGACCCAAACCCTTCTGTCTGTGTCTCGGTTCCTCTCTGTTGCTTTGTCTCTGGTTCTTTCGTTCTAACGACGTTTGCCCGGCTCACCCTGATGTTTATTATGCAGCTGTCACTTCTGTGGTTCATCCCTTTGCCCTCTCTGCGTTGCGAGACCTCATTGCTACCGCTGGTACGATTGTGTTCATTGTCCTAGATACCACAATAGCGATATTGCTGCCACTCGATCTATCAACGCCTCACAAGATGAATACGGTAAATCACCTGTCAATGGGTGCTAGTATACTAAGGCACTTCTTTATTCGAGTCTAAGGGAATAGAGCCACCAGTCGGCATCGGCGAAATGTCCGACAGATTACAGTGGTATTGGGGTCGAAGGTCGCATAAAAAAATTAGCCATAACCCTGCGTATCCCGACGTAATCCAGTCGTGATCTGTTCAGCAGAGCAGTAGGCATATTCTAGGCAGGGCTGGGGACCTGTTGGTTAGACGATGATCCGGCCCGCAGCCGACCCAGCCTGCCACGGCGAAAGCGACCTCAGCAAGAAACTCTGCCCATCGTCTTGCTCATCGAGTCAGAGGAACGACTACCGACGCTTATTGATGACGTTTAACAACCAGCCATGGCGTGGCTTTGGCCTTCAGTGCCAGTGTGGGGTCCAACACGGTTCCGTCTCGTTTCCAGTGTGGGGTCCAACATGGCTCCACCTCATTTCCAGTGTTTCATAACGATGCTGGAAGCACATATGACGGTCTTCGTGACTCGTCCCATTGCGGTTCGCGGTTCGGGGCCCCGATTCATGCAGCCGTCCTGGCGACGAACAACTTGTTGCTTTGATGGGCTGAACTTATGCTACATGTATAGGAGATGCAGAGGCAGAATCATAGAGAATAGTATGAAGAGGTTATACCAGGTAGGGGTTGCAGAGACGAGGAGACGCTAAATTAAGATGCAGAGAAGATCATAGAAGCAGAATGAGGAATATTATGATGACAAGGAGTCCGTATGATGCAAATCGTCCAAGATGCGTTGCCAAGACAAGAGCTACTCGATGGGCGAACAGGCCTACAGGAGATACCCGCGAGGGATACTACCCGTGTATTCCAAGCTATATAATAGCGATGGCTTATTGGTGGTGAT
>Ga0307515_10020967_pt1 | contig 11614 bp, 1 predicted proteins | sample 17_EM_MG_FD_194513 | JGI IMG/M metagenome (GOLD analysis project Ga0307515, IMG submission 194513) | Populus trichocarpa ectomycorrhiza microbial communities from riparian zone in the Pacific Northwest, United States - 17_EM | ecosystem: Host-associated > Plants > Roots > Unclassified | place... | reverse complement strand
TAGAGAGTGTTAATATATAGTCCCGCCTAAGTGCCTTCTCCTTTCCTTTTAGCGCTTATTAGTATATCTTCTCCGCCTTACCTAGCTTACCCTAGTCTATATAGAGGTTACCTAAGTTACTAACTATAGAGAGTGTCGATATATAGTTCTGCCTAAATACCTTCTTATATCCTTCTAGCGCTTACTAGTATATCTTCTCTACCTTGCTTAAATTGCCTAAATCTTTATTAAGGATTATAAAACAATATATTAAATCTAGGGTTAGTGTATACTTTAGCCTAAGTGCCCTTTTCCTTCCTTCTAGCGCTTGTTAGTATATCTTCTCTATTTTGCCTAGCTTATTCTAATCTACGTAGAGGTTGCCTAAATTATTAACCGTATTAAGTGTTAATATATACTTTGGCTTAAGTGCCTTCTCGTATCCTTTTAGCGCTTGCTAGTATATCTTCTTCGCCTTACCTAGCTTGCCCTAGTCTGCGTAGAGAAGGCCCAAATTGTTAACTGTGTTAAGTATTAATATATACTTTAGCCTAAGTGCCTTCTCGTATCCTTCTAGCGCTTATTAGTATATTTTTTTCGCCTTACCTAGCTTACCCTAGGCTGTGTAGAGGCTGCCTAAGTTATTAACTATAGAGAGTGTTAATGTATGCTCCGGCCTAAGTGCCTTCTTATATCCTTTTAGCGCTCGCTAGTATATCTTTTTCGCCTTACCTAGCTTACCCTAGGATTTATAGAGGCTGCCTAAGTTATTAACTGTATTAAGTGTTAATATATACTTTAGCCTAAGTGCCTTCTTATATCCTTTTAGCGCTTACTAATATATCTTCTTCGCCTTACCTAGCTTACCCTAGGCCGCGTAGAGGTTGCCTAAGTTGTTAACTATATTAAGTGTTAATATATAGTCCCGCCTAAATGCCTTCTTATATCCTTTTAGCGCTTACTAGTATATCTTCTCCGCCTTACCTAGCTTGCCCTAGGCTGTATAGAGGCTGCCTAAGTTGTTAACCGTAGAGAGTGTCGATGTATGCTCTAGCCTAAGTACCTTCTCCTTTCCTTTTAGCGCTCGCTAGTATATCTTCTCCGCCTTACTTAGCTTACCTTAGTCCGCGTATAGCATTCCTAGTTTATAGATTATATACAGTATTATATAATCCTGCTTAATATCCGCTTTACTTATATTAGTTACTCCTAATCTAGCTAGGTGCCTACTATTTACATTATAACCTACTAATAGCACTACTGTATATAACCTAAAAGCTGACGTTATACGCCTAAATACTCTTTTTTAAACCTATCTGGTACTGCCTACCTAACTACTACTATTATAAGCTGGGTAAAGATCGCCCGCTATTCTTTATCCTATATATAAAATGCCTATCTATATATAATTAGGTGAGTTGCATAGCTTACTAGATCCTATACACCCTTAACTAAAGAATAGCTATATAAAAGCTGTATTGCCGCAATAAAATCAACTTTACTATTTATAATATTAGGAAGCTACTTTGATAAATAACCCGCTATAGCTATAGACTGCATACCTACTTCTATAAGGAGACTATACTATAGGTCTTTATTGTTAAGATATGCCTAGAGTAGAAGTAAGTTAGCTATAGCTATACTTTTTACCCAAATAGTATAGTACGAAATTACCTATATCGTCTATACGCTACGGTTAGGATAATCTTAAAGTGGCATACTGGCTTAGTTTTGGGATTTTATAAGGCTTTTTTATTACTACTTATAGAGCCTAATATATCTTATAATACTAATTTTACTCTATTATAAATATGCGCCAGCCTATATAATTGCTAGTAGTAAGCTATTTAGAAGCCTAAATAGCTCCTTACTTTTTACTAAATTTATTTCAAAATGGTTAGTACTGGTGTTCTATATAAGCAATATAATTACACTATAGCGTTATTGCCTTACTATATCTGCCTCTATACTAGTTTAGAAATAAAACTTTTACCTACTCCTTATTAAGCCTTCTTAGCCTCTATAACACACTAAGCTGTTCTAAGTTAGTAAGCTAGGTTATAATTAGAACTAACCTATAATTTACTCCCGGAAGGTAACGGGTAATATTATATATATTAGGGTTAGCATTACCCCCTCCTCTTTTTTAATTAATGTTATTGAAGATTATTAGCTAGTCTGTATTGTCTAGTTAACTTAGCCAACTTATTACATCCCTAACGACGGCATTAATGTCACTAGCACTTATAGCGGAGTACGCTCTACTACTCTCTACAATTTAGCCTTCCGGAATCCTACCTATATAAGTTGCAATACTCTACTTAAGACTATCTTTGGTTTTACTATTAAGCCAGAATACCGAGCTAAACTTTTAGTAATGCCTCCTTGCGAACTCTACGGTAAGTTATATTTTACCTATTCCGCTAAGCCTATAGAGCATAAATACCTTTTGTCGGCCGCATTATCTCTATAGGAGAAGGGTTTATTTAAGTTCTACTATATTAGACGGCCGATTTATAAACTTGTTTACTATAGGTATACCTTATAGAGTAAACGGTATTTAATAGTTTCCTATATCTAAAAAGGAGCCTAGTTAGCTATAGACTATAAGCTATACCCTAATAAGCCGAATAAAACACTAATATTCTTTTCTGGATATACTATTAGTGTAAGCCTTTATTTACTTAAATACTACTTAAGACTTAATGTATTGATCTATAGCCGTAATAATCGCATTTTTTTACTTTAAGTCTTCTAACCTAATATCCTCTAGTCCTCTTAGTATATTAAACCAATAGTATCGCCCTATATTGTCTAGCCTTAATTTATTACGGGAGAATTGTTCTACTATCTTTTCCGTCTCTATGGTAATTGCTAAAAGACTCTAGCTAATACTAATTAGATTATCCTTAAACGGCGTAAGTAACGGAACGCCAGTCCTAATTAACACTAAATACTTAATCTTGTCTTTAAGCGAGCCAGACGGCTATATGTCTTAAGCCTTATTCCATACCTTATATACTAGATTATTCGCCTCTGTAGCCCCGTTGACGAAACTCTTCTTAAAATCGCCGATTGTAATAGGATTGAAGAAGGACGAGGCTGTTGACGTCGCTTAGCCTGCTTCCTATATCTTAGTTATATAAAGCAGTCGTTTATAGCCGCGTGGCGACCGGTAGCTGGTAAGTTATACTATATCGCCCATCTCGTTGCTCGTTGCATATACAAATCTATATTGTACTTATTAATGTCACTACAGCCTCATATATAGGTGGATAACTACTTATACTTTGCACTTTGTATCTAGAGCGTCCTTTAATAGCGCATCCTCTGCTAGACCTTACCTCGTAATAATCTCTTTAATTACACGCTCTAGCTTATTTAAATTAAATCGTCTTTAGACCTGGCCTTTAATCGTTATATAGTGTCTTTGCCTTTAAAAGATCCTGTTTAACAGTGAGATATATACGTTAATGCACTTATCGACCGTTATCCGAAGCCAATTAAGTATAATAGCTATAAGCCTGCGCTTCTTATCAGCCTTAAAATCCGGTAAAGTAATTAATATAAATAGACCCGCCGGTGCTAGTACCTTTAATTATATCAAAGTAGTTATAAGGCTTCGGTAGCGATTTTAGGTCGATAGTGTCTATAAGCTACTTTAAGATCTAAAGCGTCAATAGGCCGCGAACGCCGCCGCCATTGAGGGCGAGTAGGCGGAGGTCATACTTAGGTATAGCTAGAGGGGTAAGTAGGAAGGCTTAGCGAAGCGACTAGATTTGATAAGAAATATATAGTAGTATACTTAGGACTCCACGAGGCTGCGGAGCCGCTCTTATAATGTAGGAAGTGTGGTAGTCTATCTTTAGCTTAACGGCTAAACCTGTGGTTACTAAGTCCGAGTGGTTATATAGTTAGGAGAAACGTTTAGCTGAACTAGCGTTTAATCTTTCCCTACGCTGTTTAAGTGTAGGAAAAGTAGCGGTACTTCTAGCGTAAGAATTCGCCTAAAGCTTTCTGCAGTTTGCTAGCGCTAATAGGGAGGGCAGCCGACCCGCTCTAGCTATACCCTTATTAAAGGTCTACTTCCTAAGGAACTAGTTATGGTTAGTGTCTTAAGTATAGCGGTAATGCACTGCCTCCGCTGCTTGGCGTTTGGCTTAATACGGTTGCTAAGTTAATTAAACCCCTAAACCCCGACTAGTCCTTAAGATGACCACCGTTTAATAAGTTAAGACGTATACTAAGTACTGAAATAATTGTCGCATTACTCTGCCGACTAAATAAGGCTCCGAATTTATATCTTAACGAGATAACATAGTTTATCTACAATTGGTTTTAGGTAATTGTAAGTAGGTAGACAATTAGTGCAGAACTAAGAGTTGCTGGCTAGAGTAGGAAGCTGGTAAGGAAGCTTTTATAGGGGCGTGTAAGGAAGTTGCTAATTATATATAAGGCTCGTTAAATCGCCCATAAGCGAAGCCAGGAGGGTCGCACCTTATTTTAGGCCATGATCTCGTAATTTACTATTAATTAGTTGGTGTTTAAACGAATCTAGGGCTGATTTAAAAACGGGTATACAAAAGGCGTCTTAGTTATACTAATTCTATATACACTATAGCTAATGGTAATAGAGAATGGGTAATAGCTAAGACCTAAGCGTATCTGCCTTGTATTCTTTAATAAAATAAAAGCGGATCCTTTTCTACCTAAAAGGAGTTAAGGTTTATGATTTGGTATTTAACGTATAGATAAATTTTAAATGTAAATTATAGCTATAAATAATAATACATTAATGTGGTTAACGGGGTTTATAACCCCAAAAAAATAAAAATAAAAACTCCCTTTAACACTTCTATATATTTAGTGAATTTATTTAGCTTAAGTACGGGCTATTGGTATCTAGGATATAGTATTTTACTAAACTGTTTAATCTGTTTACTAAATACTTAGTTACTAGCGGCTAAATATTTGTTTTAACTTATAAAAACGAATATTAGAGCTAGGGGAGGAATGACTTATCCGTATACTTAGATATATAAAAGACATAAGTAGATATAGCTATAACTTTAACGTATAGATCTGATTCTACGTTAGTCTAATATAAGACTTAAGTTACTAAGGTGCCCCCTAATAGTTCTCCCTTTGCCGAATGCGATGGCTGCAGATTGTCTAGATTAGTATTGAAGATAGTTTTACACTTCAGTTCCTTAGGCTGAAAATGCCCTAAATCTAAGAAAATGACGTTATTTAGATTTAATGCTTTAGTGGCGACAACTAACTAGGGCTAGTTCTCTCGCTACCATTTATGCTATCTTAAGTGCTCTTTAAAAAGACCTCTAATTCGATATAAGCTGTGCTTATTAAGAATTCGGCGTCTAGTCTAAACACTTATATATATTCCCTAACACACGCTACCTGTAACAGTGTTATATTTACTAGGAATGCTCTTTTAGAATAATTTTAGCTTAGAACGATATTTATAAGCCGTTTTAAAAACATTGGTCGCATTAACCTAGAAGTCCGCACTATAAATAGTTATAGAAACTATACTATCCTTAATAATGAGATAGCTAGGATTAAAGTAATTAGTCTAATAACTGCTAAGATTAAACCCTTTCTTTCGCCTATACTCCTAAAGGCCTCTAAGTTTGTTAGTTAACTGTAAGTATTTATAAAGAAGCCAGCCGTCTTAGAAAGGTACCTATAAATTAACTCCGTCTATCTAAACTTCTATATTCTTCTTTATAATCCCTAGGATGTATTTACGTTAAGCGCTATTTTTACTAGCTAGCGTAATAATCTAGGTTATATTAAGCTAGTAGTTTAGCTTAAATATAGATATAACTTTTCCTTCTAAAGTTATCTAAGTATATTCTAATAAATCCTCTATAACGGCCTGGTCGCCGTATGGTTGTTAGGCGGTTTACGGATTAGAAGTGCGTTTAAGGTTAGGTCTTTTAACCCGCCGGCGCTTTGGATTAGCTATTAGGGATTTTAGAGGTGTAGATGCGCTATATACGGAACAATCCTTAGATAACTATTTATTCCTCTAATACTCTTCTATAGTTAGACGACGTAAGGGGTTAACTTAAAGCATTTCTGTTAAGAGCTTAATAGCATTCTAGGAAATACTTAACGATTCTAAGAGTGCCGCTCCTAAAGGTAAGAGCAGTGTCTAAAACGCGGCTTTAGCTAAATAGGACTTGAGTTAAAAAGGTGGTTTACTAGCTATGACTTTCTATAGACTTATACCTAAAGACTAGATATTAATAGGATGGCTATATCTTTAACAGTTAACTAGCTTTAACCCCGCTAAATCTTTAGTCTAAAGGAAAACCTCTAGTGTATAGTAAGTTAGCGTCCTATAGAAGGTTAAGTCACTAGAAGTATTTTAGCTTTATAAAACTTTTTAATATATACGAGGAGGGTATATACGCAGAGGTCTGCTAATCTAGCATTTTTAAGAGTTTAAAATTAGACACCTTTATATAGAGCGGATCCTCGGCATATACTAGAATGTTTTTAGGCTTTAAGTCTCGGTGTATATAATGGTGCCTATATATAAAGGTAACTGTACTAAATATCTAGCTTACCACTAACTTTGTAACCTCTTTAGCAAGCATTCCGCTGTAATTCTTAGTGTACTGTTTAAGATTACCGAAAGGAACAAATTTTATAAAGATTTCGAAATAGCCGGGACTATCTTAGGAATTGAAGTACTTAATAAGATGAGGATGTTGGAGTATCTTTAATATCTTAACTTCTTGATATAATTTCCTCTATAGTATCTTAGGCTTGCTTTTATCTACTTTCTTAATTGTATATCTTGCTCTGCTTGCAGTGTTAGTAATAATGTAAACTTTAGCAGATATGCCTTTTTTAATGCGTTTAAGGACCGTATAATGTTAGGGCTGATTATTAATATATATATTGACCTCTTTATTATTAGTATTAGGAACTTTAATGTCTGAATTCCGTACTAGGTCTATACGGCACTTACATTGTTATTTATATTGTTAATTTAGTGCGGGTTTAATTAATATTAATTTAGTACCCTATGGGTTTGCTAGAATTAGCGGCTTTCTAGACTATATAGGTATACTATTAAATTACTCTAAACGCGGGCTTTCTATATCCTTTAATAGCCTAACTTATAGGCAGTTTATATTCTGGTTCCGTTTCCTCTTTAGTATCTTCTACTACTGATTTAAGATTATAATTTGGATCTTTTGTTGCAATCTAACTAAAGTTTCTCTTACTACTACTAAAAGGCGGCGTAGGCTAGAATCTGCCTTTTAGCGTAAAACGGTCGAGCGTTAGTAGGGATTTATATATTTATTTAACAAATTTCTACTATTAATTAAGGAATGCGGTTTGTTGCTTAGCTAGGCGCTAGAATAGAATTTTAAATTTAAGCTAGATATAACCTGCCTTAATAATTATTGGGCTAGACATAGCGAGTATCCGGCTGGGGTTTTCTTTGTAGTTAAGAAAATGGTTATTAACCACGGTTCTATTACTTGAGCAATTAAATATTAATAGGTAATTTAGTAAAGGTGCCCGCCAGTTTTAATAAAGTCAAATGTATACAGCGCTAATTCCTCTTTTATTGTCGATATTGATTTAAATGTTAGACTTTTCTTCGTCCGAACCCTAGATAATACTATACCTATGGTTAAAATCTGCGTCTAGAGTTAAGGCGAGTATATATTTACGTTTGTATTGAAACGATGGGGTTATCTACTAGGTAGTTTTTAACCTTTTTCTAGGTAGCTTGCTGGATTTAATGAGATACTTAGAGTTATAGTTAAGCTTAAAAGCGTCCTTAGCCTTGCCTAGTGCTTCGATAATATAGAATGTTTTTATATAATTAATGGATTGTATCTTTACTTGGTAAGGAATGTATTATAAAATTAATAAAAGATAAAGTAAGAGGGGTAAACCGGGCGAAACGAATGCTTTATTAGTTTTTTATATATAACAACCCTGGTTTTCTAGTGTATAACTAGGGGTCTCCGCGCTACTAGTTGATTGGCTTTAGTTTGTTCTTTTCTTATTAGGCTTATTGTAGGTGCTTCGCGCTTAACAGCTGCTTTTATAAGGGCGCTTTTCGCAAAAGTATTTTAAACTAAAGTTTATTATAGACCTAAGAGTAACTATTACTATATACCGTTCTGCGTATATTTTTATTTTAGATAATCTTAATAGTATATAGGATAAAGGGGGAAAATAGATAATAAGTTATTTCCTATAACTCGTCCTACCCGTTATATTCTACTCCTATCCTACCTACTTTATATAGCCTCCTATAGTGTTCTTAGCCCTCTTAGGGTAAGTTTCTACCCTATAAGATTTGTTTGTTTTCCTATAAGTTTTTAGGTATTCTTAAGAGACTTTTATCGCTTAGTCTAAATTGCTAGAGTATATACGTAGTACTAGATTGTAGTAGTATTGGACCTTTTGTTTAATTGTTATGATCCGCTTCCTTGTAAGATATTCCCGAATTAACGTTTATACTCTGCATTATAGGGTAGTCGATAGTCTGCGTGGTAAATGGGATTAGTAATTAAGGGGGTAAATCTAGGCTTGCGAAAGCCCTGGTTGTATAAGCTATTAGTTTAATAGCTTTGGCGGAAAAATAGTTGATGTGCTTTACTATTTATTTAGCTACCCTAGTTATCCGGCCACCCTACCAGCACTAAGACGTGTCTTTGTACTAAAACAATAATGCTATTAATTTAGAACTCCAAATCACCCTAGAAAGAGGGTAGACTACTTATTAGTGTATAGAGGAATAACTATACGAAGACGCGTCTTGGTGCTGGTAGGGTGGCTAGATAACTAGGGTGGCTAGATAAGTAGTGGAACACGTTTATCTAAGCTTATATAATCCGTACGTGATAAAATAAATATATAATTATAACGTCTGGAAATAAGGTAATTTTTGGGATACTAGGTTTCTGCTAACTAATTCTATATATGGTTTATACGCCGTCGCGTAATTATCTACCCCTTAATATCTTCTGACTTTTATATAGTGCTCCATCGTCTACTAGATATAAAAATGTTGTTTAATACCTTGTTAAAAGTCGCTTCTTAACGGCCACTTAACTTAGGGCTTATTAATGCAATACTGGAAGTCTATAGAGCGACTCCTGAATCCTTACCCAATATAGGGTCTCTTCTATCTTAGCGCGAAATCTTTCTATATTTATATGGCGATAATAGTGATGCTTATAAGCGTATACGCGGATTTATTTCTTGTCCTAACTACTAGAGGATAGAGGAGAAAGTTTTTAGGGACCTGGTCTAACTTATATTAGACTACTACTTATAACGCGGATAGTATTTTTAAAACTAGAGGGAAATACTATAAGGCATTCTAATGGGTTTATTGGTAAAGAAATACAATTTATTATAAGATTCTTTAAAAGCCGTAGAAGAAGAGCTAGGTAAGGTAGTACTTGCCTATAAGCTACTCTTATAACTAACTAGGATTATAAAGGTAAAGATGGCCTACTATATTTAAAGCTATTATCTAGTGGCCTAGTGTGCAAAGCTTCTTAGTTGGGTGTATTAGGGAAGAGCTATTAGTGTAGAGGCGGGTATTCTATAAACTAGCTAATACTTGGCCTAGCTAAACCCTTTAAAGTCTCTAAAGTTGCTTAAAATAAAAGACGTTTACTTAACGAATAATAAAGTAGAGTTTACTATGCGGTTCCGTTACCTGGAAATTATACTAACGATAAATTAAGAGGATAGTTACTACCTACGGTTAGCGTACGTAGAAGCCTATAAATATTTACTTAGACGCCCTAGCCGATAAAAGAGCATTTTAATGGTTATAAACTATACTAGAGTGTGCGCATATCTAAACGTATAAAGAGGCTAGCCAAATCTTATTTAGATATCTTACCTATATAGCCGAATATAATAGCTGAGTAGAAATTAAGATGGCGTACTACAACCTATATAAATGCCGCATGCTCTACTAAACTGTAAGAAATCTTAAAGGTAATAAGCGAGAAGGCTAGGCGTAACTAAAGGAGAAATGGTTAACGTATTACTAATATCTGCGAACTGTTAACTCGCTAGCCGCATTTTTAATGAAGTAGGTAGGGCTCTAGCGGCTATAAGATGTCGCCCGCCCTCTTAATACCGCCTCTATATAAAGCGTGTATTAGCGTTATATAATTACTTTTTTAGCGGGCCTAGGTCTTGCTTAGAAGTTATATCCTCTTCGCGCTTAAATTCTTAGTCGCTAGTCCCGGAGTGTTCTAAACCTATCCCTTAGCACGATAATTTGGGTCCTTAGGTTATTAATAAAAACTAACTAATTAAATTAGCTAAATTTAATGTCCGTACTTAAGAATATAAAGCTTTTGATTTTATAGTAATTTAATATATAAACTTAATTTTTAGAGTCGAGTTGCTTAATATAAGGTTACTAGCAGTCGTCCCTATAGAACGGTATTTTATATATACTACAGCTAAAATAAGTCCTTAAAGTACGCTTACGCCTCCCCTATTCCTTACTATTATAAGGCTTCCTTATAGTATTTAATAATAGCTCTAATAGAGCTTTCTAACGTCCTATATAATGCACCTAAGTACCGTTAACTAAAATCGGGTTGTCTTACCACCGTCTTAGCTATGTATTACTATGCTTTAGTTACCTAACCCCCCCCTTTCTGTTACTTGCACCTACCTTATATATATAGTCTCTTTTCCTTTATAAATAAATCGATATATAAGTCCTCCTTTTCTAACCTGGTTTTTTCCGGTCAATAAGTACGCCTGCCAGCCTCTATATAAGCTAAGTAGTAAACCTTATTAAATAGCTTAATTAGCTTGTATTGACTAGACGATTTAGAATAAGAACTTTATCGATTTAAGCTGGCTTTAGGAGCCCCTTTAGATATATAAAGTAGGTATAGGCAACAGAAATAGGGTGGTAAGATATATAGTAGTAGGTAGTAGGGTGGTGAGATATAGGTTTCTAATTACTATATTAAGTAGGAAGTGGAATAGAGGCTTCTAGGTCCTTCTATAGATCCTCTACGTTATAAAGTATAAGCGTAATTGATCTGCAATATCTATACTATATATATAGTGATTGTACTAGAAAATAAAGGTAGGAATAGGTAGTTAAGATTAGTTCTTTTAGGATTAAGAGCCTTCTAAAAGCTCTAAACCTAAATATAATGCCTATTAAATTTGTCTTTGCGTAAAGTTTATAAATAGACGTGGTGAGAACTATATTAAGCTTTTTGGTAGTAATGATTTATATATATAATTAATATATATCCCTATATACTGCAAAAATCTACGCTAATATTTACCTATTTAGTTTTAGGTATTCTATTAAACCTAGCGAGTTAAATAGCTCCTCCTTTACGAGGGATCTATCCGTATCCTTAAGTATATATTTTCTCTCTGGAATTGGTCCCGAGAGGAGGTTAAGAAAGTGAGTTATCTATTAGCTGCATTTATAGAGAAAACCACTACGTTCTTTATCTAAAATATTAATAAGCAATTTAAAATCATCTACTGGAAGTCTTTTAATACTATAGGAAGTTAGCCTAGTGTAGATTCTACTAGCAGGAAGGAAGCTTACTCGCGGTTATAGATA
>Ga0307515_10020966_pt1 | contig 11614 bp, 9 predicted proteins | sample 17_EM_MG_FD_194513 | JGI IMG/M metagenome (GOLD analysis project Ga0307515, IMG submission 194513) | Populus trichocarpa ectomycorrhiza microbial communities from riparian zone in the Pacific Northwest, United States - 17_EM | ecosystem: Host-associated > Plants > Roots > Unclassified | place... | reverse complement strand
GAGACTGTGGTTGGAACCACATCGTCAACCTGCTGCATCACATCTTCATACCGAATTCAATAGTTGGAGTTCAGAGCGCGTTTTTACAGGTGTGACTCCTGAAGTCCCCCTAACGACACGTCAAGTCAACACAGTTCTCTCCAACCCTTGTGGTCATTCCCCACTTCAGAACGGACCGTCATCACTTCTGCAGGACTGCCTCTGACGGGACAGCTTTCTGATGTCATCCCTACGGAAGGCCAACAGAACGGTCGGGGCCCTCGCGCCTTCCCCATGAGCCCACCGAAAAAAGAGCTGAATATCGGAGGCACTTGTTGAACGAACTGCTCCGGGTGTGACCACCAGGGAACCCAGGCTGGAGCACTGAACTTGCAGAACGTCGCTCTGCCGGAGTTGAACGTCAGGCCCTATGTATGCACCGTGCCTCGTGGTTTGTCGGCATATCAAGGATTTGCGTCTGTACCACGCAGGTGCTGCGGTCAAGCACATGGTTCTCTCCTATATTGACGGACAAAAACTCATGTTCTCGAGGAAGTTGCGTCCGTATTCTTGCTCGTGTGTAAGAGTTTAAATTTGAGTCTCAGCCCATGTTGTTAACTGAAACCTATTGTATTGTTACATCGGGCGGCGGGGAAGTGATACAGAGTAACAGTCGTAGGAGATTTGATTGGAAGGCTGCGTGTTGTAGCCAACACTAACGAGCGGCAACAGAGGGGTCAACAGGTGGTGTTCGTTGGGGAAAGAGGGAGAGCAACCACTATCGATGAAAGCAAGAAATACATAGTTAGTTGACGAAGCCAACAACACGAGGTCACGGGATTACACCGGTGCAGGAGGATTCTTTGGCGATTAGACGTTAGAACCACTGGACTTAAAGGTACGAGAAACCAAAATACCGGGGTGTCTGGCTCTTGAAGAATTAACGCCGCGGGTTCATTGAGGACGGACCTGTGAACGTGTTACTAGAACAATCCTCCAATCAGAAATTGAAACGTACCGTGGAAGCTTCGTGACAACCCAGTACGCAGCTTGGGAAATGGGTTCGGGCGAGGTCCGTGGTGGATTATACAGGGCGAGATACGGAAAGTTTTCTCGACTGCTCCACTCGTACACCGCTTTACCACCTCGCGTACTAGCTCGCGACCTGACCGTTTTTTCCAGATCGCAAAGTGCCAGTCCCTTCTTCTTCCTCTCCCAGTCGGAGGGAACGGGTTGAAGCGCCATCCGCTGCAAGCGTTTACTTGCCTCGTCGACCAGGAACTTCGTTTGTTCGTACTTCGCATACTGGTTGTCCATTCGGGAGAGAACGAACACCAGGCCCATGATCAGGTAGATCGATTTCCATCCCGTCCGCCAATTGGTGCCGTCCATGACGATGTTCCGCAGCAAACCGAGGATTTTTTCCTTCTGTTCCTGTTCCACAGTCTCGGATTCATTGCACAGGGCAAACTTCAATACGGCCGCCACGAGGATATTCGTGTCCAAGGCCCTGTCGATAGTCATTCCCCCCTGTTCACCGCGGGTCACGAACAAGTCTACCACTTTCCAAAGTTTCAGGTTCCTTCCTTCCGCCGTGTACGAGAGTGCGATGGCGAGCGAGTACACGTAAGGTAGCCTGTAATTCGGATGTTCGCGCACGAAGTTGAAGGAGGCGTCGCGGGTGAACAACGAATTGGTGAAAATGTCTCGCGCAGCCCCGTAATCAGGACTACTCAACCAGGCAAATATCGTCAAGTGGCCATCCACTGCGAGTGTCGCTTCCAGGGTGGCCGCATATGCGTCAAGGAGCCCTTCGAAAAATCGTTGGTCCTCCTTGATGACATGAGCGTAGAGGTCGCCGAGGCGCTTCAAAGAACGGATCCGCCCCGTGATCGGAGACTTTGGTCCATACGCGATGGCACGGAGCCGCGTGGCTAATACTTTCGCGCGTATTGTTCCGCTCTCGCCGCTGAATTCTCCGTAGGACTCTGCGGATGCGAGGAGGGCTTCAGCGACAGAAGGTCTTTCTTCGAATACCTTGGGATCACTTCTCCGCATCACGGCCACGAAGAAGCCCAGGGCGGTGTGCAGTTTAAGGGTGTACTGTTCTGGTTGGTGGTCAAGTATCTTCAGAGTTTCGACGACTAGCAATGGAGTGGTGGTAGGTTGATCGCTTCTTGGGAGGGTGTTGAAGAACGCGGCGAATAGGCCCTGGAGGAACGACGACAAAGCCTTGTCCAAACTTGGATCGGATGAGTTGGGATCCCAGCTCCAGAGACCGAAACCTGGGATTAAATCGAGGGGAGACAGGTCGGAGTGGGAGTATCCGAGCGTCGCCGCGTGCAGTCCGCGGACAATACGCTGGGGCTGGTGGGGCACCTTCATCGCCTGCATATCCGAGTCGAGTTGTTTGACGACGCTCTGGACCGTCTCCGTCGATGGACAAAGCCACAGCGCTGGAAACGCTCTCGACCAGTAATCCTCCTCTCGGTAGGCTGTTGGCTGTGTGCTGGGAGCGTCTTCGTTGGAGGTAGTGAGGTGGAAGTGACGTGACAATTTTCCGAAGAGCGTGGTATTCCGAAAGAGGATTTTCCGATTGTATTCCCCGTCCCCGAACGCTCGATCCATCTCATTCGCGAGAACCGCTGTACAGTAATTGAAGATCGGCTGTTCGCCTTCACTGATATAATCGTTCTCCAGGACGGAGGACAGGGACAAGACAAGGAGTCTGATGATAGCACGGTCCAGGGGTTCCTTGGCGGGACTGCTCCGAAGGCTCTCAAACTCCTTGAGGACTTCCTTTACTTCGTCTTTATCCAATGGCGTATTCATCAACCAAAACAACGCCCGTAGGTAGATCCCCTGGTCCCGACCCGAGTGCCCAACTTTCAGCTTGTTCAGCTCGTTGAATGGGTTCTGGTCCGACCCGAATCGTGGGAATATAGGGAGTGAAGCGATGGTTTTCCACGAAACAACGATGTGCATTCCCACCACCCCGTAGATGCGCTTGAGGGAGGCGATTAAACGACACATCCCGGGACGAGGAAAATGAGTGGCAAGCCAGGAGATGGTGGTCCAGAATGATGCCGGGAGGAGATTGGCGATCCGCGTGAAGATGGGAGGGGGACGAATAGAACCGCCAAATTCGACGATACGCCTGATCCTGTCAACTACAGGTTGGATGAGTTCCGAGGCCGAAGTGGAGAAGGGAGCTTCCGTGAAAATCGGAAGCAAGGTGACCACCACATAGCTCAGTCCTATGACCAAGCTTGGCACACCGACGATGAGTCCGAGGTGCTCGTTTATGTCTCGCAACCGCAACCAGAGGCCACCGAGGAATAAGAAGAGAGAAAGATGAAGGAATAATGGGATCGCGGCTACAATGAAGTGCATTTTCCAACGTTTCATGGCCTCAAACCTTCGCTGCCTCTTTTCTACCATCTCCTCGTGGTCTTCCGCCTTAACGGCGTCTGTAATGAAAGCGCACCACTCCAGACAGAGTATGGCCCAAGCGGTCGCAGCCAGACTTGACATGATACTCATGAACCAGAGGCTGCTAACCGTTAGGATAGACGACGGTGGGTCCGACGGAGGCATTTCGATAGTCGAGTTTGAGTTTTTGGCAGACTGCTCAACAGAGAGACGGAGGAGTTTCGTCGCAGTGTCTTCGTCAAGTTCCGACATCGCATCAAGGACAAACGCAGTGACGATTGCGGTGAACAGGGCAGCCTTCGCAGAAGTTAGCACCGGTTTACATCGAAAATACTGCTCCTGTTGGGGTAAACATACATAAATCAGGAGATTATTCATATTCGTCTTCCATTTTTTCATCATTCGCCGGTCCGATTCTTCTGCGGTCATCATATATTTGTGCCAAATAGACTGGGGTTGAGGTGGACCTGGCGGAGAATTCCGTATCGAAATTTAACTTCCCAACACAAACTAATGCCAGTGCACGGAGAGATTTACCAGGTTGGAGAGAAAAAAACTTGGCCATGTCATTGAAAAACTGTTTTCTGGAAGCTGGAAGGTTGTCGACTGTATCTGCGGTGTTGTGAGCTCCCCACGATAGTGTCAGTCAGGGGGGCTTAGATTACCCGTGTTTTTGGCATTCTCTGTGACCTCACCATCCTTTGGCGCGGTCCCAATAGGGGAATGTGCTCTGGGCGAGTCGGGAGGGCCACATCCTATCGGGAGGATGTTAGCACGTCACCGGTGAAGAAAGAGACGAAGGTACCTTGTATGGAGACTTGCTGGATTACCTCGGGGGAGGACGACGCCATTGCGGAGGAAATGTGTGAACCAGGGTTGGCTTGATGTACCTCGCTATTAAGTGACATCCTTAGTGTGAGAAACCCAGGTATGAGCGAGTGCATTAGTCCACGGAACCAGATACCGGTGGTACTTGGTTGAATGGAATGCACGCGCATTTGGGAATTTCCATGACGGAAGCAGACCGACTTGAGTAAGGCGCACCTACCCGTCATGCGAGACAGGCTGGATTCCATTGCTAGTATGGTGGCTGTTAATGACAGCGGTTTCCGCGAGGGGGTAATAGGCGGGATTCACGACTCCATAATTCTGAGCCAGACTATTTCGTCCCCGCCCGGATCCAGTAACTCCAATCTGCGGGTATAAAATGTTGGAAAACCCCAGGTGTGCGGGCCCACAAGATCCACCCCCCATGAGGGCGGTCCCAGCCATATTGCATCCACGTAGTGCATTGGGAAAAGTCGCCGTTGACAACCCAGCGGCCCCAGCCGCAGAATCCGGTTGTCGGGTGCAATTGTGCCTTTAGCAACTTGACCTTCTTGAGCAGGGTCAACATCGCATTACAGCAGCTTGCATCGTTACCTGAACACGCAGGTTCGGGCACAGGTCGTTTTGACTGACGCGACAGTTGTATGACACATTCCGTATTAGGGTAATTTGTCAGCCAGTGATCTGAACATATCGACACGGGGCGGGAGTTCAAACGTTCACGCCCCGTGCGTGCATGGTCGCCGCATTCCTCTGACTTGGGAGAGGACCTCCAGTTCTACTACGAAGGGCAGACAACGAGGGGGATAGCTGACATATGTAAAGTCTCGTGTACCACATCATCAATCTCCACAGGAGGTACGATCGGGTCGCGGATCCGTGCACCCAACCAGGGTGTGGTTGTAGAATTTTGACATTCGTGGATGGGGACTACATCTAGGTTCTGTTCTCGTAGGGTTGGGGCTATCTGTTTACCTGGACGAAATTGGTTACTGGCCCGTTCGGATCTCATGGACCCTCACCCGGATGCAGTATTCGAGAGTCTCACATCACATATAGAGCAGTGGGGCGTGACGAGGAGGTTCGAGCCCTCTAGGGGATGGGAACTAGGAAGCGTCCCTCTATCCTCCAGGACCTACCTTCAGGCGGTGTTGATATCCTTGAGGGTTCTGTAAACAACGAAAGGTTACTATTTTTGCGCGAACATATATAATATTGAAGTTGTATATCCATCTTCCGGTTTATATCTAAAGGTTGGGGGCGACAAACCAAACGCATGAGATGGAATATGGCCCGCAATGAGCCCGCTCACCCACGTCGATATGTTAAAATCTCCACCTGACAGATTACCCTAATACGGAATGTGTCATACAACTGCCACGTCAATGTCACGTCAGAACGGCCCATGCCCGAACCTGCGTGTTCAGGTAACGATGCAAACTGCGCATCTGGAATCACAACACAACTATTGTTTTGCTCGAAAACCGACCGACCTTCCGAATTGCCGGGGCCGGGAAGGTTCATAAGCCCATCTATCTCAAGCTTGTAAGGTGCTGGCGCCGTACCTGCACTTGAACTTTTGATTTCATCGGGCTACGCTGTGCGGAGTGCCTCAGATATTGGGGAGCCTCAAACTCCGGCTAATGGAACCCTACTGGAAAAGATATGTATATTTCTAGCGTTACGCGATATACATGTACCTGTTCGCGACGAGGGTTTTTACCCTTCACCGGGGGGGCAACCCCAACACTGCATTTTTGGCCGGTAAGTTGGAGCTAGGTGTGGTTCCCGTTTCAAGGTGCATCTCGGCAGGGGTGGGAACTTCACCCGACGACACTTTGAACCACGGTACACCGCGCACAGCTGCCGCGTCGTGCTACCTTGATGTAATTTCATCGACACAGGTCGTTCCGCTGGGCCCGGTTCGAAGGCCAAGTTCATGAATTCATCACGTCGAGGGGGGAACTGAGAAAGTGCTTGGTGGGGGGAGTACAGTAATTTTCTGAGGGCCAGCCTCGGGTGAAAGGTGGGGCATAGGCAGGGCATATGGGGACCTTCACACCCCCAGCTTATGTGGCCGTCGAATGTGAGATGGAGAAGCGCGGGAACTGACCTTGCAGTGGGCGCTAAGCCGGGGTGTGTCTGATGATTGCTAGATATCTTACCTGCGGACGCACACATACATGCAGCATATGTATTTGGCAATACTGAGTTGGGTCTAAAGATGGAAATTAAAGTATAGTGCGTGAATTGAGGCCGGGCCGGGACCTCGTGTACCGGGTGGGGTGGGGGTCGGTTGATTTTTACTGGCTCGTGGATTCCTCCGAGGTGGGTGGGATAATATTTTCCTTCATCAAAAGCTTTTCCAGTTCACCAGATTGATGCACTGGAAGCAGAGTGAGTCGGACGGCAACGAGGGTGAGGACACACTCACTGCTTAGTAAGATGTCGCATCCACCAACGAACTCGCCGTTCACATAGATTTGGGGGATGGTCGGCCACTCACTTCACTGGAGTGAGAAGGTAAAAGAAAGTGAAAGGAACGACACGTACGAGAACTCCTTGATGTCGCTCCTCAGTGTAGAGTCCTCAAGTACGTCAAATGACTTGAGCTTCACGGGTGGGACGCCATGAAGCTCCAGAATCTGAACTGCGGCACGCGAGAAACCGCACTGTGGCACGGCAGGGTTGCCTTTCATGAACAACACGACTGGCGAGGACTTGACGGTCGCCTCAAGTTGTTGCCTCGCTTCCTGAGTCAGCCATCTCCTTGCGGCCGACAAGTATTGAGTTCGTCGGATGGTCCGCGTGAGCTACAAAACGTGCATCAGCACGGTAAGTAGTGCCTCCAAGCCTATACTTCACTCACCGAAGAATTGACGAGGTTCCGGAGCATTTTGGAAGATGCTGACGGGCGTGGGATGTCGGGTCTCGGGCGTCGGAGTCGGGACACGGAAGAAACAGATTATGCGTAGTCACGTGCCAATCACATACCCACTCAACCTTGTCTGCCACCTCCGCGACTGCAACGACACGACGACTGGTGGCCGTCTTCATACCTCATTTCCATCATGGTCGTAACCAGGAAAGCCCCCCTACCACCAACACCCAGCTCGAGGTCGAGCTCAAGCCAGGCCATCCCACGTATGGCCAAGGTCAAAGTAAATCAGTTGAATCAACCCGAACACTCCAGTCCATTGGCCAACGGAAAGCCTAGGGCAGCTGATTCGACGGTGAGCAATTGTCTCTGTGTCTATTTTATGCACCGGTTGTGCGGGATGAACGTTGGCGGCACGCGATGACAACGACCATATCTACCTTGTGCACCACGCAATTCGATTCCCACTCCGTCTAGTATCCATTAACCTTTATCCGATACTGAACCGTTTCTTTAGAGTTCAATAGTAACTTTGAAAATAAAACCAAAGTCTAAATGGCGGCGGAAATCGTCTCTAGTAAGTGCACGTTTCCTGTGTTTCTCCCGCCATGTATCGCTAACTCGTGATCACGGAACAGAAGCCCAAGAAGGGTATTTTCAGACGTTTTATCGGCTTTTTCTTCCAAGTATCCCTCGCGTGGCTCGCTGTGTACTCGTTCTTCGCCTGCCAAAACACCGACAAGAGCCCTGACTCCTCGGTCTGCCACACCATATCCGCAACGCGCTACAACGTTCTGGAACCATATGTGTACCCTCTCGTCAAACACGCACTCTCCCGCCCGGCAATTGAGCCATACGTGAGGAAGATCGAGCCTTACGTCATTCGCGTTCATCACGCCATCCAGCCCGTTGCCTCCACAACGGTTTCCACGTTCTCTACCCACGTCATCCCCGCATGGAATAATCGTGTCGTTCCCCAATACGACACCTACGTTGCTCCCCACGTGCAGAGCGCCCTGTCCCGTTTGGATCCCTATCTGGCTGTTGTCAGAACCGAATACGAGCGCTACCTTGTACCGTACCTCCGCGCCGGCGTCGGCGCCGCATGGAAGTTGCAAGAACATGCCCAGCCATATGTCATTCTCGCATGGTGCAAATCTGTTGACGGTTACAGATTCGCCAAACCTTACGCTCGACCAGCTTGGGAACGATTCAGGGACGCTGTTCTCCGCACCCTAGCATACCTTGCAGTCTACCGCAGGCAGTTCGTCGATCCTCACGTCGCTCAGATGTGGGCCAAGATCAAGGAACTGAGTGGCGACAAGGTTGTACCCACCACGACCAAGCCCGCTGTCACCCCCGAACCTGTTCCTGCTGCCGACACTCCTGTCGGAGAGGAATTGAGTACCGTCGCCTCCATTTCTGTCGAGGAGGACACTCACTCCCCTGTGCCCGTTTCCACCCCGATCCCCCCTCCCGTGTTGAGCGACGGTGGGGGGCTGTCCCCGGGAGCTCCCCATGCGACCCCCACCGTCACCCCTGGTACAGTAAAGATCTTGGGAGATGGACCCACTGAACCAGTAGGCATCCCCATCCCCGAGGAGCCTGAGGTCGTACCACCCCATGGTGAAGAACTGCTTGCCTCCGTCGTTGCCGCCCCTACTGAGCAGAAACCGGCCCTGGCAATCCCCCCCATCGATGAGACTCCCACACCCACTCCTGCTCGCTCCCCGCAACAAGCAATGCCCGTTACTCCCGAGGATGAGGATGAGGACGACTTGGATTCGTTCTCTACCGAGATCGGCTTGGACCTAGACGAGTCCGAGGAGGCGGTTGAGGAAGAAGATCTATTTGTTCCCCCTCCAGAAGAGTCGGACCAGGAGCGTGAGGCTAGGCTGAAGGCAAGGGCCGAAGAGACTGCCTGGAAACGCAAGGAGATCACCGACAGGCACACCAATTGGGAATACCAACTCGAGGATCTGAAGAGGGACCGGATGGAGACTTTCAAATTCGCGCTGTTCAATGTTCGAAAGAGCGCAGTCAAGACTCTTAAGGAGGGTTCGGATATCCAGCGTGCCATCAGTGAGTTTGCCGTAGACGGTGACAAGTACCTGAGGGGCGCCGAGAGCTACCTGAAGAACCTTGTCAAGGAGAAGAGGAAGCAGGACAAGAGCGCATTGTGGGAGCGGGTTGTCCGAAAGGTGAAAGATAAGTTTGAGAAGAGATTGGATGAAGTGGATAGGATGGTCGGTGATTGGTACAATGCGATTGCCGCGAACGAGGAGAAGCTGGTCGGTATGGCCACGGTGGCCGTCGCGGAATTCGCTGAGAAGGCTCAAGCTGACATTGGCCTTGACTATTCGTGGTTGGACGACGTCACAACGGATGATTGGGTGAGATACCACGACCTGATGCGTTGTGCGTTGATTCCATTTCGTCGTTCCAAAATCGGGTTTCTGACAATTTCTTTGGCGCGCATTTGCGTCGTACACAGCCAGCGACTCGTTCCACGAGGAGATTCTCATGCAGCGAAACGGGACTCACGAAGAAGCTCTGGGGAACCCCGTCTTACAAGCGCTTAGGGAACTTCGCGTGGAGGTCGAAGACATCATCACTGGCTTTGAATCCCGGTTAAGGAGGATTCAGAGGGACGGTGAAAGGGCTTTTGGCGGAGCCGACCTGGACGAAAATTCTTCTGACGCGAAATCTGCTGAAGACCCATCTGTGTCTATCCTGCCTATTGTCAACGAGGAGTCCATCCCACAAATTCCCATTGGCAAGAGTTCGGAACAGGTGATGGAAGTCCTTAAGGAGGCCCCGCTGGAGGACTGGGCTGCATCCAAACAGAAGCAGCCCGATGAGGTCCACACCCACGAGGAGCTATGAAATCCTGTAATCACGGATGAGTATTGTTGTTCCCATTCGCTGTGGCGCTGTTCTGTATCTTCCGAGTTTTGCTTACCTATTTTCCTCCCTTATTTCTACTTTATGTTCGCTCGTCCGTTTATATGAACACATCGGATAGATAAACAAGTACATTCGACTGCATTAGCTGTTCGGATAGGGAATTCATGTCTTCGCTTTCTGAGTTGGTTGTTGGTTCATTGGTCTCATCGGACCTGGCCCGAAACTTACACGCAACACGCGATGTCAACTGGTTAACATCAGATCCCACATGTCAACCTGCGGCAATGCTCAGCGAGGCTTTGCTGAACATTGGGGTATCTCCAGTTGCCATTTAGCCCTCCGCAACCGTTCGGACATCGATGCCGAGGGTGTTGCAACGTGTTCTGGGTGAGCGGACGATGAGAATTATGAATCGCCCATCCCCATGAATCCATTCGATTCACAACGGCGCCCACCGACTCATTGGGAACGTTATCCTCGCGTGCCACCACTTCATTCACGGTATGGATGTGGGTTTCCAGCCGTGGCAATACAGATCTACATGGCATGTAGTGGGGTGTGATTAAGCTGGTGGATACATTGAGCGGTCCTCCCGCCGAATAGCACGCCTTTTTAGAAGTACCCGGATTATCATCACCCGGAATGTACGCTTACATCCGCTTCGAGCACTAGCCGAAACCCGCAGTACTGAAGGTGGGTTCACCTGGCCGGGTCAGCACCGTCCGAGGTATAATCGCACGCCTGGGCCTGATCGCCCCAGCCGCGTTAGGTCTTATAATAACAACCACGGCTAAACAGATGAATCGATGACCGGGTGCCGCGGTCGCGCCCGAAGTTGGTGGGATTGAATACTAGAAGTTTGCTCGAAACCTGATGCAGTACTTGATCACGCCGACTGGAGCGGGAGGTTTCACGTCTCGCGAGTGAAGGTGGCCCAATCTCACTGGACAACGACCCGTGCAGTGGATGTCGATGCATATGCGATGGGCCATCGGTATATATAGGCGTCGCCGATTGTGGTACAGGGTCGCCCTCATCGTGCCTCAGTTTTTTCTATTCCATTTTCCGCTCGGCCATGTCATCTTCATTAGTCCTCGTCAGTTCTCGTTTATGCTAACGGCCACCCCGGTTTGTAACAGTGCTGACATGGCTCCCGTAGGTCACTGGTATTTCTGGATACACCGGAGCCCACGTCGCTTCTCAACTCCTGAAAGAGGGATACCGCGTTCGAGGGTGAGTGTCTCCTCTCACATTTACCATTTTAGCCTCATCCGCCTCCCGGGAAATTTCTTAATCCTCGATCTAATTCGTTGCCTTTTTGTACCTCAGGCTTGTCCGCCCACACAAAGTGTCAGCTGTTCAAGAGCGTTACGCTACCTATGACGATCGCGTCGAGATCGGACCTATTGATGACCTGGTCAAGGGAGACTTTACGGATGCTTTGAAGGGTGCGTATATCTAGTATCGAACGGACGAACGGAGCACAGCCTCTGTTTTTGTTGAAAGGATTGAAACGTGGATTGGGGTTCACCTTTTTGATAATCTCATCCATAGGCGTCGATTCTGTGATTCATCTCGCTTCACCGTTGC
>Ga0307515_10020965_pt1 | contig 11615 bp, 5 predicted proteins | sample 17_EM_MG_FD_194513 | JGI IMG/M metagenome (GOLD analysis project Ga0307515, IMG submission 194513) | Populus trichocarpa ectomycorrhiza microbial communities from riparian zone in the Pacific Northwest, United States - 17_EM | ecosystem: Host-associated > Plants > Roots > Unclassified | place... | reverse complement strand
AAAAACCCCGAGTGCGACGCCGAGACCGATCAGCTGCGCGACATTCGTGGCCCAAGCTGATCCTGCAACGCCCCAGCCGAACCGGAAGATGAACACATAGTTGCAGATCGCATTCGCAATGCCGACGGTCGCTGTGAAGATCAACGAGAGCTTCGAGTTGCCGATGCCGTTGAAGAATCCAATCACGGCCCACATCGCGGCGCCGAACGATGCGCCCGCCACCCTCGGCGCCCAGAACTCCACCGCCGTGTGCTCGATGTCCGGAGCGAGCCCGAACGGGCTCAAGATCGAATGGCCCGATGCGGCGACAGCCAGTAATAGAGGCGCGCCGAGCAACGCTCCCCACATGGCATTCCACAGTGCTTGCGATGCGCGGGCATATCGGCGCGCGCCGAATGCTTGCGCCGCGATCGTCTGCACCGCCATGCCGACGCCGCTGAAGACAAGCAACGTCATAAGCACTAGCCAATGCACAGCGCCGACCGCTGCCAGCGAACGCGTGGAGATATGGCCGATGAACCACATGTCCGTTAGATTCAGCACGACCTGCACGGCGCTGTTCGCAACTAGCGGCAACGCAAGCGCCATCACCGCGCGCAGATCGACATGAGCCACGCCATTCGCATCGATGCGCTGAGCGGGCAGGCGACCGGAGAGCTGCTTCGCCTGCGTAAGGGGGGTGCTGATATCCATGATCGGTCGTATGCTCGGGGCCGCGAATTGTACGTGTGGATGGAGCCGAGTCGACCCATGGCAGCCAAGAAAACCTCGCGCACCGTAAGCGCCAAATCGAAAACCAAGAAAAGGACGCGCGGGAAGCTTGCGCCCGCCGCGAAGAGCCGTGGAATCGATGCTTCGCAAATCGCTCTCGCGATGGACGATCCGGAAGTGGCTAGCGTCGTCGAGCTCGTGAGCAAAGCCGGTGGCGTCACGCTCGGCGCGTATCGAGAGCCTTTGAATGGGCGCCCGATGGTGTTGGCGTCGGTGCCCCTCAGTGCGGTACAGCCGACTCCGTTTCAACGAGATTTATCGCCGACGCATGCGCGCCGCCTCGCCGACAAAATAGAGGAGACCGCCGCGTTTCTCGATCCGCTCATCGTCGTGCGCGGCGAAGACGGCCGACTTTGGACACCCAACGGCCGCCACCGCCTCGCGGCCGGGAAATTTCTCGGCCTGAAGCAGATCACCGCGCTCATCTCGCCGAACGAGGCGCTTGCGTACCGCATCCTCGCGCTCAATACCGAGAAGGCGCACAACTTGAAGGACAAGAGCCTCGAAGTCATGCGCATGGCGCGCAGCCTCGTGAGGCATAAAGCCACCGCCAAAGAATCCACACTCGCCGCGGAATTCGAAGCACCCGAGTTGCTGACGCTCGGCCTGGTTTACGAAAAGAGCTCGCGCTTCGGCGGCGGCGCCTACAGCCCGTTTCTGAAAAAGGTGGATCGCTTCAGCGAGCGCACCCTCGCCGCGAGCCTGCGCGAGCGTGAAGGCTATGCCGCGCGCTTGCTGGAGGTGGACAACGAAGTGAAACGCATCATTGGTCAGCTTCAAAGCCGCGGCTTCAAGTCACCTTATCTGCGCAACTATGTCGTCGCTCGCATCAACCCCGTCCGCTTTCATAAAGCAAAGAAGGGAGACAAGGCGCCGGCCATGCCGATCGCTCAAGCTCTCACGCGCATGGCGGGCTCGGCCAAGAAATTCAACTTTGAGTCGGTTTCTACAGCGGACTTGGCTTGGGTCGCGGCGGGCGCGGAAGGAGGCTAAAGACGGACTAAACGTTTCGCCGCACACGATCTCGCTGAGGGGGCGCTTCGGTCAGCCAGATCACATGGCAAAGATGGTGAAAGCGATACGTCGGGCTTTCCGGCGCAAGCTCTGCATCCGGCGCATAGTCGAGCACGATTTCAGGCTCGGTCGACAGAACGGCCTCACCGCAGATGACGCATCGAAGTCCGGAGCCGCGATGGGCATGCAAGCGCACAGCGTGTCCGTCCGGCAACAGCCCATAACGGCGATAGCGATGCACGCGGGAGCGCAGGTCCTGGAGATATCCCATGAGCTCCTGCGGAAAGCTTCTGTTTGGAGTGAAGCGCGAATCCATTGAGCCGCCGAACAAAGTTTCTTGAATGGTCGTACTTCTCTGAGCAAGCGCCGTTCCCGCGCTGCCTGGCGTAGGCGCAACCCCTGCCCGCTCCCTCGAGAGGTGGGAATAGGACGGGTTCGAATCAGCTTGACGAGAACCTCCGCGCGGCGCGGTTCGCGCAAAGTGCTTGCGGCCAGCCTTGCGAGGAAGCATAGATTTGCGTAACTCGTGTATAAATTTCTTGAGCCCGTGCGCTCTACCGGCTGATTCTTCCGCCGCAACCTATCCATCCAACACCGGCAACCTGGCATTTTGGCCTTTTAATCTCGCCTCGGCAGCGTGATATATAAGGCCTTCTCGCCCCACCGCGCGCCACACACGGTCCATCCGTCCATACGGGTCGGAACGTGCGCAAGGCCGACATCCGCAGTGTCGTTTGCCTGCCGCTCTGGTTCAGTGGTGGATGCGATCAGGCGGGCGGATCGCGACCCTCGAGCAGTTGCTGAACTGCCTCGATCTCCACAGGCTTCACCAAGTGCCTGTCGATGCCCGCTTCCGACGAGCTGCGGCGATCCGCTTCCTGTCCCCAGCCGGTGAGCGCGGCAATGAGCGGTCTTTTCCGCAACGGCAATTGCCGAATGCGACGAGCGGCCTCGAGGCCGTCGATCCTCGGCATACCGATGTCCATGAGAATAAGATCCGGCTCGAAATCGCGAGCGACTTCGACCGCCTGCTCGCCGTCGTGGGCGGTTCGGATTTCATGACCCAACAATGAGAGCAGCGCGGCCATTGAGTCCGCGGCGTCGACATTGTCGTCGACCACCAGCACGCGGCGATGCCGGACGTTTACCGCCGCAGAGCGCTCCGGTTCTTGATCACCGCTCACCGAGCGCTCCTCGATGACCGGCAAGCAAACAGTGAACACACTGCCCCGGCCGGGCCCATCGCTCTCCACCTTGACGGAGCCGTGATGCATTTCGACCAAGCTCTTTACTACGGACAAGCCGATGCCGAGACCTCCAGACATCTGCTGTGTCACGCGATCCACTTGCGTGAACATGTCGAAGATGCTCGAGAGCGCGCTGTGCGGAATTCCGATGCCATTGTCTTCGATACGCACGACGACCATGCTGTCCGCAACACTCGCGCTTAGCCGCACAGTCCCGTTCGCGGGGGTGTATTTCGCGCTATTGCTGAGCAAGTTTCCAAACACTTGAGTGAGCCGCACCGCATCGGCCATGAGAAAAACAGGATGCTCAGGCAGGGATACGCTCAGCTCGTGGCGATATTGTTCGGTTAAGGGACGTACAGTCTCTATTGCTCCTTGGATAACGCTATCTAATACCACGCGCTCCATGCGCAACTCGAGCTTGCCGCGCGTGATACGGCTGACATCGAGCAGGTCGTCGACCAGTCGCACGAGATGCGAGAGCTGCCGCTCGATCACGTCGTACGCGCGTTTCTGCCGGTCGTCCGTGAATCCGCAGAGATTCAGAATCTTGAGGCCGTTGCGAATCGGCGCGAGCGGGTTGCGCAGCTCGTGCGCGAGCAGCGCCAGAAACTGGTCTTTGCGCTGGTCGGCCTCGCGCAGTGCTTCCTCGGCTTGCTTCAAACGGCCCATGTCGAGGTTGATCCCGACCCAGCACAACACCGTGCCTTGATCGTCGTGAACAGGAACACCGCGCGAAAGGACCGGGTGGTATCGGCCGTCCACGCCCTTGAAACGCTGCTCGCAATCCCACATTCCGCCGGCGAGCACGCATTCTTGCCAGGCCGCCGTGGCGGCTTGAGCATCGTCCGGATGCAATATTTCCGCGAATCCTAAGTTCGTGCATTGCTCCTGCGTGCGGCCAACGAGCTTCAGGAACGAGTCGCTCAAGTAGGTATTACGACCAGAGGGGTCGCAGACCCAGATGCCGTAGTCGATGGACTCGCCGATGGCGCGATACAAATTCTCGCTTCGCCGCAACACCGCCTCGACACGAGTGCGCTCCGCGATTTCCTTTTGGGCCGCCTCGTACAAGCGTGCATTGTCGATGGCGATGGACGCTTGAGACGCGATGCCCGCGACCAAACGCTCCGAGCGCTCGCCGAACACGCCGACTTCCGGATGCCCGAACAGCAAGCCACCAATCACTTCTCCGGATCTCGCGATGACCGGCGCGGCGAGATAACTGCGCACCGGCAGATGGCCTTGCGGCATGCCTCGAAGCGGCGCGTTCTTACCGTAGCGATGATCTTTTGTGATGTCTTCGGATCGCACGATGCCGGAGCCATTGAATGTGGGCGCGAACACTTCGGTGATACGCGGCATGGGGAATTTCGCAAACGCTTCGCGCGGCGCACCGGACAGCGAGTAGAGCCAATAAGCCTCGCCGCCTTCGTTCTTCACATTATAGAAAAACGCACCGAATGCGGCGCCGCACAGCTCCGTGGCGGCATCCGTGACCACTTGCACGACTCGATCGAGACTCAACTCGGCGACCACCGCCTTGCCGACTCGATTGAGCGTTTCGAGTGTCCTGGCCTCCTCGCGCAGCGCAGCCTGGGTTGCGAGCCGCACACGCGCGGCACCGAGCGTCGCACCGACTCTCGCCAGCAATTCGCGGGCCGAGAACGGTTTGAACAGATAGTCGTCCGCGCCTTGCTCCAAGCCTTCGGAGCGCGCCTCCTGGCCCGCGCGAGCCGAGAGCAAAATGACCGGGACCGTGCGCGTTCGCTCGTCCGCGCGCAGGGCCTTGATGAGCTCGGTGCCATCGAGCTTCGGCATCATGATGTCGGTGAGAATGAGATCCGGCGGATTCGCGAGCGCCTGTTCCAGAGCGGCAACGCCGTCTGCGACAGTGATTACCGAATAACCTTGCACGCGCAGCAGGCGGTGAACGTACTCACGCATATCCGCATTGTCGTCTGCCACGAGCACCCGACCGGGCAACTGCAGCAGGCGATTGATCGAGGTATCGAATGTACCCGTCTCCGCGAACCTCTCATCCGCTGAGCTCGGCAACCATCGCAACGCTTCTTCGACAAACGCATTGCCCGCCGGCAGATTCGTCACCATCGGGCTTTGCACACGAACCCGATCTCGAGGCAGATGTTCCGAGCCAAGCGGCACAGTCACAATGAACCTCGAGCCGCGCTCGACTTGGCTTTGCACATTGATCGAGCCGCCGTGCAACTTCACCAGCTCGTGCACAAGGGCGAGACCGATACCGGTGCCCTCGTGCGTCCGTCCCGCCGCATTCGGTACTCGATAGAATCTTTCGAACAAATGCGGAATGGCATCCTCAGGAATACCGGAACCGGTGTCCGCCACCGTGAGCACCGCGTGCTCGCGCTCGGCGTGCAAGGTCACGGCAATTTCGCCGGCGAGCGTGTACTTGAACGCGTTCGATACGAGGTTGAGAACGATCTTCTCCCACATATCGCGATCGACATAGGCTGAGCGATCGGGCTCGGAGCACTCGATCCTGAGCTTCATCCCGGATTTATCGACCGCCGAGCGAAACACGCTTGCGAGGTCCGCCGTCAAGGCGCCGAGCGCCACCGGCTCGTAACTCGCTTGCACGCGCCCGGCTTCGATGCGCGAGAAATCCAACAGCGCGTTGACGAGCTTCAGCAAACGAAGACTGTTGCGATGTGCGACCGTCAGGCTCTCGCGAGTTAACTGCGAGAGCTCGCCTTCGCCCGCCCGCAGCGCATCCTCGAGCGGGCTCATCATCAGAGTCAGCGGCGTACGGAACTCATGGCTCACATTGGAGAAGAACGCCGTCTTGGCGCGGTCGAGCGCGGCCAATGCGTCGGCTCGCCGCTTCTCCTGCTCGTAAGCTTCCGCGTGCGCGATGCCGGCCGAGATCTGACCCGCCACTAGCTCGAGAAATCCGCGGTAAGAATCGTCGAACAATCGAAAGGGATTCAGCCCTGCGACGAGAACTGCCGCGCGCCCGTGCTCGCCGGAGGCCGCGATCGGTACGATGGCGGCTTGGGTCGGCGGCCGATCCCAAGTGCCGGTCGGCAGTTGCGCGATGCGCACTCGAAGGCTTGCGATGTGCTGAGGAGAATGAGATCGCACGACGGCATCGAACGGCCAAATGGTGTCATCGTCCAGCGCCACGATCGCGGGCGCCGCCGGATGGGACAGCTCGATTCCGGAAGCCCCGCCCAGCACGGCACGACGCGCGGCGAGATCGACGAGATAAATCAGAGCGAACGGCAAATCAGTCGAGTTGGTGCTGAGAGCTGCAGCGCTCAACGCGCAGGCCTCATGGGACGTCTGAGCATCCGCCATGCAAGTAGCGAGCTCGCGGAGCAAGGCCACTTGGCGCTCGCCGACGATCGCGCGCGTGTCATCACTGTTTGCGCAAATGATGCCGCCGACGCCGCCGTCTTCATCGGGCACCGGGCTGTACGAAAACGTGTAGTACGTTTCTTCCGGATAGCCATTGCGCTCCATGATCAAGAGCAGGGCTTCGTCGTAGGTGCCTTCGTTGTTCAGCATTACGGTTGCGGCGCGCGGTCCGACTTGATCCCAGATATCGGCCCAAACAACCGAAGCAGGCTCGCCCAACGCTTTGGGATGCTTACCGCCAACGATGCTCTTGTAAGCATCGTTGTACAGGTTGATGAGCTGCTTGCCCCACCAAACGAACATCGGCTGCCGCGAGGTCAGAATGATGCGGACGCACGTTTTGAGGCTATGCGGCCAGCCTGCGGCTGGACCGAGCGGCGTCTGAGTCCAGTCGAACCCGCGCATGCGCTCACCCATTTCGCCGCCACCGGCCATGAACGCTAAAGAATCGGGCATTGGATGAGCTTGGGATGAAGCCGGAAGTGGCTGCGTGGTCTGCGAGATAGTCGTAGTCCTCGGTGCAAGGCGCCCTTATGGCGAAGCTGCCGCTCAGTTCCGTGGTTGCGCGAGCGGCCGATTGCACTAACGTCAGACGCGAAAGATAGCGGCGCATCGCTCACTGCGCCATCGCTGTTGCAATACGTTCTTCTTTCTCGGGCCCGCAACCGGCGTCATGGGCGATGCACTGACCGAGTGCGCAGCCCGCCTGGCGGAACTGTCGCGGTGCGCAAAGCATTATGACGCCTTCGCTCGTTACGGATAGAGTGCCCGGTTTCGCGTGCAAGCCGCTGAGTGATAACGATTAGGATTCGACCAACGTCGGCCAACCGGCCGCCTAGGGCGAGCGAAATCGTACGCACGGAACTTGCACGAATGGTGCCGCGGTCAGCTTTGTTCGAGCCGAGTTATGGACATCCCCGTCAAAAACGAAATCGATTCCGATCCAGTGCGAGTCAACCAAGACGATCGCGTCTCTCTGGGCAAGGAAGCGTTCAAACACGCTTTCCTCGACAACTTGTTCTATTTGCTCGCGAAGACCCCGGCGCTCGCTTCCAAGAACGACTACTACATGGCACTGGCTTATGCCGTGCGCGATCGCCTGCTGCATCGTTGGACCAGCACGGCGGACACGTACACGAAGCAAGGCTCGCGCACGGTCGCGTACTTTTCCGCCGAATTCTTGATGGGCCCGCATCTCGGCAACAACCTCATCAACCTCGGCATTCACGAGGAAGTGCGCCAGTCGGTCGGCGAGCTGGGGTTCGACTTCGATGAGTTGCTCTCGCTCGAAGACGAGCCCGGCCTCGGCAACGGCGGCCTCGGCCGCCTCGCGGCCTGCTTTCTGGATTCGCTCGCGACCCTGGAAATCCCCGCGCTGGGCTACGGTATTCGCTATGAGTTCGGCATCTTCCAGCAAGAGATCATCGACGGCTGGCAGATCGAGAAGACGGACAAGTGGCTGCGTTTCGGCAATCCCTGGGAGCTGGCGCGACCGGAATGGGCCGTGGAGGTCAAACTCGGCGGCATCACCGAACGCTACACGGATGAATTCGAGCGGCTGAGAATTCGCTGGGTGCCGCGCAAGCTGGTAAGCGGTGTGCCCTACGACACGCCGATCCTAGGCTACCGCGTGAACACCGCGAACACGCTGCGGCTGTGGAAAGCGGAAGCGCCCGAATCCTTCGACTTCGCGGTTTTCAATCGCGGCGACTACTACGGCGCCGTGAATCAAAAGATCGTCTCGGAAAATCTAAGCAAGGTGCTGTATCCGAACGACGAGGCCGATCAAGGCAAGGAGCTGCGCCTCGAGCAGCAATACTTTTTCGTGTGCTGCTCGTTGCAGGACATGCTGCGGATCATGCGGGTGCAAGGTATTCCGCTCGAGCGTTTCCACGAGAAATTCGCGGTTCAACTCAACGACACGCATCCGGCGATCGCGGTCGCGGAGCTGATGCGCTTATTGGTCGACGAGCATGTGATGGCCTGGGATATCGCCTGGCAAATCACGCGCCGCACACTCAGCTACACGAATCACACGCTGCTGCCCGAAGCGCTGGAACAATGGCCTTTGTCGGTGTTCGGCAGAGTGCTGCCGCGCCATCTGGAGATCGTCTACGAGATCAACGCGCGCTTTCTCGATGAGGTGCGGATTCGTTTCTTCGGCGACGAGGAACGCGTCGCGCGGCTCTCGTTGATCAACGAGGACGGCGCTCGCTATGTGCGCATGGCGCACTTGGCTTGCGTGGGCAGCCATGCCGTGAACGGCGTGGCCGAGCTGCACTCGGAATTGCTGAAGGAGGATGTGCTCAAAGACTTCTATGAGTTCTGTCCCGAGAAGTTCAGCAACAAGACTAACGGCGTCACGCCGCGGCGCTGGATGGTGCTGACGAATCCCAGACTCTCCGACCTCATTTGCGAGGCCATCGGCGATCGCTGGATTACAGATCTCGACCGGCTGCGCGGGCTCGAGCCATTCGCGGGCGATGCGGCGTTCCGTGCGCGCTGGCGCGCCATCAAGCATCACAACAAAGTGAGCTTCGCAGCGTTTGCGCGCGAGCGAACCGGCGTCCGGGTGGACCCGGACTCGCTGATGGATACGCAAGTGAAGCGCATCCACGAGTACAAACGGCAACATCTCAACATTCTGCATGTCGTGGCGCTCTATCACCGGCTGAAGTCCGATCCTCATTTCGACATGCAGCCGCGCACGTTCGTCTTCGGCGGCAAAGCCGCGCCGGGCTATCACTTGGCGAAGCTCATCATCAAGCTCATCAACGCCGTGGCCGATGTGGTGAATCGCGATCCCCAAGTGCGCGGCCGAATCAAAGTCGTGTTCGTGCCGAACTTCAGCGTCAAGAACGGCCAGCGGATCTATCCGGCGGCCGACTTGTCGGAGCAGATTTCCACGGCGGGCAAAGAAGCCTCCGGCACGGGCAATATGAAGTTCTGTATGAACGGCGCGCTGACGATCGGCACGCTGGACGGCGCCAACATCGAGATCCGCAATGAAGTCGGGCCCGAGAATTTTTTCCTGTTCGGTTTATCGACGCCGGAAGTCTATGCCATGCATTCGCAAGGCTATCGGCCGGGCTACTATTACGAGACGAATGACGAGTTGCGCCAGGTGCTCGATCTCATTCGCGACGGTTTCTTCTCACGCGGCGATTCGACTCTGTTCCGCCCTTTGATCGACGGACTGTTACGCTGGGACCCGTATATGGTGCTGGCCGATTACCAGTCGTATGTCGAGTGCCAGTGGGAAGTGGGGAATGTCTATAAAGACTTCGAGCGCTGGACCGTGATGTCCATTCTCAACGTGGCGCGCTCGGGTAAATTCTCATCCGATCGCACGATCCAAGAGTATGCGAATCAGATTTGGAGAGTGCCGGCCGTACCCATTCGCTTGCTGTCACAACAAGAGCTGACCGGGCGTTAGAGCATGGGCTGCAGAGAAAAGGGCGGCCCGTGGAATACGGAGCCGCCCTTTTCGAATGTTCGCTTCGGTGCGCGTTTAGCGAACTCGCCCGCGGCGGAATAGATTCACTACCGCCAACAGCACTACAGCGCCGACAAGCGATACGACTAGTCCGCCTAGACTAAAATCACCAGAGTTGATGGTGCCTTCGCCAACCATCGGGCTGATCAACCATCCGGCTAGAAAAGCGCCGACGATGCCGACCACGACGTTCAACACAAGGCCTTGCTGCGCATCGGTGCGCATGATCTTGCTAGCTACCCAGCCGACGATTCCGCCGACAACTAACCAAATAATAATATTCACTGCTCGATCTCCTATTCGCGTAACCCCGCCCTGAGGCGATGGCATGACCTGGTTCGCGTCACGCCCAACGAAAGGGCGAGCGCGCCGAGGTCGGAGCAAGGGTCGTTCCTCGGGAGGGGCAACCGCAAGCCCGTCACACGACTATCAGACAAATGCGCGGTCGGTGTCGGAATGCGCTTACATGACGCAGCGCAATTGGAGAGTTGACGAAATCGACTCGCCGCTCTGCGCGCTTCAGATTTCATTTTACCGCAGCGTTGAAACTCGCTGGGCGGTGCCGAAAAGCGCCGGCGTGTCGCGACAACTCACGGCGGAGCGTGCAGAAATTGCTCGATCAGCCGCGCCGGTCTTCCCGCTTCGACCTCCGGCGCGAGCCAATCGTTCACTGCGGCGAGTAAAGGAGCGACGCCTGAGGCATCGCGGGATACAAGAATCGCCTTATCCGATTGCGTGAATGTTCCACGAAATGGCCGGCACAGCTCTTTATGCCGATACGTCTGCAGCTCGACTTCGACATCGTCTGTGATCATCACGTCCGCCCGGCCGTTGCGGATCTCATCGAAGATTGCGCGATTGTCCGGAAACACTCGCACGTTCGCGTGATGGATATTGTCCCGGGCAAATTGCTCATTCGTCCCGCCGGGATTCACGATCACGCGAACGCCGCGACGATCCACGGCGGCAAGCGTTGCGTAGCGGCGCGCATCCCTGCATCGCGACAAGATTGTCTTCCCGCCGGTCGTATACGGAATGGAGAAGGCAGCCGCCGCTTGACGGGCCGGCGTAATGGATACGCCGCCGAGGGCTATATCGAATTTGTATGCAGCCAGATCTGACATGAGACTGGCCCAGGTCGTCCGCACAAACACCGGACGCGCGCCCAGCTTCTCGGCCAAGGATTCGGCCAGCTCGATGTCTGAGCCGGCAAGCGACTCGCCGCTGAGCAAGGTGAAGGGCGCATAGTCGCCGGTGGTACCGATTCGAATCACGCCGGCCGCGCGTATACGATCGAGGGCCGGCGCGGCGATCAAACGAATCGAGCTCAAAGCCGAAAGTGTTTCGCGGCGCGCGCCGTCGGTCCACCGCGGGGTGGAGAGCTTCTCAGCGGCAAGCGACGCGTACCGCGAGCCGAAGTCTTCGCGCGCCCATTCCGCGCCTGCCAGATAAAGTGCCGCAATCAATTCGGGCGTGATTCGATCCAGTTTTGGACGGATGGTCTTGTCGAGATCCGCGGCCTCGAAGCCGGGCACCGGCTGGTTGGCTGGCAATCGATCGTGGCGCCATCGATCGTGCAGTTCGCTTTGCGCGTCTCGCGCGAGCCGAATCTGCAGGTCGAAAAGCTCACGAATGCCGTTGGCCTCCAAACCGAGGGGGGCCGCGCGTTCGACCGCGTTTTGGATCAC
>Ga0307515_10020964_pt1 | contig 11615 bp, 6 predicted proteins | sample 17_EM_MG_FD_194513 | JGI IMG/M metagenome (GOLD analysis project Ga0307515, IMG submission 194513) | Populus trichocarpa ectomycorrhiza microbial communities from riparian zone in the Pacific Northwest, United States - 17_EM | ecosystem: Host-associated > Plants > Roots > Unclassified | place... | reverse complement strand
AGATACTTCCAATGACGATAATAAATGATTTGTAGTATTTTTTTTTATTTTCTCGGGTTGACCCTAATTAACCTAGATAACTTGTGACCTAGTTTCTTAGTCGAGTTAACTTCTAATCCGAGTTTAATAACTATACCCGTAGTAGCAGAGCGTGTAATTAGTAGTTATTAAACAGAATAAAAAATTTAATGTCATCTTTTTATTAATGTATCAACCTTCAAAACTTTTATCGATCGTTGATTGAAATTTTTTATCTATTGACAAAAAAAAATGGTGCTTTTTTTATTAAAGCAAAGATAATTAATATTTTAAATAAATAAATCTACTAGTTTTATTTTCAAAAACAAAATTAACAACAATTAATTGAAACTTAGTTTTAGTTAGCCAAAGATGTACTTAAAACCCTAAAAAAAATCAAAGACTACTAGTAAGTATTGAATGATTAGTTCAATAACTATCTGCTAGTGCTTGTAAAAAATTTCTCCGTTAGCTCTTCTTCTCTTTAGCTTTCGACATAATTAGTGTCAGCTTCACATTTCACAGCTTGAGTTTAGGATCCTACTCCATTCGAACACGCGTGCACCGACTCAACTCAAAGCGCTTCGCCGACTCGGCCCGAGCTGAACACAACTTAGTTTCAAGTTTTAACACCATGGAAGGAGATAGCAAAGGAGACACCAACATGGGTTCCCCATCAAATTCACAGCAGACAAGTATAGCATATCTCTCTCTCTCTCTCTTCTTTCTAAATTATGTGAAATTGAAGGTTTAGTCTTTCTAATATTGAAAAGCTTTGTTTTTTGTGTATGTGTTTGTGTCTTTCAGTTTCTGATGATGATGAAATAGATTATTCTGTAAAGCCAGAATTTTATGATCCAGAACTTGATGATAAAGATGAATTATGGGTTCAAAAGAAAAGGAAAGGAAGTAATTCTGATGCTGTTCTTAGTTGTCCTGCTTGTTTTACCACTCTTTGCCTTGATTGTCAAAGGTATGCATGTATTTTAAGTCTTTGCTTGAATTGGGATTTTGTTTATTGAATGGTTTACTTGATTTAGATGGTAAAGAGAGATGTTTTGATTGATGTTGTCACTAAATTATGGCTTAGACTTGTTCACTAGCTTGCCTGTGCATCAGTTGATATAAATTAATTATACCAAGTGTAATTATCTATGTTTTTTTGTGTGTGGATTGTACCATTCAGGATAGATGATGCTTGGAATGTGGTGCTTGGTTGTAGTTGGCTGTGTGAATCCTATACATGAGATGAAGTGGTCGGCCATTGGAGACAATATTTTGGGGTGCCTTCAAAGGCATTGAGAAGTGCAAACAGTGTTAAAGCAGATGTTTCACAACACCCTGCTGCAAGTCTGGATGTTCGAAACATCCGCTTCAGTGCTGTTTCTGTGCCCTTTCAATGCCTTTGGTTTTTATAAGGCAACTAAGAATTTACTCCATGGATATGGTAGCTTATAGGTGTCGTATCTTTCTAATCTTAAAAGGTTCTGACTATGAAGATGCACCTACCTTCTCTGCATTGAAATGGGGTTTCTTTATATTGCAAGGAACAAGGGGTTTGTTTTCTTTTGAAATAGACAAGTGGCGTTAGAGTGGACTTTTGTGGAAGTTATAGAAGCAAGTTCAGCCTAAAGTAGGAACATCACTATGTAACTTGTATCTTTCTTTATATATATATATGAATTTATCGTTGATCAATTAAAACAGAAATTAGCCTCTTACAAACCAAGAATATATGCTACAAACAAAGTTGAACAGCAATCAAGAATAAACTACGAAAGACTATACTGTTATGTCAGCATCGATTTCCTACAAACTTTGGCATGTTCAGAATAGACTTCCAAGTAAAGAGACTATGAAATAACTTGGAAATATGAAGGGGTCTCCATAGTAACTTGAACCAGTACACCATTTTGCTTTTCTTTTACCTGACAAAGTTCCAAGCACCATAGGAGATAAACCCATCTGGACTGAGTTTTCCCATGAAATAATATCATCTGTCATAGAATAAAGATAGATAGAACTACTGATTGAATTCTGAATTTCCATCTTGGAGTCTGATCTAAACTTGTGCTAGAACATGCTGGCAAGCGCAAGTACTTAAAACATATTAGAAACCTGTTTTTCTCGACTGTTGAGAATAGCAGTAAGAGCATGTATCCTGTAAACTATGTGGATGAACCATGTCAGTGACAAGTAGTATTTGAGCACTAACATATTTACTTCTTTAAAATGAAAAAAAAATAAAATAAGCATGCATCTAGTATTTGGTTCTGTGTTCATGCTGATTCAATTTGATGCATATTATGTCAATACCATGTTTGTAGTTCATGAATGTATGATTGGGACATGAAGCTGGTCCAGCACTTAATGTTAAGTATTTGGAAGAGGATTTTGATTTGGGATGCAAGGACAGGAATTTTGCTCAAGTAAGATGATTCCCAAGTTCTAAAGTGTGTTGTGAATTCTTTCTTGCATTTGATTGATTACAAGTACAGAGTAGCATGTGATACTGCATTAATCACCACCACATGTCAATTGGCTTTTTCTGATATTCTGAGTCTTGATAAAAGTTTGGTGTGAGTGTTCTGTGCCCCTTCCTTGTCTGCATAGTAGAGAACACTTCAGTTTAATTGTTTTTTACAAAGCTATACTTGCATCAATAGCAGGACACAGATATTTAATCTTTCCAGAGGAATAGTGTAGTCTTTTTTGCACTCTTTTAAACTGGTTCCCATAATACTAATTATGAAGCCGATGTATGTTTTTTATCCTTGGTTTTGCACTGATTGCATCACGCAGAAGTTTTTTTTTTTTTCAGCTGAGTTTTTGCATTTAGCTTAATACTTTTGATTGTTGTGTTGCAGGCATGAAAGATTTGTGACCCAGTACAGAGCAATCTTTGTCGTGAACTGTAAAGTTGACAGTAACAAAGTACAGCATAGCCGTCAAAAACCAAAGCGAAACAAAAGGAGTAGAGAAGCTGGTGAGAATGAGGCCGATCTTGCTGATGGTGAAACATTCAAGGCAGTATGCTGTTCGGTTTGCTCAACAGAAGTTGGTGTCATTGATGAAGATGATGTTTATCATTTCTTCAATGCTCTTCCTAGTGAATCTTGATTCTTGACACACTGGGTCTATCGTGTACTCTCTCACACACATGAATTTTGCAGTTCAGTTTTATCTTGACGGTTGTGAGTCTGTTAACTCTACTGACAGGGATTTTGTAACTTTTGACATGAAAGCTTTCTGACTTGGACATATGCCTTTTCATGTACAACACCCAGTGTTCTCAATTACGTTGGTCTTTGCCTACAAGGTCTACCATATACCTATAGCATGCCTTCAATGACTGATCGAAATAAACCATTTTAGCCATTATCGTATTTATGTGCCAAGATTTGAACATGAGTCTTACCTTCTCTCCTTTGCAAGAAAACATTATGGAACACCTCGATAAGCATTCCATTCATCTTTTGCATACAAGGACTTCCAAGATCAAAAACGAAGTTTGCAGCCGTTGCTAGGGTTTTTTAGTTCCTTGAGCATAAATTGTTGCTAGGGTTTTTTTAGTTCCTTGAGCATAAATTGTCTATTGTTTCTGTCTTGGTAGCCTTAGCTGTATCATGTTCTTTCTTGTCTTCTATAATAATGCTTTCTCCTTTGCTAGGTTTTTTGAGCTCCCTGAGCAAATCTTGTTAGAGTTATTCTAGCAGTAACCAACAACTCCTATTTTCTAGTATACTTGGTGTCTAATTTAAATTCAAATACAATAGTGGATAGGCAATACGTATGTTACCCATATACAAGTGTACTATAACAGAATTATACACAAGCAATACAGGAATTATCTCCGACAATAATCTTTTTTTCTCATAATTCTTTGATAATTGTTCTCAACCAAGCTTCTCCTTCACTGTCAAATTAAACCAAAAAAATTATGTTGTCTGGAAGACTCAGTTTGAGCCATTGCTTAACTGTGATAAATTGAAAGGATTCATTGATGGAACTAGCCTTGCGGCTCCTCCTCTTATTTCAAACTCCAGCACCTCAACACTTGAGTCAAATCGGGCCTATGATGACTGGTTCAGGAAGGATCAACATTTGCTCTCTTGGATTCTTTCTTCTATTTCTGAGGAAGTATTTACTTATGTGGTTGGATTAAAGACTTCTTTTGAAGCTTGGCAGTCCCTAGAAAAGGCCTTTGGTTTTGTTTCCGAAAATAGACAGCTCCAACTTCAGGACCTCACAGCTGAAGACTAGACTGTTGCTCGATTTTTTAAGGAGGCCAAGTATATTTATGATTAACTAGCTGCTTCGGGTCATGCACTCTCTCCATCTGAATTCAGTGCTATTATTTATCGGAATCTTGGCAGTGAATATCATAATATTAATGCTGCATTTTCAATGCAAGGTAAGCAAGTTTCATTCTATGATTTACATGTACAGCTTTTGGCTCACGAGATTTTGATCAACATCTCGAAGAACAGAAGTCCTGCTGATATTGTGCAGAAATCCAATATTACCGGTGGTCCTTGTCAGCAAGTCTCTTCTGGTGGCAACTATTCTCATGTCAACTCTATGGCCATGGTTTTTCCGGTAATCAACACTCGGGTGGATATCAAGGACCATGACAGAATACTAACAGGAACAGCAGGTTCAATAGGAAAAGGGGTCCTTGTCAAATCTGTAATTGGAACAATCACACAGCAGCAACTTGCAGAAAGAGGTATGAACCGAGGCAAACCAGATCGTGCAACAATTCAGCTCCTTTACTTCCAAATCCATCAGCTGCTCACTATTCTGATTTTCAAAGTCAGCAAAATGACAACATGTCAATCTGTCCTTCAACTATACGGCTGCTACAAATCATATTACTACATATTTTGTCTGTGAGCTCCATGAATCTTGTATATAAGATTTATGGACTTAAACAAGCTTTCACGAGCTTGGTTTTAGAGACCCCAATTTTCTTTGCACATTTGGCTTTCTGGGATCCAAAACTGACACTTAATTATTCATTAGAAACAGAAAGCTGTGAGAGTTTTATTCTTATTTATGTAGATAACATTACTGTGATCGGCAATAATAGAGTTGTTGTCCGAACAACTATCAAAGTTGTTTGGAAAGAAATTGCAATCAGGATCTTGGTGGTTTGCATAAATATTATTTTTTTAGTGCAGGTTCAAAAGACTCCTAATGGTACGATACTCTTACATTATAGATATGCCTGGACTCCCACTGGAAAAATATTGTTTGAAAAGAATTTGGTAAAATAATATTTTTTTTTATCACTTTTTAGAAAAATGATATTTAGTAAATATAGCGTTTTTAAAATATGATAAGATGAAAATCCAATCATCTAGCTCAACTAGTCAATTGGTTGGATCCAGTCCAGTTATATTAACCGGTTAATCGTTTCATATAAAAACCATAATTTTATGAAGTTTTTTTTTTAAATATGTTTTATGAGTTGAAATATATATTTTTATCTAATTTATAGACTTAAAAATAAATTTCATTTAAAATCTTAAAAGGTTATTATTTAAGAAATTTCTAGATGTTATTTTTCTTATAATAACAACCATATCGTTGTGTTAGTAGTTGGATATTTAAATTTAAATATCTAAAATCTTGTTTTTACCTTGCCACATTTCGAAAACGCTACAAAATAAAAGCATGTTATTTCACCTAATATTTTTCAAATAGTGTTATTCCTTCATTTCTTTTTACATTTACTGTGTTGATTGCGCAATTTTCCCCACCAAAAAGTAAGCTTGTGGTCCAATACCAAAACCCAAGTTATCTCATCCATCTTAGTCCCGGGGGCATGGGTCCATGCTTCAGGACCCTCAAGAACATAGAAGATCAGTGGGGGCTCTGCAGTATCCTCAGGAATCCACACTTGCTGAAGAAGCATGGGTTACCACTCCCAGATTGTTGGGGCATGAGTTACCTACCAGGTATAGACTAAGGAGACGGTGAAAACAGGGAGGGAGGGAGGGAGGGAGGGAGGGTGGCAGATTGGCGTGGCTCAGGTGATGTGTCGCGTTGTTATATGACAATAGAAAAGAAGCAAATCTTCTGGCATTTGCATTCGAGAGGATGATAGATATCCATTGGAGTCCCTTTCATCAATAACTCCAGGAACAGGTGAGGTGGGCTCTGCCAGTTGACAATTTTATGGCTCTGAATAAGCCTCCAATTCCATCACAACTTATTATATTATCTGCAATGGTATTTTCTTTCTTTTTGGGGGGTCCTCATTGGATCCACTTGTGTGTGTGTCCTACACACCCAATCATCTATAAGATGTTATTCCTAGCCGTTCTTCATGTTATTGATTAAAATAAAAAATTTTAAAAAAAATGTGCCAACAGACCATCGAGCTTCTAGACTCGTTCCTCTGTAGATTCAGATAATATAATGATTTTTTTGATTTTTTCAAATAAAATCAGCTGACTTGATATTGAGGTGATATGGTTTTTTAAATATGATTTATTGGTTATTATTTAATTAATTCGAATAAATTTATCTTTTCATATTATTTTTTTAGTATAGTAAAATAATTTAATTATTTTTAAAATAAAAAATGCTAAACTTGCTTAAATGAGTTTTTTTACCTTTTCTTTTCTAAGCACGGTAAAATAACTGAATTATCTTTAAAAACAAAAGAATCTCAAGTTTGAGTCCAAGGGTTTTTTTGTATTTTCAATTTAGTATTTTTGCTATAATCAAGTAGAATAGATGATAATTTTATATTTTAATAAATATTAAATATTATTTAAAAAGAAGTGATTGACGCATTCAATTTAGTTTCTATGAAGGATGTGTCAATATCATTTGGATTGCGCGTGTGGCCAATAGATCTCTAGTATCGTCGATGATTTTTTTTCTTTTTCTTTTTTTCACTCTCCTCCTTGGTTTCAACTTCTAACCCTTTAATTTTTTAAAGGGGCTCTTCAATTTATTTTTCTTTCAAATTTGGTTTCTATTATCTTGTTTTCTATTTATTTTTTTATTTGAGATGATTTTAAAATTGAATTTTTATTTGTAGATTTCATTCACCTTCAAATTTTTTTCTTTTACTTTGAGAAATTCTTTAAATTGATTTTTTTTTCAGTTTCATCCTTCAACATTAAATTGGTTGGGAAGTGAGCTTCTTGATTGAGTCCATGTTTAAGATTTCACTAGTTGTGAATTTTGAAGATTAACTCGGGTTTAAAAAATTCACCTCGGTTTTCTTGGTTTTTTTTTAAGCTTATATTTTTTTTTCAGATTCATTTTTCAACATTTATTTAATTATATATTATGATTTGTTATTTTTTTATTTGTATTCTATTTGATTTTTGTATTGTTTTTTAAAATGATCTGGATTATCTCGTCCTTTAATATTGGACTGTTTGATAATTAAGCTTCATAGTTATATTTAATTTATTCTTGACGGGGTTACCCCGGTATCACAATCAAGTCTCATATTTTACATGTTGACACGGGTGGGCTTGGGTTGGGTTTTTTCAACCCATTTTGGATAATATTTTTTTTCTTCAATTTCATCCTTTAATATTTTGTTTGCTAGAAATTGAGTTTCAATTTTTTTTCATTTTACTTTCTATGGGGTTATTGTGTTCATGTTTAATTTTATCTTTGTTATCAAATAAGATCCTTCAACATTTGATTTAAAAAAAATGATTTTTTATTTCAATTTCATCCTTTAGCATTTGATTGAATTAGAATTATCCCAATCTTATGCCCATTATCGTGAGGTTAGTAGGTTAACATGATTTGACCTTTTCTTTTCTTTAAAAAAAAACAATTTTTTTCAGTTTCGCCTTCAAGATTGGTTTATTTAATAATTGAGTTTCATGATTTTATTCAATTTGCTTTTGACAGGGGTACCTCGATGTCACGACCAGGTTATATATTTTGTGTGCAAACCTAGATGAGCTCGGGTCAGACTTGTTTTTACCTTTTTTTAGTTGTTGATTTTTCTCTATTTATTTATTGTCGTTGTGTTTTTTTATTCATGTTATTAAGTTTATCGATCTTGTTAAACCCTCGAGTCAATGACCCGAGTCTTGGTTTTGTTTTCGCTTTTTCAAGACCGCTTGCATCGCTTTAACATATTTTTTATGTTAGAAACAAATTGGTTCGACCTGTGACATAGCACGGGCCACCTATCTAGTATTTTTTTTATATTTGATTCTTTGTATTGAAGTAAATTAGTTTGCATACCCGTGCTACGCTGAGGATTGGATCTAAAAAGATTTAAACATAACAAAAAATATAAAGCTATAGAGAATTATTTGACATTGTTATTAAAGCCGATCGACTCAGCACGTCAACTTTAAAACATCTAAACACAACTCCTTATCTAGACCGAGTTTAAAATTAAATTATATGGGAGTTACCTTAATATGACCCAGATGACTTGGTCGATCCAAAGGCAAATTCAACCAACCAATAAAAAAGATATGAGGATAAAATTGAAAAAAAAAGAATGACATTGAAGAAAAAAATCTCTCAGTCCAACTATTTGAGTTTTCTTAAGGTGATGTTGTCGACCTGATCGGTCTAATAACAACTTGATCGATCAGTAAAAAAAGCTTGAGGATAAAATTGAGAGAAGAAAATGAGTGAAATTGACAAAAAAAAAAAACCTTATGATACGAATCTTTCCCTAGTTCAGGTTTAAAGTCAAACCATATGGGAGTTGACCCAACATAATTCAGTTGATTTGTCAAATCCAAAGATAACCTAGATAATTATTAACTATTCATTTACTAAATGTTTTTTTAGGATGTTTAGGTAATTGCATGCATCCTCATCATGTTCTAAACCTTGATCTCAATTTCAAATTGGTCCTTGAGTTTGATATCATCAACTTCCTGCGTTCCTTTAAGCTGAGTTACCATATATATGCATGCCTTTATGATTCAATATCATAAATAGTTGAAAAGGAATATTTAATATTTCCAACAAAATTAATTAAATCACAGGGTTCAAGGCAGTTGGTGTCTGGATTCCTTCTTCTTCTTTTTTATTAATTAATCTATTGCAGCTTCTATGATGGTTTGAACACTACTTTTCATTTACTTTGCTGAATATTCTTGCTTAGCAAGCAATAGAAAGTGCATAAAAAATACATTAAATTATAGAGAAAGAACACCAAATGCAAAACATCAGACTGAACCATCGGGAATGGCCATGCATGACCTTAGTTTGGGGGTTTGGGGGTCCTCGTTGTTTACTATATATATAATTTAAATACAACTGCTTCCATATATATGTATAAGATGATGATCGATTATTATAATGAGCTCTCGAAAGAATGTTCCATCATTTTTGTGTAAAGAATTAGTGTACATGGCCCCTCAACTAGTCTGAGGGGAAAATAATAATAATAATATATATATATATAGTTAAAGAGAGCTTGCATGTGATTGATTAGATAGGAAATTCATTTAATTAATTAAAACAATGAAATTAAATGATATATAGTACCAGTATATATATCAATAGTAAAAATAAACAGGGCTTAGATAATCAAAGGAGGCCATATGACCCGCAATGAGGATACGGAATATATACCTTCGTGTGCCTATAAAATCACCCTGTTCAAACCCTAAATTTTTATTATTATTTTGTAATAGAAACAGCGATGCAATGGGCCCATGTGGGCCAGATAATCAATGCCCACCATTATAAGGTCAAAAAAAATATCAATAGAAAAATAAGTTATTGATGAATCACTAACACTAATTATTAATGAATACGATTACGTTAATTTACTGGCGATAAGCACTGAGGTGTGGTAATAGATCACTTAATGAGTAAGATCTTGACTTAACTTGACAACCTTATATAGTTATAGCTAGGTGGTCCATGTTGGTCCACGAAACTAAGACAAGGTACGTAATGCAAGGGATTTCTGCTGCGAGAATGGTGTGCTAATGCGGCAATGGGGTCATTGATTTCGACTCGAAGATATAGCTTAATTAGCTAGCTAATTTGCAGACAATGTTGCACTTTCTTGCAATGTGCCATTGTGATTTGTATGACCTATGGTAGACCCCCACTAAAAAGGAAGATCTTTGGCTTAATCTTAGGGTTTAGGTCCTTGAGACCATGACCCATGAGTTAGGACCATGCATGGGATTTTTTGATTATTTTGTACATCCCATAATGATTTGTTTGTCACAACTAAATAATATAGGACGACAGCCACCCCCCCTTGTGCACGTTTAATTAAAAAATTGCTAGCTAGGGTTTAGAGATTTCCTTTTCCGATGTGCTGTGGCGAGCAGATAGAGATCATTCCTCCCTGTTGGCGGCAGCTAGCAGGGGTTGCATTTTCCGAGCCATTCCAGCTCCAGCATGCTACGAGATAATTAAAGCACGGCCTGCAGCTAACCATGCAATGGAGGTGGCTGCGTCATTGGTTTTAGTCGGTCAACGTCCGTCCAGGGCATGTATGGGTTTGACATGTCTCAAGCACAGGGCTAGCTTCTTCTTCTTTCTTTCTGATTCGAGGAGCTACTCTTTTAGCTAGCCTTGCCAGTTTTTTAGTCAAATGTTTTTGAAGACTTGATCAACTTCTCGCTCCTATTTGCCTGTCTGCAGCATATTCCAGGATGGTTCTCTGTGACCAGCATTCCGCTATTTGTCTCCTTGTCCGAAGCAATGACTAAAATGGCAAAAACTTAAACAATCATTCGCGCACCTCTCTTTAATATGTTCTAGATAGTACGCCTTCTCGACTAGCCTGTACTGGGCTGTCAAGGGTTCCTATAAAAAAAACTATATATTGATCTTTCTTACTTTGATTGCTTCTTCTTCTTTTTTCCAGATTGAAGTACAGTTAAATTAAATTTGTTAAGTAAGAATAAAATAAATAAAAATTGTACCACAGTAGGTGATCGTTTTAAAGTTTATATAAAAAATTTAATTCAGTTCTCATATTTTAAAAATTATACATATTCAATATATTAATATTTTTTCAATTAAATTTCTTGAGTGTTCTTTTTAGTCTTCGATTTAAGAGAGGAGAGAGATTGTCAGATTTCGACGATAGAAAAAAAAATGTTATTTACATCGATTTAAGGCATCAAAATGATCAATATTTATGTTAAATGGTTTCATTTGATAAGGGGGTTTATATTATGTGTCTTTTTACCTTTAAAGATCGGGAAAAAATAGATATAAGTTCGGGAAAATTTTTTATTTCGAGTTAATTTTAATTTTTGAAATGGTTGTGTTAGGTCATAAATAAGTTTATCATGTCTCCTACGGTGTTTTGAGTTGAAATGGGTTGAGAAACGAGTTTCTGAGTAAAAAACCTTAAGCCCTGATTTTTCAGTCAATATAGTGGCTGGAATCTGGGTAAAATCAAACGATGCGTCGTGTGATTTTTTTTCAAAAAAATGAAGTGAACAACATGATGCTATAAAAAAATAAGAGCCTATGCACGGGGTCCTAACAAAATGGGTTAGGCGGGTTGGCTCGGCCTGCCAGGCCCAACAACGCTTGAACTTTATTTTGTCAAATAATTTTTATTTTATTTTGATATTGTTTTTCCTTTTATTTAAAACTCATAA
>Ga0307515_10020963_pt1 | contig 11615 bp, 9 predicted proteins | sample 17_EM_MG_FD_194513 | JGI IMG/M metagenome (GOLD analysis project Ga0307515, IMG submission 194513) | Populus trichocarpa ectomycorrhiza microbial communities from riparian zone in the Pacific Northwest, United States - 17_EM | ecosystem: Host-associated > Plants > Roots > Unclassified | place... | reverse complement strand
GACCTTTTCTACCACAAAAATGTTATCGTTCTTTTTCTATTTATTTTTTTTAGTTTATTATAATATTCCATTTCACTTGAATTATATTGTTAAAAAAAATGACGATAAAACTTCCATAGCTCTTTTAAGATTTGTTATTGCATTGAAAACATTGTTTTTAAAAAAATTATTTTTTTTATTTTAAGATTTTTCTTTGTAATTTTAGATCGTTTTAAAGTGTAAATATTAAAAATAAAATTAAAAAAAATAAAAAAACCAAAGCTTTCACTAATTAGAGCTAATTTATATATTGTTTCGCATTATATTTCTACCTGTATTTATTTAGATGTTTTTTAAAAATAAATTTGGCATAAAAAACGTTAAATTGTTATTTTTTTAGTATTTTCTAATTATTTTAATATTATAATATTAAAAACTACGGCCCCTGACTCAGCTTTCTACCTCTGCGTGGAGATAAGAAGCGCAGTCGTTATATTAAGTCGGCACGATTAATCACATGACACGTGTCCAATATTAAGACAATTAGTCCGATGTAATGACTACTGTAGGCCCCACAAGATCCTTATCATGGATACATGACACGTTTTTATCCATCTCCCCGCTCACGCTGACAAAACTCTCCTATTTCAATGGCATCTCCAAAAGAGAAGTTCCTCCTTGTTCCTTTGTTTCCCGTCTCCTCAAAATGATCCCTAAAAAGCATGATGCCTAGATTCCCAAAAACCCTCAAATGTCATCGGCTTTTCCTGTGATATGTATCCTCCACTCTCTCATAGCCATAACAAGTGGAACGCTCATGATGTTCCACATGAAGGAAATCTACACCTTCACACATGGGAATGAAACTGCAACGATTCTGATGGGGTCTACACCACAAGACCAGCTCCTGATCCGGACCTCTGATTCATTTTCTGGGCTGCTCCTGTTTGCTATTGGGTGGTTGATTTTCATGGTCTCTTTTATCAAGGACGGGGAGTTTCAATATTTCTTTGCAAAAGGGTGTACGCTTCTTCATGTTTTCATGGCTATTTGGAGGGTCAACTTTGAGAGGAGAGTTGAGGTGTTGGCTTGGGATTGGCTGAGACAGACAGTTGGTGATATCTTATTGGGTCTATCTTGGGTTCTCTTTCTTGTTTATTCTTGGAGAGAGAAGTATGATTAGGGTTAATACTTTTTTTTCTTTAATCTTCATATTCAGGGTTTTCTTTCCTTTTTCTCCCCTTCTCTATACATAGAGTGTAATTTTCCTTCCATGAAATATATATGGCCTCGCCCTACCTTAAGTGAACAAGTTTTTGGCTTCTGCACCGTAATTTCTTTTTATTATTATAACTAAGCACCTGATTTTTTAAGAATAGTTAGGAATTTGATTGCTTATTTATGTTTTTGGCGTTAAGCAGCATGCAAGAGGCATAGATCACTGGAAGTGGTTTTGCAGCGCGAGCATACTCTTTTCATGGTTTACGTCTTTTAACCACTTTTCATAATCTTCAATCATCAGTAATCTGGCATGATTAGCGAGGTAACCCCTCGATCGAGTGTGTCAATCTGTTCATGGTTTGCAGGTTTCCATGGGCATGTGATGCCCACTCTACCCTCAACTTGCGAATGCTTACGGCCATAACTAATGAAAAACACCCAAGTGTTCTTTCTCATTCATGATTAAAGCTAATTGAGTAAAGCTCGTGATTATTATTATCATTATTATTAATGACAATCATGAATTCTGTAAAACTAGAAGCCAAAGCAAGCCTAACATGGTGAAAAGCTCATCAATTTACCATGCATCTACTTCATTAGCACATAGATAATAGTTCTTCAAGTCTATAACCTTCGAATCGTTCAAACTCATCGAAACTTTACATGCCTAAGACAAAAACCATGATGCCTCAAAAGCTCAAGAGTAAACACATCACTCAATCAAAATGCCAAAAATAGACAACAAAAAGTCGCCACAAAGGATGCAGTGAAAAATTGAAAATGGGAGGGTGAAAGCTTTCGTGAGGACTAGTGGGGAATATAAATGAGGTAAAAAAGTTTATTTTGGTGAGGTGAACGAGAGCTTCAAATTAGAATCGCACAATGTCCTGAAGGCAATCGTAAAAATGTGCAATCTTGATCTTCTCTTTACCGGAATAGATAGCCTCAGCAGCTCCACCTTGCTCTCCCTGGGCTGCCATCTCAATCAACATATAGAGCTTCTTGATAGTCATCTATGAAGAGAAATTATAGAAAGAAACGAGATTAGAAGTGAGTATAAATACAGAAAACTGTTGCTTTGCCTACTTAAATATAAAAATTTAAGAAAAAAATCCCAGATGGTTATTCGTTATTCAACCAAATCAAGTTCAGCCTCGAACGACCAAAAACAATTTCCCCATTGAGATATCATGAACTTATCGTTGCTTAATGCCATAGATTAGCCATAGACTCGAGCAATTCACAAGGTCATATTGTGGTTAGAAAAGGCAACAAGTATAATTCATAACTTTGACATTTCAGTTCCTGGAGAAGAGTAGTAATTAATAGCCTAAACCATCATTTCCATAAATGACCATGACATGATCTAAAAAATCACACCCCTTGAATGAAGTAGCCACCATCAAACATGATACCCAAATTAAATATGCAAGGACCAAGGGAGGCATCCAATAGTGTTGGAAGAACAATTCATAACTCCCTAAGCACTAAGAGTCAAGACCAGATCTCAGTTTTGGGAGAAAAAACGAAGCATAAAATAAGCATTTCAGGAGATAATCTTACATCATTCAGGGCTTCTGCAGCAGCACTGACATCATCTTCAGCGAAAACATTGAGCTGTTCCAGTACCTGGTGAGGAATGTAGCATATTACATTAAGGTTATGTATTTACTCTCAGAATTACTAATAAATGTGAGGTCGCATTTTAATCATCTATCCAGAATACAGAAAGCTAATTATAGAGAGAAGGGTGTTAGGACTTGGGAGCATGGATGGCATCCATAGAGAACTGAGCTGTCCAAACATCTCTTATTAGTAATGACCAAATAAATCATTACAAGTAACATCCCTAATGAGAAATCAATAATTGCCAGCTGGCACCATCCTTAAAAGCCTTTGAAATGGATTTGTAAGAATTTTCAGTCAAACTAGAGGTGAGTAAATTAGTTTAACTAACAAACAAAATGCAAGTGACATAAATGGTACATTAGAAAAATAAATAAATAGATTATGCCATTCCCCCATCCTAGCAACAATACAGCAGCCCTTTAAGCAGCTTTCACATTCATCATTCATGTAGAAACCTTTATTCAAAAAATTAAAACACTTAATTATGAATAACATGAACACAACAGATGCTCTGCACTCTTATCTTTGCTTAATGTAATGACTAAAAAACAATACTAAACTGCAAATGGATGAATAAAAGTGTATCAAATGGACTGTTTACCTTCTTTGCATCATCCGCCTTCAATGTGGGAAGGTGGTAAGTAACAGAGAAAGCATCACAAATACCAACTGAATCCAAGAAGCTTACTTCACTTGTTGTCCCTAACACCAGAAGTTTCTTTCCCTGAAAGAAAAGTTCAAAAATTATAAAACTGCAGGTTTGGTAAGGCCAGGAAAACTACTAACCACCAACATAATCATTCATTCAAGATTATTTTAATGAATTATCTATCTCAGGTCCTTGCATAATCATTTCAGCCACTATTATTTTAAAAATAGATAATCCATTCTGAGATCGGCTCTCATAAGCTGCCATTTAGGTTAAGTGGGTACTGGACATAGGTTATTAATGCAACAACGAGGAGCATAACAATCACAAAAACTGAACAAAAATAAACAAAAATAAGTTTAGCCATTTCATTAATAACCTATGTCCAGTACCCACTTAACCTTTCTTTTCCCCCTTTTTTTGGAACAACAATCCTTTACAGCTAAATAACTCTATAACATTCATAACACATTCAAGATTGCACAATCCAAGCTTTTCAATGTTGCTCCAACAAAATTCAATACATTGAAACTAGACAGAACATAATTTATTCTATTCCCTTTTTGTTGAGAAAAAATGATAGTAGGACCGGCATATCAAAGGAGCTACTTCGTCATAACAAGTAATAGCAGTTTAGAGAGACTGACAAACATTTCATGTGGATAGAATTATTTGACCATTCAGAAGGTTCTAGGTTCAAAGGCTAACCAGAGAGATTATTATGCACAAAATACAGTTCAACACTAAATGGAAGAGGGAAATTTTTTTCTTTTCTTATTTTTGTAAAAACTGAAGCCACATGTTTTATTGCATGGAGCCGCAAAAGAGCACATGACTGCAAAATATGTGAGAAAGTAACTACATCCAAAAAAGGGAAATAAGGGAAGAAAGAAGACCTTGGGAGGAAGACGTTTCAGGAGCACCATCAATGTCTGAGAAATTATATTTGAAAAGCGAGGCCCAATAGCGACATACTCCAATAATCTGCAACAGAGATATCAATTGATCATCAGGAAAAAAATTCATTCAAAGTACAAAACACAGAACTGGGGCCTAAGCAAGTAATTGAAGTTAATAACACTGCAAATTTCAAAGTTGGATACCTCTCGATGTCATCAAGAATTATAATGCTTAAAGGAGACTTGTACGCATCCTCAAACACCTATGAAAAGTACCAAGTTATCCAAGGCTTAATTCTTTACATTATAAAGGCAATACTGCTAGTTGCAGCTGAAACTAAACAGAGTCACAAATATGCTATACTTTGATAATTGTTAGCTAGTATAGCCTTGTGGGTGCAGAGAAGTGCAAGTTCCAATTAAAAAGGGAAAAATGAAAAGCATGATAAAATCCTAGGTTACCATTACAGCTGTGTACAAGGGCCCGTAAACTTCCGATTCACATACCTTAACAATCTGTGCACATTTAGTGCTCTCATGGAGACCAATCATTGTTTCAGCTGAGATCTATCAAATAAGTGGAAACTCAGAAGTTTAGGAACAAAAACAAACAGTATCAAAGTGACTATGAAAATTGATAAATATTATGGGGAAAGAGCTCACTATCTTGACATATGGAAAATCACTGTCAATGCCAACTGTAGCTGCCAATGCAGTTTTACCACTGAAAGAGAGAGAGAGAGAGAGTGAGAGAGAGTGACATTCAAAAAACTGGCAACAGGAGCATTACATGAAGCAAATGAAAAGGGGAAACGCAAAAGGGAAGGGACAATGCTTACCTGCCACTTGGGCCTTCCAGAAGGCAAGTGACCATTGGACTTCCCTTGCTAACTTTAACTTGCTCCACCAGTAGCATAGCTCTCTGATAAATATGCTTGTGTCGATCACCACAGTCCACCATGCCATTAAGTCTACAAGTCATGTTATGTGGCACAATTTAGGAATTTATATTCGATTGAGATTGTGTTTTCTATTTTAACACAGCCAACCATGTTTGGTTACAATATACTTATCTAAGCTCTTATCCACCATAGAAAAATTTAGCTCCAAATATCAAGAGCTAGCCAGATTCAAAAGAAATTTATGATTTTGAGTAGAGCAAAACGTTTCTAACTCTACCTGCATCGTTCAAGGTCATCAGTGGAGGCTCCAAATGCCGGAACAATTTCATGGAGTGCATGCAAAAAGTCATCCATCGTAACTTTAATACTCTCTTCATCAACTGGCTTGGTAAGATCATCTAGACTTAGTTGTCGATTCAAAGCGAATGATACTGCACTTTTCACTACACCTTCAAGTTCTGCTCCACTGTAATTTTTTGTGCGAGCAGCTGTATGCAAAAAATAAATAAATAAAAACCATTATACAAAGATTATGCAGTTCCATTATCAAAGTAAGTTTTGATGGTAAATAACTTCACCTGCAAATATGATATGGCAGAACACAAACTACCTCATTCTCAGTTTTTGCTAACATTTTGGTAGTTCTGGTAATCCAACAGTTTTATCTTTCCCTTGATATACCATAATTTAATATTTAAACAATTATGGTATATACTCTAGGATAATATTCGATTCCAATCAAAATCATTGTGCGAACATACATACCAAGCTCTTGAAGATTTACATCAGGAGCAAGAAAAGAATTCTCTTTCATCTTGTTTGTATGAATTTGAAGAATCTGCAGCCGACCATTTTCATCAGGAAGGCTTATTTCAACTTGAACCTCCAATCTTCCTGGCCTACAAACCACAAAATCAAAAGGTTTGAAGATGATATTTGTTAAAGTGGGAGCTCTTTTGCCCATAAGCCAAAAAAGTGGGAGAAAAGAGTGCAAAATTCTTGCATTTTTCAGAATACAATAAAGCTATCCATGCACTGTATGTCCTGCATTACTGTTCTTGGTTTAAATTACCATGAATTTCCAATACAGACAAAAAAAATAACAAGAGTCCAAGATGGACTTTCACACTTTAATTCACCTAACTAGTTATACTTCATTTTCTTATTTGCAACTGATGCCTTCACTATATGAAAAGATAAAATTAAACACTGTTTTACGTGAGAGTGACAGAAAGAAAAAAGGAGTAACCTCAAAAGTGCTTCATCAAGCAAATCCTTTCTGTTGGTCATTCCGATAAGTAAAACATTATTCAGGGACTCCACACCATCTATCTGAAAAGCAAGCAGTCTCCTAGTCATATTGATGGAATCATTAGGGCTTTTTAATAGAAACTCACATAAGCAGATTATAATGGCTGAGGAAAATTTATATTGATTTTCTCAAATGATCAGAAATCACTGAGAACTCTTCACCAACCTTTGTAAGTAGCTGGTTCACAATGCTATCATGGACTCCTGTACCATCTCTAGTTGATCCTCTTGACTGCAAAAAACAGAATAAAAGATGCATTATTTCTTCTGTTATAATTGATGCAGATAGCCTTAATTCCAATTTAAATGACACAGGTGAGCATTATATCACTGACAGATTATCAAGTGAGAAAATGCAACTATGCAACAGACATATGTTAGCTTAAAGTTTTTAACACGAAGTCTACATGTACAAGAAAGAGAACCACAATCAAACTTGCTAAAACTTCCCTGATAAACACCATATATTTATCTATACATAAATGCCTCTCTCATCTGAAGGTGCTTGAATACTATTCTTCTAAGCAAATCCCTTCCCACACTCCCAGTGCACTTAATTGGCTTTTCTATAGTTCTTTTTCGTCACTTTCTATTCTTGTTTTTCTTTTGTTATAAGTCCTCCCTTTTCCTGTCTCACCTTCCTCTAACTCTTCTCCTTTTCAGAATAAAGGATGTTACCAATCTAACCTTACATTCAAAATTAACTTACCATTACTATTTTCTCACTAAATTTGTAAGATACTAATTGCAAAAGACTTTAACAACCAACAAAACTTGGATCAAAAACACACTTTCAATCACCATTGATGACTATTAATCTGGCTTAAAAATGGCTTCCTGTCCTGGATAGTGGTGTGGTCGAAAAAGTAGAATAATTGCTAAACAACACAAGGCAATACATTCGACTTGCATGAATGTTAAAAAAGAGTGTAGAAATCTCATACCTTACATATGGCATCAATTTCATCAAAGATTATTACATGCAAATCACTTTGGTCCCCTGAAAAGTGAAAGTAGTGATGGCATTAGCATCATGGAGAAAGTACCTAAAATCATTCTGTGTTCAAAGAGGTCCCTTACCATTGGTTCTTTGATCATTTTCAGCATCAGCAAACAGGTCTCTGACATTCTTTTCAGTCTCACCAACAAATTTGCTTAGGACTTCAGGTCCATTAACAATCTAGCAGTGTTATCAACAAAGAAATTACATATTGATTATCATTTGCATCATTAAACCATAACTAACAGGCACATATAGTTATTACTGATGTTTTCATTACAATATCCTATTTCACACTTGAATCTGAACTTTCACATAAAAAGTATATGTAATTCAAACATAAACTTCCAATGCTAAACTCTGACACCATGACCTCAAAAGGTTCATACAAGGAATAAATACATCATAACAAATACATAAGATGGATGGCTCCTAAAATCCTGAAATATAGTGTTCCACTGAATACACAATTAAACCGACCATATTCAACTGCTTATCAAAAAATAGCATAGACCTCAATCATGCTAAAACATCCAGGTCATATAACCAGGAATACAAAGTGTTATAGCATAAATTTTAAAATGTTGTTCCAACTTCCCAAACATCAAATGGAATAGAACTCTTTGGTATGGAGATAGGCATAGATAATAAAAACATAAATTTCTGGTGACGCCAGCTGCAAAAGGCCATTTATTATTTTCCTTCTAGCAGATCAACAAACACACAAACATACACAAAGAAGAAAACCAGGGAATCAGTTCCAAACCTTTGGCTCCCTCCCATTCAGCATTTTTCCAATTTGACGAGCCATAAGAGTTTTTCCAGTGCCAGGAGGCCCATAAAGCAGCATTCCCTTTACATGCTTGATCCCCAATCTGGAAACACCAAAAGCTTATTAACATCAAGAACATGTACATATCCCAAACTGGATTGAAATAACTTGAACTAACTGTATTACTTGCTTGTCACGTGAGGTGGGAAAACACGAGAGGCAAAAGCTCTTCGAAATATATCTGCAAACTCTGCACCCAGACCACCTATACCCAGTGACTGAAGATTAAACTCCTTATGCCTAAAGATGTTGCTACTGGCAGCTTCACGCTGATTGACAATCTGTATGACAACACAAGTTGATGAATCCAAAAAGTTTCAATCAAATTCATCAAATTATAATTACGATCAGCATGTCAGACACAAGGAATACTTTCCTAAAGAGGACCTAGCAGTATGGACGGTCAAGGGAAATAGATTCAACTGTCACGGATGCCCACAATAACATGGCATCAAAAACATGTTCACTGCCAAGTTTGGTATGCCAAATATTTTCCAGGTGCAAATTCAGTGCAATCTAGGATGGTGCTATTTCATAGATTAGACTGACACAACCATGGAAGTATCCATTAACAAAACACTTTTAGTTAGCTTTGTTAATAATAAAAAAAGGAAATACAATTTAACATGGCATAAGCATGTTATACTGAACCACAAATCAAGGTGAGAAGAAGCAGGGCATCATCTATTCACACCACTACGAACAATATTTTAAGATGATTAAAATCCAGAGACAGGTGGTCTGTCCTAAGCCACAAATGTTAAGCACAAAGAATAAAAGACAAGCTCACAATACAAATATCAAAATTTACCTTAATGCCACTTGAATTTGATGCTTCAAAGACGATGTATGTATCACTTGAAATCATTCCTCTCTCAACATCATTAGAATCTTCCCGTCCCTCCACAGTGGCTTGAGTGACTGTAAATATGTAATTGTTTCCATGATACTCAAATGTTGCTCTTTGCCCAGATGTCATAACCTGCAGACAACAAAATCCCACAACTTAAACACAATTTCCAAATAATAGATCAAATCAAAAACTGAAATCTCAGACAGATAAATTAACTAGGATTCATCCAGCAAAAGGGTAGTGAGGTTAAAAATAGCCCTTGTAATATTTAAGCTTTGCTTGGTTTCCATTTATAGGAAAGGTGAGACATTGAAAGGAGTACTGAGCAATAATTTCAATCACACACGACAACTGAGGGGCATAAAGCTCTACCTGGTTAGCAAACCTCTTCCTAAGCTGGTTGGCCAGAATAACAGCATCAATCTACAAAACAATATCAACATCTCTTAATCCTGCCACCCTCCGTAAAGCAATGCAAAATTTAACGCGGCCACCGCCGTAATCAAAGGATCACGGTTTCCAATCTACATACCTGCTCATTCCTAGTCCCCTTCTTCACAAATTCCAACTCAAGTGTTAACAATGCAAGGTTAAAATCTTCAGGAGGGATAAACCTAAAAATAAAAATGATACAAAAAAAATTAGAAACTGCTATTACTGAGACGAAAAAAAATTTGAAGTGCAACTAACTCAACCTGCTCACAGAAACCGTATCGCCAGATGAAACCTTTGCATGCCTTCGCTGAATCGCATTAAGCGCAATTTGACCGGTACGAATATTTTCATGAGGAGTAACTCTTAGTTAAGGCAACCAAATTAAAATTATTTGAACAACGAGCTCACAAAAATGGTTACACGAACATTTCAATTTTCTCATTTGTCACTAGCCTGCGATAATAAGTTTAAATCGAAAATCAAAATCCTAATTAATCCTCTTATTAACGATAATTAAAACACTGAAACGGTAGTGCGACTTATACCAAAGAACACAAAATTCTCTGTTTTTTGATCCTCGTGTAAATTGCTACAAATTTGTTAGTGCAAACAAAACAAAAATAAAATCATTATTGTAAGAATCAATTAATTAGAAAAATAATGCAATATATCCAAGGATATGAAAAAGAGAGAACGGAGGAGTCAGCGACTAAAGCTAAGAAGAGCTTGGTTCCAGGGACGGCGAAGTTGTGGAGATCGGAGGGGGAGCAGTAAGCGAGATTTGTGAGTGCGAGATCTGCCGCTGGTGTGTTTGTCACGATCATTGTCGTTGATTGGAAACCGAACCGACTCGCCATTTTCGATTTTCTGATTTTTCTTAAATAATAAGATAAAATGAAGGTGTAAATGATGTAAAATAAAATAAAAGACAAGAAAAGGGAAGGGGTTTGTTCCAGCGCGGGAGAAAGGGATAGAATAAATGTAATCGGAGGAGGGTCTCTTCTAATTTCCGGTTTATGTTATGACACACACTGTGTATCATATGCTTTCCTTAGCGTACAAGTCTTTTCGGCTTTTTTTTTAAAAAAGGTTTAAGAAAAATTATCATTTGAATTTTCTGTCCGGACTCTCTCTCGTCATATTTTGATGAAAAAAAATTAACATAAGATTAGAAATGAATAGTTATTTGTAAATTCGGGATCGAGTTTTAAATTAATTGAAAAGGGCATTAACTTAGTAAAACTCGAAAAAAAAATTATTGTTTTAATAAGAATAATTGATATAGATGCTTGAAAATTAAAAATGCATTCGATGCTTCTTAAAAATTTAAAACTTTTTATATTTTTAAATTGTTTTGATAATATTAAAAATAATTTTTTTAAAATAAAAAATATTATTTTGATTTATTTTTAAACAAAAAATATTATAAAAAATAACCACCATAATATTAAAAATATTTTTTTAAAAATAAAAAATATTATTTTAATATATTTTAAAATAAAAATTATTATAAGAACCAACCACTGTCAAATCAAACCGTTATTGAAATCAAGAATTTGTTTATAGATGGTCAACATATTTGAGGTTTCCCTTGCCCTAACCGAATTGAACTCGTCATGAACAGGATATGTGAACGACGAACGACAAATATGGTTTGGATGGTTGGATTTGTCATTCATAATCATTCATGGATGATTGTGGCAGTTGTTTCAAAACAACACAATCTCACTTTGACATCATAGGTGGGGTTGGGGGTTGGATCTGGTTGTTCTTTCAACACTGCAACGAACACAGAATTGATACAACGTTGCTCATCAAATACCATCCAGGTTCCAGTTCTACTTCGGCAGCATCTTCATGGGAGATTGTAGCACAGAGCTATCATGCCTCGTTTTAGCGTCTAAG
>Ga0307515_10020962_pt1 | contig 11616 bp, 6 predicted proteins | sample 17_EM_MG_FD_194513 | JGI IMG/M metagenome (GOLD analysis project Ga0307515, IMG submission 194513) | Populus trichocarpa ectomycorrhiza microbial communities from riparian zone in the Pacific Northwest, United States - 17_EM | ecosystem: Host-associated > Plants > Roots > Unclassified | place... | reverse complement strand
ATTGATAATGGACATTAATTTGCCCATAAATCGAGGAACACATTTAGTGAGTTTTATGGTTTGATTTGTTTGTCGCTCCAGAGGAAAAGGACGGACGTGAGACAAGGTGTTCTTTGCTGTTTTTCTTTGGAGGGCCTATTGTTTATTTGAAATGGAGAGACCAATTCTTTTCAGGTAGACTTGCAATGATAATACTTTTTATGAAGAATTTCTTGTCCTATTGTTTAAATGATAAAAATAATATACGTTTATATTTTTTTTTGTCATAAATGCAGAACCAAGAGATTAATTTATTGGGTTCTCGTTGCTTTTATTTTTCTTTTCCCACCCATCATTGTAGAGAAAAGGAACTGGTGTCAATCTCATGACCGCATCCTCACAGGAGAAAAGGGACTGGTAATTATAGGATAGTTCAACTAATCACCTCTTTAGTTTATTTTTTAATGGTAATTAGCTTGAATCTGCTTAAAACCACTAGAAACTTACATGGTTATTAATTTTAAGACTCATGAAATTAGTTGAGATACGCGCAAACTGAGTCGGACACCTACGTTAATAAAAAAAAAAAAAAAACTGGTTATCGCCGGCTGAACATTTACATAATTCTGAACCGCTTGCTACTGTGGTCATGCCTAACTCCCTATATAAACCATGGAGCAGCAACTCATATCCAGTGCAAATCAAACACAACCTAAAGAACTATATATAGTGCCCCTTCTTTCTTGACCATGGTACTTTCACCGCATCTGTTTCTCTCTTTGCTTGTAATACTAGCAACCAATACCGTTGCAGCCGAGGACTTCACAGCCTACACTGTCACCAACAACGCTTGTGCAACGGCTGGTGGAGCTAGGTTCACAGGTGATATCGGGGTGGATCATAGCAAGCAAATACTAGCATCCGCAACAGCATTCATATGGAGTATCTTCCAACAGACTGACCCAGCAGATAGAAAAAATGTTCATAGGGTGGACTTGTTCATAGATGTCATGGATGGTGTTGCATACGCTGATAACAATGAGATTCATGTCAGCAGCAATTACATAGGGAACTACACTGGTGATCTGGAAAGAGAGTTCAGTGGGGTGCTTTACCATGAAATGACACACGTATGGCAATGGGACGGTAACGGAACAACTCCAGGAGGATTAATTGAAGGGATTGCTGATTTTGTAAGGTTAAAGGCTAATTACACACCTAGTCACTGGGTGCAACCAGGGCAGGGTGATAGGTGGGATCGCGGGTATGATGTTACTGCTAGGTTTTTGGACTATTGTAATGATCTTAGAAATGGGTTTGTGGCAGAGCTTAACAATAAGATGAGAACTGGTTATAGTGCTCAGTACTTTGTTGATCTGCTGGGGAAGACTGTTGATGAGCTTCGGACAAACTACAAGGCCAAGTACGGAATATGAAAGAGCTTAGTTAATCAAGGGCTGAAATTATAGAATGTTGCACGCTTGTAATTGCTCGCATCAATATATAATGGACAATTGCAGTGGCAACTTCTAAGAACGATCACTTCGAAATTAGTTTCCTTTCTGCGACCTTGATTTCCTGCAATGACATTTCTCTATACATGTACGCATCCGTTGATCCAATTTAAAAGATGAAATGCATTTTGCCATTTGCTTTCAAATTGGCCATGGCCGACCCCGAGAGTCAGATAGTGAACGCATTTCCAGTGATCCTACAAAAACAGAAACGGAAAGAGTTCCAAGAAAATTATAAAATTACTCTCACAGGGGAGGAGTGCAGATTTATTTCTTTTCCTTTAGAGGAAAATTACAATCTGATATAATGTTGCGGTGACATGCGTTTTTACTCCGAGGTGAATGTGTAAATAGCTCAACCAAATCTCCATTATTTATACCCAAACTTTACCCCCAAGCATGTCATCACTGCACATGCTGAATGGCTAATACAACTTCATCGATGGATTGGAATTTTTTCCTTTCTTTGAGAACCATCTTCGCCAGGTCAAGAGCCTGCTGCTCGCATTTGGCTCGTTTGCTAGCATCAGTAATTGATTCAAAATCCTCAACATGGGCTACGCCAACAATTCTCCTGTCATGCAAAGATTTAAATCAACATGTTGCATTCAATTTAACAAATTCTTAGAAACAGGACGTTTTAATTTCACAAAAAATAAGATGGGACAATCAGGCTATGAAATTGCAGTTTTCCACTATAAGACAAGTTATAATCAGTTTTCCAGTAGGTCATGCATCACTAAAACTAATTATGATGGATTCATTCCTTCAAAAGATCACATGATCCAAATGATTTACGCCCATTTCCCAAGCCAAAAGCTGATTGATATCAAGCTTTGTCTTCCCAACTTAAGATGTCCCCCCTGTTTAGACTTCCTAAATAGTCTCAGATCCTAGTGAACATTAATGATCTATCTAGTGGCTTTACATGGGACCAAAGGTGAAGAAGCAGCCATGCAGTTTTCCCTAATTAGTTTGGAATAAGGTTTCTAGAGTAGCTTTTTGTTGAAAAACAATGTATTGTACAGAAGTCTAAAATCCAACGCCAAACGTTTAAATTGAAAAAGACCATGTACTGGAAATATATATGATGATGTAGTCTCATGATAGATGGGACGGTGAAACAAGCTGCATAACTTTACTTATCATTTTAGCAAATATAAGTTCTTTAAGTACAAGAATTTTAAGAAACCACATGTCAACTCACCTTATCATTTTAGCCGCACCAAATCCCAAGGTGTCATGGAGCAAGTCTTGCATGAATTTTCTCTGTACAAGCAGCCGAAGCTCAGGATTATTATAAATTTCTGGAAGATATGCCTCACCAGAGCCATCCTTATGCTCATCCCAGAGTGCAGTGAACTTTTTGTAGAAAAGACTCCAGGTCTCTCTGATTGTCCTTAAAATCCACTCTTTATATCTCTGCATACGAGTACAACTTTCAGAGACAAACCTCAACAAACAACAGATAATAAATGTATTACAAAGTAAAACGTTGTGCCTTCCAGTTCATAAGCAAACTGAAACTACCTCCTCGTTTATTGAAACATGACCTAAAAGAAGCACATCCCACAAATAAAGAGAGGAATAAGATATAAATACAAAATTAGGGTGACTTGGAAAATATTTTTAGTTGATACATAAATGAAGGTTATGGAGAAAGTATTTCAAAATAAGAGAAAAGGAAATAAAAATAAAAAAGCACAGAATGGTAATTAAGACATACTTTTCGGTCATTCATTTGATCAGCATGCCCGTCTTGAGCATAAAAGGCCAAAATCAAATTTCCAATAAAAGCTCCAATATCAAAACCCATTGGACCATAAAATGCAAATTCTGGATCTATAACTTGAGTAGAATCATGGGTAACCATGACAGAACCAGTGTGGAGATCTCCATGTACTAAGGCTTGGGCTCTCTCACAAAACCTATGAGGGAAAAAAAACTCTGGTAAATCATATGATCAGCTTAATAAAAGGGGACATACTGTTACATCTTGTGAAATGAATGAGCAACAAAAATGAAACAATACATGGATTTCAACTCAGCAACTTCGAGTTTTAAAATATTATCTTCACGGACAGCCTCAGCATCACGGTCAAGATAAGGGGAAGTCCAACGATTATATTGAGATATTTTGTATGGGTCAGAGAAAACAACCTGCTCAGTAAGCCTGGATAACTCCACATTCCCACAGAATTCAGCAACTGCATAGAGCATTTATAGTGAGCACATCAGAAACATTTCTTCAAGGTCGCCATTTGCAATGCACCAGTGAGAAATTGAATATGACAATTAGCTAATTAAAACAAATGATAAACAACAGAGTAGAATTACTTACCATCACGTTTATGCTCAGTGGTAGTACGATAGAGAAGCGAAGTGTAGTAAAGAGTCTTTGCAATATAATCAGACATGTGTTCTGCTAGCAAGGGATACTCAATTCCAGCAATCAACCCTTTTCTCAAGATTATATGTGGGGGCTCCAAATATCGCATAGCAATCACAGACATAGTACGGTCAAAATGATAAACTTCAGGCACATTTTCCGGGCACAATCGGCCATGCTCTCTGAGTGCCAAAGCCTCAAAATATGCTCTTTCCTTTGTCATTGGCCATGATTCTCCAATACATCGTATGTATGGAAGTGCCTGAACATAAACACTACTAGATTAGAACAACAAAAAACCTGTTCAAATATAATCCCAGATATTTCCATCCCATTTACTTCATATGAAACGAAAAACTATTTTGAACACTGAATTTGTATCTCATCTCATTAATAACAATTAACTTATAAAACTGAATATGTCATCTAGTAGTAGACATGATGAAATTCCAAATTTTAAGCGAATTCAATGAGATAATGCGAGATAGATATAAATTAATTGCTCGTTTAACATATCACATTGAAACACTGACCCACTATAGTTTTCAAATACAAATTGAAGAAGTTATAACACATTATTAATTTTTTCTAAAGAAGTGCTTGTTCAAGAGGGCCTAAAAAAGACTTCAAATTTACAAATTCACTTCATTCTCTACATTCTCCCATCAACAAAACAAACCCACAAGGATTTTAAACACAAAATAAAAAACATAGACCCGACCCGATTTTTTTCACTTACTTGCTTGATGACAAAAGACCCAGATGGGCTAGCGACTATGTAGACGAAATTGAGATTCCCATCACCGACTTCTTTGATCTTCAAGTCACCGAAATTGTTACCGATCTTATCTGACAAAACAGAAGTGGCCTTAATGTACTCAATTAAAGATTTCTCGGCCAGCGGCCTGAACTCTGTGAATGCCATTTTTTATTGAGTGGCAGTGAGGATTCTAAGGGGGAGAGAAGTTAGATATTAGGAAAAGGTGGCGAGTGGCGACGCATGTTGAAGATGATGCGAGGTTTGCGCCTTTGCGTTGCGGTATTTTGTTTTTTTTTTTTAACAATTGTAGTTTTAATGTGATTTTTATTTGAAAGTATATTAAAATAATATTTTTTAAAAAATATTATTTTTAATTTTAATATATTAAAATTATATAAAAAGTTAATTTTAAATTAAAAAAAATATAAGGTTAAACAAACAATGTTTTAACCCGTCAAACACCCTTAATAATCTAGTGGGGTCTTTGCTTCTAATTGGTCAGTTTAACTGGCTTCTTTGAGATTATTATATTGTAGTTTAAAATATTTTTTATTTAAAAATATATTAAAATAATATTTTTTTTATATTTAAAAAATTATTTTTAATAAAAAAAATTCATATTTAAAAATACACGATTTTAACCCCATTCCAACCAGGAGTAGGATAAGCGTATTCTTGCAGCAACAATTATTAGAAACAGAACTGAGCAAATTAATCGATCAAACGGAATGATTTTTAAAAGAAATTATTAGATAATTTCGGTTATTTAAAAAAATTAGTTTCATTTAGTTTTGATTTTATATTTTAAAAGCTGAAAAAGCTAACAATAACCAAGTCGGAAAAAAACTCATGATTATTAAATTAAAATTCATCAAAAAATAGTACAATTAAAGATTTTATTCAGGTCCGCTTGTTTTTCAAAAAATTATTTCATTTTGAAGTGTTATTTTAATGGAAAATAAATTCTTAAAAAATAAATTATTTTTTATGTTAAATAATATCATGGAAAATTAATTGAAAAATATTTTTCAGTATTTAATTATATCTTATAAAATAAGCTAGGAAAAAAACTTTTTTAATTTTTTTTAAGTTTATTAAAATAATAGGAACCGAATCTAATAGATAAAAAAATTAAAAGATGATGAAATTAAAAAAAAATAATTTCATAAATTATTTCAAATAAAACAAATAACAATCAAAAGAATGAAAATAAAATCTGATAAATAAAAAAAATTAAAGAGGATGAATTAAAAATAAATAATTTTTTTAAAATTCTTCCAAATAAAATAAATAATAATTAAAATAATGGTGATCAAATTTGATAGATAAAAAATTTCAATTAAAAAAAGAATAAGAGAAAAACAAATAACAATCAAAAGAATAAAGATTAAAGTTGGTAAAAAATAAAATTAGATAAAATTCTAAGGGATAAAATTAAAAAAAATATTCAAAACAAAATATATAGTAATAAAAAAATTAAAAATAAAATTTTATATAATTAACAAATAATAAGATATTTTTAAAATTTTTACCACTTCTAAAAAGTATTTCTATTCAAAATAAAATAAAAATAGTTTTCTAGAAATTAAGTCAAACTAATCAATTAAGTTCTTTTATTTAATTTTATTTAAGATTTTGAAAATAAAAAATTAATTTTGTTGAATTTCTTTTTTATCTAAACTATATTATTTTATCTAATAATGACCCTAACTATCATTAGTTCAATTTTGGAATTAGGCTTAAAACACTTTTGTTATCGAAACATGACAAAGAAGGCAGTAAAGTAAAACAAAAAACACAGAATTCAGTTTAATTTACCCCATCTCTCCAAATTGAGAATACGATCCAAATAAAATAAAATAAAATGAATCATATCGTATATGATTTTAAAAATAAGACGTTGTGATTTTAAAACAAATTGAGTATCTCTTGTTTTAAATTAAATCAAAATATAGACCCGTTGGTTTGTTGAAAAGTAGTTTTTTTTTTAAAAGTGAATTCTGAGAAAGTGAATTCTGAGAAAGTGAATTATTTTCTGATATTTAGTAGTATAATGGAAAATAAGTTGGAAAACACTTTCTAATGTTTGGTTATGTCATGGAAAATAAGCTGGAAAATAACTTATTAATGTTTTATTTTTCTCAAGTTTATTAAAATAATAAGGAACAAATCTTACAAATTAAAAAGTTGAATGAGAATGGAATTGAAAAAAAATATAATTTCATAAATTATCTCAAAAAAAATAAATAATAATCAAAATAATAGAGATCAAATCTAAAAAATAAAAAAAAATAAAAGATGAAGAAATTAAAATAATAATAATTAACATTTCATAAATTATTTCAAATAAAATAAGTAACAGTCAAAAGAATAAGGACCAAATTTGATAGATAAAAAATTTCAATAAAAAAATGATAAGAGAAAAGCAAATAACAATTATAAAAATGAGGACCAAAGTTAATATAAAAATTAAATTTTAAGAGATGAAATTGAAAAATAAATATTCAAAACAAAATATATATAGCAATCAAAAGTTTGAGGATCAAATTTGATATAATCACCAAATAATATGACATTTCTAAATTTTTCACAACTTCCGGAAAGTGTTTTCCGCCCAAATTGTCCAGGAAAACACTTTCCTGAAAACCAAATCAAATTTTTCTTTGACTGGAAAGTGTTTTCCGTTGACCAACTTTTCTAATAACAAACAAACACAGGAAAGTTTGGAAAATAATTGCCTGAAAAGTGAATTCCAGAAAACAAACATAGTCGTATCTCTTTTGTCTTCAAGATTGTATGTGTTTTGCTAGGATACAATTTCAGTCCAAGCCTTGAACAAAAGCTTTATACACACACACCATTTAACAAATCTTAGAACTATTTAGCTAAAGTTTGAAATTAACATTTTAAAATTTAAAGAACCGTAATACAACGGTTCAACACATTCTATCTTACATTGCAAAATATATCTCAATCTTTGTAATCAATTACATCCTATTTTTAATTTATCTTATGACAATGTATATTTAAATACAATAAAAAAATAAGTTTCCTTCCTTTTAATTTATCTTATATAAATGTATGTTTAAATACAATGCAAATTAATAAATAAATTAGTTGTCTTTTATGGTAATTTAACATGCATCATTAACTTTAATCATAGTTTTAAACAAATACTTATAATTTATTATTTTTTAAAAAGTATTTTCAATCACAATTTTAATCAAATATCTATTTAAATCAAACATATCATAATAAAAAATAATTTTTAAAAACTAATTTTTTTAAAACTTTAACCATAAAAACAACATATCATTGTTATGAACGTGCCTTTTGTTGTGCATGGTAGAGATTCGTAAGCGTACTTTCTCTCATAATGATTACGGGATGTTTAAGAATCTGAAGCTATACAAGAATATGATTAAATGATTGGGGAAGTCTTATGTTGACCACTTGCAATACGTTACAATTACATTTATGGATGATATTTAACTATTTATTTGTGTGCATATATTGTAAAGGTTACATATATTATCTTTTTATTTCGTTAGTATTTACTCTACCATTCTGTCGGTGCGTATTTTACCAACGGATTCACGGACGGAAGACGGTCGTTGTAAAAACCATGTCGATAATTTCTAGTCCGTCGGTTAAAAAAAAACCTAATAGTTTTACAGATGCGCCAAAAAAATTTACCAGCTGGAATTTAATGACGAAATGATTCTGTCGGTGATTGGCAGTGGTATTTGGAGTAATTTTATTTCAACTTCGGTAAAATACCGACGGAATAATTTCATCAATGATGTAACAATTTAAGTGGCATTTGCAGTAATGTTTTTCCAACTCTCTAGAATATACCGACGGAATAAGTTTGTTGGTAATCTAGTCCGTAATAATTAAAAAATATATTTAAAAAAAATCTATTGAACAGAAAAAGAAAATAATTAAAAAAATAAATTTCTATAAAATTTAAGTATGCAAAAATAAATTATCTTAATATAAAAGCCAAATATTTATTACAAATTTATACGTTCAAATACAATGAAAATTAGAACAAAAACGGCGCTGGAGGAGGAGGAGGGTGGTCATTCCCAAGACTAAAAGGCCATTAAGGGGATGCACATGTACCACCCATCTGTGATCTAATATCCATGACCATTCGGTGGAGTTCTTCATAATCCGCAGAGAGTCATTCATATTTTTCATTTAGATGGGTCGTATGTTCTTGCACTCTTTGCTGTAACAAGGCCGCAAACTTCGAAGACTGAGTGCTTGGTAACAATTACGAGCTCCCAATGATTGAAACACTATGAGTCATCTGCAAGTTCTCGGTCATAGTGTTGGAGAGTCCTTATACCTGATTTCTATCGGGTCCACCAGAAGATCGTGCCTCTATCCACAAATTTGGATCGAAATCCGGGTGGGTCGAAAGATTGTTCTCGTATCTCTCCTTCAACCGGTTGTTTTATGTCTTCTGGAAATAAAAAATGAAATAATCAAATTCAAGAAAATAATATCTTACAAAAGAAAATGGTTGAAAACCAACGTACCACAAAGTGTTAAGCTCAGTTGTCGATGAACTGTTGTACCCTTTTTTGGCGATCTTCACTTCACACATGCGTCTCCACAACAAGTTTCATTGGGCTTGGCACACGTCTAAGATCCGTAGCCTATAAGAAAAAAATATTGTCAATTAAATATATTTATAAATAAAAACAACTTAATTAAAAATAGATGTGATTAAAATAAATCTTACCATTCGCTTCACATGCGAAACGAACAAAACAAAGCCGCCGATGTGCATGGTAATTGAACCGTGAATTTGTCGGCTCCGAATCCCCGCACCGGATTGTGAGCGTCGTGTGAAATGCTCGGACGTCACGTGCTGAATATCTTCCACTCATATATTCTTCGGGATGTATGGCGGCCAAAAATCCTTCCAAACTGTCATGTCATTCCAGCTTGGTAGAGCATTTTTTCTAGCATATTTTTTAGAATTTTTTGCGCCTTATACCAAAAATCATGCAACCTATATGATTCAAATGTATTATATATGAGTTAATGACAAATGAAATTTTAATATTTAAAATTCAAAAAAATTTTATCGTATTGTTTTCGATGTCACCTAGCTGCAGCGTGATTCTCACAAACCCTCCTTGCAACATTATCATTTGCTCTATCCCACTCAAATTTAGCCTTGCAATAAATATTTATAAAAAATAATTCAATAATTTTAATAAAGTAGAGGAATTAACATAAAAAATAGTAAAAATTTTAAATTAACACTAACCTTAAATCTTGTAAACCATGCATCGATCTATGGTTTCCAATCAGGATGTTTGAAAATCTAGCTCCATTAAAACAATGGAATTTCCATCAACAATTTAAATGCCAATGTTATTATTCGGTCAGCCTTAATTTTTGTGAACTTGAAAATTGATAATTTTAATGAAATATTATTTAGTCATAAATTGTTAAACATAAACCAACTCAAAGCAAAAACAAACTTACATTGAAAGATCGTCCTTCCAATACGCCTTATACTTGCACGTGAATGGATTCTACTATGAAGGGACACCGCCTTTACATTACGGAACCATACTCGAAGAGCCAGCGTCGTGAGTCGATGCATGTGCTTCAGGTGCCTCTTATTGGTTGGCACCTAATAACATGTTGTTGTCATCATCGTTGGATCCCACCATTTGAATCTTCTAACAATGGCTCTTGGTGTCTCTTAACATATAGCTTCCATCAAGCTCACATTTTCTTCATTTCCATTATTCCAATCTACCAACTCTTCTGAAGCTATCCGGTAGGGATTGAACAAAGTTCATCTCGATCCAAGCCTGCAACTTCTCTTAAGGAACCTTCATCGTCATCCTAAAAAAAGATGATTAAGATCTCACTAATATTAATTAGACAACTGGCTTCCATCAGAAACTCTGTACATGACTAAACAGAAAAATGATGTTATGCCAAATTTTCTTCCTTGTATTCTCTATTCACTACCAAAAAATCAACGAATACAAACTAAAACACCGACTGATTTTTTTCGTCGGTATTTTGTGGTGATCTTTACCTACTGAATTTTTTCCATTGCTAAGTCCGTCGGTAAACACCGATGGAAATATGTCGTGAGTATATACCGAGGGAATCTCAGTCGGAATAGAAGGAATAAAAACAACCAAACAGTATGATGACGTATAAGTTTTTACAGACACCGTTATCGATGAAATTACAGTGGGATTCAAACAGGAAAACCATACAATGACGTGGCATTCATACATACAGAATTGTCGATGGAGTCACCATCAAAATAATTCCATCGATAAATTCATCGGTAATATTTAATATATGACCTAACACTCGACCCTCCTCTCCCCTTCCCCTATTTCTACTTCTTCTTTAAAAATGATTTACAACAAAATAGGCCCCCCCATTCCCCCACTCATTTCAACACAACTCATCCTTTCACAACTTTTTCAGTCACAACACCACTCTGTTTGACAGCATCTGTGTTTTGATTGAAATTTTATTGAGGATGTTCCATCTTAAGTAAGCAAATCTACCTTTTTTTTTAATTTGAACACAATTTTAAAATGTTAGTTTTTTTATATTGCATATTTTTGTAGTGTATGTATTTTATTTTAGTGTTTACTTGTTTTATTATTTTTTTCTCCAACAAACTTGTTATATGGATTTATGATTTTGTACATGTTATGGTTTATTTTGGATTTTGTAAAATTATATTTTTTTTTATAAATTGTTGAAATTTATGTCGAATTACAGACTTAGGTGTGTTGTGATGAAATAAATAATGGCTTGTTTAACGAATCTATTTTATATTTTGTCAATTTTATTGTTGAATTGTAATTTCCTTAAATGTGTACACATTTGTATCTACGTAGATAATTGATAATGAATTAAAACAAGTATTAAAGTAGGTTGAATAATCTTGAGCTAAACCAGTATTT
>Ga0307515_10020961_pt1 | contig 11617 bp, 10 predicted proteins | sample 17_EM_MG_FD_194513 | JGI IMG/M metagenome (GOLD analysis project Ga0307515, IMG submission 194513) | Populus trichocarpa ectomycorrhiza microbial communities from riparian zone in the Pacific Northwest, United States - 17_EM | ecosystem: Host-associated > Plants > Roots > Unclassified | place... | reverse complement strand
TCGCAATTCGTGACTCAAAGAACCCCGATCAAGGCGTCCAAAGTTACACGATCGACGAATGGCGCGAGTTCGTCACCGGCGTCAAGCGAGGCGACTTCGACGATTTGGCGTCGTTCTAGTCAACTGGACGACAATCCATTCGCCACGCAGTTTGTCACCAAACGGGTGGGGAATCCACCCACCACCGGGGGCACTCAGCCAGCATGGCTGCGCTGCGATCCAGCCAAACCACCTCGGTCGGCCATCGCACGCCACGAGGGTCTTGCCTAGCCTGCAGGACTAATCATCGAGAACATCCCACTGGGCCCTCCAGGGCGATTCCTCGTCGCTGTCGAAGCGACGGGCATCTCGTATGGCGAGCAAGCGTCGCGGCCGTTCCCTTCGACGGAGCGGCCGCGGCGCCGGCAGACGCCGAGTTCCACGCGGTCAACTGCGGGGTGGTCTTGTCGCCGTTAGCCTCGCATGGGTTAGTCCTGGTGCCGCGCCCGGTAATCGCCGGGAAACTGCCGGTCAACTGCCTCGTGTTGGTGGCGCTCGCGGTCGACAGTTAACTCAGCGGCGGTCTTGGACCGCTGGCTGGGCCGGTCGATCCGCCGGTACGTGCCGTCCGGTTTGGTGGGCGGCAAACGGAGGCGTGCCGTCGGATCGACTGGTGTCAGTGCTTCAGGCGGCGGCGGATGTCGTCCTTCAGCCCTTCGGGTAGGCCGTCGACCTCGAGGAGCCCGGCCAGCCGCTCGGGCTCCGTCATCCAGGCGCGGAAGCCGTCGGCGATCGTCACCCCGTGTGCGGGACTGTCGAGCACCTCGACCGGGTCGCCGGACTTGACGTCGCCGGAGGTCACGACCCGCAGGTACGCCCCTGGGCGGTTTTGCTGGGCGAATGTCTTGACCCAGTGGGGCTCGGCCATCTTTGCCTGGAATGTCGCGCAGGGGATGCGTCCGAACGTGGTTTGCAGCACGAGTTCGTCGCCGATCTGCCAGGTTTCGCCGATCACCGCGCCGTTCACGTCGATGCCCGCCAGGGTCAGGTTTTCGCCGAAGATGCCGCCGGGGAGCTTTCGGTTGAGCTCCCGCTCCCACCAGTCGTAGTCCTCCCTCGCGTACGCATAGACGGCTTGATCGTCGCCGCCGTGGTGCTCGATGTCGAAGATCTGGTCGCCGACCAGGCCGCTGTGCAGCCCGATGCCTTTCGGGCCCGGCGGCCGGACCGTCACGGGGTGGTCGACGGGTTGCTTGTTGATGCCGGTGACGCCGACCTGCTTCGCCGTGCTCACCTCCGGCACCGCCAGATTGACCGAGATGACCCTGCCCACGCTCACGCCGCGCCTGCCTCCTGAATTGTGGGAGTGAGCCCTCCGGCAAACTCCCGGTGGATAGGTAGTCGGTGCTCCGGTGATGACATCGTCGGGCGATGAGATGCTGGCTCGCTCATGCCTTGAACTCAATCACGACTCGCTCTTCAATCGGGCGGTAGCCCAACCGCTGGTAAAGGCCGTTGCTGGTCGCGTTGGCGGCGTCGGTGAAGAGCACCACGTCGTCGGCGCCCGCGTCCAGGGCGGCCTGGGTCACGGCGCTCGTGGCGGCTCCGGCATAGCCTCGGCCGCGCTGGTCGCGCGGCGTGTAGACCGGGGCGACCCGGACCACTCCGGATTCCGGCTGGGTCACTCCGGCGAGGGAGACCGGCTGACCGTCGACCTCCCAGAGGGTGAGGCCGCCGTAGGAAATCCGGTAGTCGGCTAGCGGTCCGGCGTTTTCGAAGTGCTCGCCCAATTCCGCGTGGAAGGCGGTGAGCCAGGCCACCAGCAGTTCGCGGTCGGCGGCCGTGGTGACACGGGCCGTGCCGGGCGGCAGCGGCGACGGTGGGGTGAGGGCGTCGAGGCGGTACAGCCGGCTTCCTTTGCCGACGGTGAACCCGGCGCCGGTCAGCTGTTGCCAGGCGGCGGCGAAGGCCTCGCCGACGGCGGTCACCGCGTTGACGGCCGGCAGCGGGCGGTCGACCAGCAGCGCCGCTAGCTCGGGGCCGGCCTCGACCGGCGCACCCGCGATGAGCAGCGGGTGCGGCGGCGTTTGCAGGCATGCGCCCTGCACCCGGCCCGCCGACTCGTACCAGCCGAAGTGCGGATCGTCCGCGCCGTAATAGTGCAGGTCGCGCGTGCGCAGGGTGTCGGTCAGCGTAAGGGGTAGCGAATTCTCCACCGGGTGCGAGCGCAGAAACTCGCCCGCGGCCGACCAGAAGTCGTCAACGTTTTCGGTCAGGTGCCAGGACATACCCTCATCTTCGACCGCGGGTGCGCCAAATTCACCTCGATTACGCCGTCCAGGCCTTGGCGATCCGGGCGAGTGTGTCCTGCCGGGTGGCCGGGTCGTAGACCGCGCCGGCCAGCATCAGTTCGTCGGCGCCGGTGCGCTCGACCAGCGCGTCCAGGCCCGCCACCACCTCCTCGGCGGTGCCCGCGTATTGAATGCCGGGGAGCTGGTTGAGCAAGCCGCGGTCCAGATCGGACAGTTCCACCGTGGCAGCTGTTTCGGGTGAGACCATCGGGCCCAGTCGGCCGGTGCGCAGGCTCAGCGCCATGATCCGGCTTGGGCCGGCCAGGAACTGGGCCTCCTCGGCCGTCCCGGCGGCGATCACGGATGCGCTGACCATCACGTGCGGTTCGGCCAGCCGCGGCGAGGGCTGGAAGCCTGACCGGTAGAGGCGCACCGCCGTGTCTACATCGGAGCTCATCGCGAAGTGGTAGGCGTAGCAGAACGGCAGGCCCAGTGCGGCCGCCACCTGCGCGCCGTAGGTCGAGGACCCCAACATCCAGACTTCCGGGTACGACTCCTGGGCCGGTGTGGCCCGCAACCGGGAGATCTGCTCGGGCGCCATCCGCTCGTCGCCGAGCAGCGCGAGGACCATGCCCAGATGGTCGGGGAACTGCTCGACGGTCAGGTGTGGCGAGACCCCGCGCAGCGCTGCCGCGGTCGCCTGGTCGGTGCCGGGGGCGCGGCCGATGCCGAGGTCGATCCGGCCCGGGTGCAGCGCCTCGAGCAGGGCGAACTGCTCGGACACCACGAACGGCATGTGGTTGGGCAGCATCACGCCGCCCGAGCCGACCCTGATCCGGCTGGTCTTCGCGGCGACGTGGGCGATCAGTACGGGCGGCGAGGTGGATGCCACGGCCGGCATGTTGTGGTGCTCGGCGACCCAGAAGCGGGCGTACCCGAGGTCGTCGGCGGTTTTGGCGATCTCGGTCGTGCCGTGCAGCGCGTCGGCGCTGCTGTGCCCCTCGCGGACCGTGGCCAGGTCGAGCACGGAGAGCGGGACGCGGTTCGGGGCGGTCATCTTTCCGTCCATTCTGGAGATTGCAGTAGTTCGAATCCGGCGCGGATCAGCCCGTGCAGCCCGGCGACGCCGGTCTCGGCGGCCCAGTACGGGCAGGCCGTGTTCAGCACCGTCTGGGCGGCGTTCACGGTCAGGTCGAGGCGCAGGCCGGTCAGGTCGGTACGGGTGGCCGCCCAGCTCCGGATCGCGGCCCAGAACCGGTCGGCGACCTCACGGGCGCAGGTGGCCAGCTCGGGTGAAGCCTCCCGAACCCGGCGCTGCAGGACCATCCGCTCGCCGGTGGCAGTGGTGTAGTCGAGCAGCAGCTCGCGCAGCGACTCCCAGAGCGGCTCGCCGGCCGGGCGCGCGGCCATCAGCTCGGTCCACAGCTGCGGGTCGTCGGGGTCGGGGTCGAAGACGACCGACTCCTTGCCGGCGAAGTAGTTGAAGAACGTGCGGCGGGAGACGCCAGCGGCGGCCACGATGTCGTCGATGGACACCGCGTCGAAGCCGCGCTCCAGCATCAGCCGCAGGGCGGCGGTGTGGATGAGCCGCCACGTGTCGCGCTTCTTGCGCTCACGAACGGGACTGGTCAGGGCACCCACAACACCGACGGTACCCCTTGTTGCACCGAGTGCAAGTTCTTCCGGCGCGGGGTGTTCGTCACAACCCCAGCCACCCGGAAGCGGTTGCCCGCGGCGCGCTAGCTGCCGATCTGCCGGCGCTGGCGGCGGATGCCCTGGACCCCGACCGTGACCGCGCCCAGCGCCGCGCCCGGCACCAGCAGCCAGATCGGCCACGGGTAGACGTAGCCGCTGACTGTGGCCGCGACCAGCAGCCAGACCACCAGGTTGACCGCCGTGATCGAGCCCCAGATCGTCCAGAGCACCGACAGGGCGGTCGGCATCCGGCGCGCGTCGCGCTTGACCTGGGCGTCCCGGCGCGCGTTGACCTCGGCGGCGCTCAGGCCCGGTTTCGGCAGGTCGGCGACGATCACCAGCAGGTCGGCGTAGGTCCGGGCGGCGTAGGCGTCGCGGACCCGCTCGTCATACTCGTCTAGGGACAGGCGGCCCTCGTCGAGCGCCGCTTTCAGCTGGTCGGCGATCTTGTGTCGGTCGGCGTCGGCCGCCCGCAGGGCCTCGACTTGGTCGGGCCGCCGGTTGACTTCCTTCGGCATCGGACGCTCCTTCACAACCCCCGCGATAAGGGCCAGGCTATCGAAACGGTCCGACCGAAAACAGCCACGGGAGGTACCAAATGACGCAGCGTTATGCCGAGGTACTCGACGCGGGGGCCGCCGAACGCGACGGTCAAAGAACGGGACGCGTTCGTGGATCGACTGCGGGCGATCGAGGCGGTCACGCTGCTCGAGCTCAGGGGATGTCGGCGGGGCCGTCGCAGGCGCGGCCGTTTCCGTCAAGGTCAAGGTGGTAGATGTCGATGCCGACCACTTTGACCGGGCGACGCAGGTAGACCGGGCCGTTGCCGCCGTCCGCGCAATCCACGTCGACGGTCGCCGGGACGCAGCCGTCGTAGTTGGCGTTGCAACCGTCCTGCTCCGGCTCCCGCGGCGACGTCCGGGTGCCGACCGCGACCACCATGGCGACGGGCAGCTTCGTCACGGTCGACCGGATCAGCTGCTTGTCGGTCTGCCGGCTGCCCCGGAACGTCACCCGGTAGGTCACCGTCCGGCTGCCCGGGATTCCCTGGCTCAGCACCCGGCGCGAGCCCTGCTCCAGCCTGTCGTCGTCGACGGACCGCGTCGGATAGGGCACCGGCACCACCTCGGTGACGATCCGGGTGGTGACATGCAGGACAACGGCAGGCGTACGCGCGGAACCAGCCGTCGGCGTCGACGTGGGCGTCGGGTCCACATTGGGCAGCGGCGGGTTGCCCTGCTCCACGAACCGGGGCTGGGCGCCGGAAACACCGCGGCAGCCGGCCAGCAGCAGGACCGCCAGCACGGCACCCGTCGCGTACGCGAAAGGTCCGAATCGAAGTGTGCGCCTCGTCACGGGCAAAGTGTGGGCGAGCGGGCCGCCGCTGAGATCAACCGTTCGGGCGGCAAACCCCCATCGAAAGAGTCCAATCCATAAAGCCTCTTACGAGAGATCGGCGGCTATACCGTCCACTGCGGGGGCGGCGCCCCGCCTATCCGGCGGCGAGCGCGCGGCTCAGCCGCTCGGCGGCGCGCCGGTCGGCGCGGGCCATCGAGCCGGCCGGGATCGCGGCCACCAGCGCCGCCATGAGCAGCACGAACGCCGCGAAGACAAACGCCCACGGCAGGCCGCCGGGCTGGTCCACGATCGACCCGGCGACCGCGGCGCCGATCGCGCTGCCGGCCACCGAAACCGTGACCACCCAGGTGTACGCCTCGTTCAGCATCGCCGCGGGCGCTATCCGGCCGATCAGGTTGTTTTCCACGGTCAGCGCCGGCGCGATCGCCGCGCCGCCGATCACCAGCGCCGCGCCTAGGGCCCACGGGTTGGGCATCGCCGCGAGCACCAGGAAGCTGCCCGACACGGCCGCGAGCAGCCAGGCGAACTGCCGGGGCAGGGCCATGGCCGGCCGCCGAGTGCCGAACCAGATGCCGCCCACCGCGCTACCCGTGCCCCAGACCCCGAGCAGCACGCCACCGAGGCTGTCGCCGCCGCCGTGCTGCGCCGCATACGCCGGGACGGTGACACCGGCCGCGCCGAACGCCATGCCGAGCGCCGCGGCGCAGGCCAGCAGGGCGGGGAAACCGGCGGCCCGCAGCGGGCCGAGGCCGCGCGCGGCCTCGGCGGCGCCGTGCCGCCGCCAATGCCGCATGATCGGCAACCGGGCGATCCACACCGTGCCGACCAGGGTCGCCGCAGCCGCGCTGATCAGCGCGGTCGCCGGGTCATGGGTGAGCGCGACGAACGCCGCGACCAGCATCGGGCCGAGCACGAAGACGAGCTCGAAGAGCGAGGTCTCGGCGGCCATCGCGGCCGAGCGCAGGTGGTGCTGGCCGGTGCCCGCCTCGGTCGCGTCGGTCCAGGCCCGGCGGATCGCGGCGGTGAGCGGCGGATACGTCGCGCCGGCCAGCGCCGACAGCACGAAGATGAACGGCAGCGCCGCCCCGCCGCCCCGGCTCGCGACCAGCAGAGCGACCAGGGCAAGCGGATGCAGCACGGCGGTGGCCAGCAGCACGGGCGACGGGCCGATGCGGTCGGCGAGCCGGCCCGCCACCGGGCTGACCGCGGCCCCGGCGAGCGCGTAGACGCCGCCCGCGATGCCCGCCGAGGCGTACCGGCCGGTGGCCTGCTGGACGAGCAGGAGCAGGGCCAGCGGGGTCATGCCGATGCCGAGGCGGGCGAGAATGCCGACGATCAGCAGGACCCGTCCGCCCGGCATCTGCCACACGCCAAGGTACTGACGCAACGCGGTCACAGGTCCACCTCCGAGCATCGGCGCCCGTCAATGGTAACGGGCGAACACGCCTCCCGACCCTAACCTCGACCTGTGGCGATGCACCCTGCGTGTCATGGAACTCACCATCGGCCGGACGACACGGAGCCCCGCCTGGCGGGGCGGGGCTCCGTGCGGTCTTCGCGGGATTCTGGCTAGCGCAGGTGCCGGATCGGGCCGGTGCCGGTGATCGCGGCCTGCTGGTGCAGGCGCCGGATGCGTTCCTCCATCGGCGGGTGGGTCGAGAACAGCGACGCGATGCCGCCGGTCCGGAACGGGTTCGCGATCATCAGGTGCGCCGCGCTGGTCAGCTGGCCCTCGGCCGGCAGCGGGAGGCGCTGCGCGCCGTACTGGATCTTCTGCAGCGCGCTCGCCAGCGCCAGCGGGTCGCGGGTCAGCGTCGCGCCGGAGGCGTCCGCCTGATATTCCCGGTTCCGGCTGATCGCCAGTTGAATCACCGTCGCGGCGAGCGGGCCGAGGATCAGCATGAGCAGCAGCGAGGCCGCGTTCGGGCCGTCGTCGTCATCGGACCCGCCGAGCGGCAGGAAGATCGCCAGCTGCGCGAACATCGTGATGATGCCGGCCAGCGCCCCCGCGACACTCGAGATCAGGATGTCCCGGTTGTACACATGGGACAGCTCGTGCCCGATCACGCCGCGCAACTCGCGCCGGTCCAGCAACTGGGTGATCCCGACGGTCACGGCGACCGCCGCGTGCTGCGGGTTGCGGCCCGTCGCGAACGCGTTCGGCTGCATCGACGGCGAGACGTAGAGGCGGGGCATCGGCTGCCCGGCCTCGGTCGCCAACTCCCGGACGATCTGGTAGAACGCCGGGAACTCGGACTCGCTGACCTCGCGGGCCCGCATCGCGCGCAGGGCGAGCTTGTCGGAGAAGAAGTAGGTGCCGGCGTTCATCGCCAGCGAGAGCACCACGGCGAACACAAGTCCGCCGGAACCGCCGAGCCAGTAGCCCACGGCCAAGATCATTGCGGTGAGCAGACCCAGCAGAGCGGCCGTCTTGAGGCCGTTGTGATGGCTGTGCACGATGTCTCCTTAAGCAGACGGACCGGGTGGGTCCGTACCCAAGAGAACATCGCGTCGCAGTGAATTCATCCGGCGGTGACTGTGAGTCGGCTGAATGTGACCCGCAGGTCAGCGGATAAGGCTGTCGAACAGCAGCTGCGGGGCGAAGCCGAGGGCGACCGCGAACGCCGAGGCCGCCACCAGCGCAGTCGCGACCGGCCAGGACACCGGCAGCTTCGGCGCTCGCAGATCCGCCACCGCGATGCCGACCGGGCCCGCGTACAAGATCGCCGCGGCCCGGATGTAGTAGGCCAGCGCGATCACCGCGTTCAGGGCGACCACCCCGGCCAGCCAGCCCCAGCCCGTGTCGATCAGGGCGTCCACGATCGTCACCTTGGCGAACAGGCCGGCCAGTCCCGGCGGGAGCCCGGCCAGGCCCGCGAACGCCAGCACCAGGGCCGCGCCCAACCAGGGCGAGCGGCGGGCCGCACCCCGGTACGCCGCGATCTCGCCACCGTCGGCGCCGGCCGGGCGCAACGCCACGATCACGCCGAACGCGACGAACTCCAGCAGCACGTAGAACACCGCGTAGGCGGCCGCCGCCGGTACGCCCCGGGCACCGACCGCGAGCGGGGCGATGATGTAGCCCGCCTGCGCCACCGACGACCAGGCCAGCAGCCGGACCATCCGGGTCTGCCGCAACGCGACCAGGTTGCCGACCGTCATGGTGAGCACGGCCAGCACCGCGACCAGCGGCCCGGTGTCCAGGTGCGCGATCACCGCCGCGAGCGCCACGACGCCGCCCAGCTTGGAGGCCGTCGACAGGTACGCCGCGATCGGCACCGGGGCGCCGTCGTAGGTGGCGGGCGCCCAGGCGTGCAGGGGCACGGCGGCCACCTTGAACGCGAAACCGACCACGATCAGCGAGCCGCCGACCGTGGCGAGCGGCGCCAACACTCCCGAGCCGCCGCCGAGGACCGCGAAGTGCAAAGCGCCCGTGGCGGCGTACAGCAGGGCGGCGCCGAGTAGGGCGATCGCCGTCGACACGACGCTGATCACGAAGAAGGTGACGGCCGCCGAGGCGCCGGTCGTCGTCACGCGCTCGCCCGGGGCGAACCGGCGCAGGCCGACCAGCACGTACAGCGGCAGGGTCAAGGTTTCGAGGCCGACGATCAGGGTGATCAGGTCACCGGCGTAGCCGAGCACGACGCCGCCGGCCATCGAGGAGGTCAGCAGGAAGCAGAACTCGCCGGCCGGGGCGATGCCCTCGCGCAACGCGGGCGCCGAGAGGGCGAGCACACCGACCGTGAGCAGGGCGAAGAGCACCGCCGCGACGGTCGCGAACGGCGACAACACCCACGAGCAGTTCCCGCCGGTGCAGAAGGTCGACGTGCTCCGGCCGCCGACGGCGATCGCGCAGGCCGCAGTGGCGAGGCTGCCGAACACGGCCACCCCGAGCACCGGCCCGCGCCGACCGAGGGCCAACTCCATGACGAGCACGAGAATGACCGTTCCCGCGGCCGCGTAGAGCGGGAGCAGCGCGACGTGGTTGAGCTGCTGGATCATCGGAGCACTCCCGTGAGAGCGGCGACCGGGTCGGCGGCCGCCGCCAGGACCAGGGCCGGGACCAGGCCGATCACCAGCGCCAACAGCGCCAGCGGGGTCCACGCCGCCCATTCGATGCCGGCCAGCCGGGGCTGCGGCAGCGCACTGATGATCGGGCTCGCCGGGCCATGGGTCACCCGGCGGAGCAGGCGCAGGAAGTACGCCGCAGTGAGCGCCCCGCCAACCGCCGCGACGGCGGCCAGCGTGAGCCACAGCGGGCCGCCCCGCTCGACGGCCGCGACGACAGCGAACGCCTCACCCCAGAAACCGGCCAGCCCCGGCAGCCCCAGCGACGCGATGGCCGCGAAGCCCAGCAGCCCGGCCAGCCGCGGCGCCGACTCGCGCAGGCCGCCGAGATCGGCCAGCGAACCGGTGTGCGCCCGGTCCTTGATCGCGCCGGCCAGGAAGAACAGCAGGCCGGTGATCACGCCGTGCGCCACGTTGCCGATCAGCGCCGCCTGGATGCCGGTGACCGTCAGCGTCGCGATGCCGAGCAGCACGAAGCCCATGTGGCCAACGCTTGAGTAGGCGATCAGCCGTTTCAGCTCGACCTGGCGCAGGCAGACCAGCGAGCCGACCACGATCGCCGCTACCGCGAGCACACCGAGCGCCGGGGCGGCCCACGCGGCCCCGAGCGGCGCGACGCCGACGCCGACCCGGATCAGGCCGTAGGTGCCCATCTTGAGCAGCACGCCGGCCAGGATCACGCTGCCGACCGTTGGGGCCTCGGTGTGCGCGTCCGGCAGCCAGGTGTGCAGCGGCCAGAGCGGGGCCTTCACCGCGAACGCGACCGCGAAGAGCGCGAAGGCCGCGTACTGGGTGTTGCGGGACAGGCCGAAGCCGCCGGCTAGGGCCAGCAGGTCGCCTGTGCCGGCCGCGACCACGACCGTGAAGACGCCCAGCAGCAGGAGCACCGAGCCGAACAGGGTGTACAGCACGAACTTGCGGGCGGCCGCTCGGCGCCGCTCGCCGCCCCAGCCGGCGATCACCGCGTACATCGGCAACAGCACGACCTCGAAGAAGACGAAGAACAACACCAGGTCGAGCGCGAGGAAAGTGCCGAGGATCCCGACCTCGAGGACCAAAAGCAAAGCAGCGAGGGTACGCCCGGAGCCGCCCGCCGGGACCTTCCAGATCGTGTACCCGCAGCAGAGCAGCGTCAGTAGCGCGGTGAGCAGGACCAGCGGGTAGGAAACGCCGTCCACGCCCAGGTGGAAGTCGATGTGCAGGGCACGGACCCAGCCGACGCTGAAATCCACCCAAGGCCGGACCGGCGTGCTGCCGTCGGCGAACGGGTGCCGCAGCGGCGGGCGCTGGAAACCGAGCAGGACGGCGGGCAGCAGCGTCACCCCGGCGAAGATCGTGGCGACGATCCGGGCCTGCCGATCGAGACCGGCCGGGAGCAGGGCGACCACGAGCGCGCCGACGGCCGGCAGAGCAACCACGGAGATCAACAATGCTTGCTGCCAGGTCATGAGTGTGCCCCCCACCAAGCCGCCACGACGCCGAGCAGCAGCGCGCCCGTGAAGACGGCGACCGCCGCCCGGGGCAGCGCGGCCCGGTGCGCGGCGGCGGCCAGCGTGCCGAGCCGGGTGGTCGTCGTTCCGGTGCCTTCGACGGCCGCGTCGACGACCCGCTCGTCCACCCTCTTCAGCAGGCCGGCGAGGGCGCGGACCGGCCGCACCACCAGCCTTTCCTGCACCGCGTCCAGGTGGAAACCGGCCGCGAACACCGGGCGCGCCCGGCCGAACACGACGGCCGGATCCGTACCCGGCGCCGCCTGCCACAGCCACCACGAACTGCCGGCACCGAGCACCAGCAGCGCCAACGGCAACAGGACGGCGACGTCGAGATGCGGACCTGCCAACTCAAGCGCGCTCCGGAAGGCCGGCAGAAAGGCCACCAGCCCGAGCAGCGCCGCGGGGATCGCCAGCAGGATCACCGGCCAGCGCATCGCCCGGGGCGGATCATGCGGGCGGGCCGAGCCGCGGTCGTAGCGAGCGTCGTCGAAACCGACCGTCCAGTCGTCGGTGCCGGCCCGGTCCACCCCGAAGAACGTGCGCAGCAGCAGCCGGGTCGCGTACCAGGCCGTGACCGCCACGCCGATCAACGCGGCGAGCCAGACCAGCCAGGCGACCCAGACCGGCGTGGCGCCGCCGCCGTCGGTCGCGTGGGCGGCGGCGACCAGCACGTTCTCCTTGGACCAGAAGCCGGCCAGCGGCGGCAGCCCGGCGAGCGCGCCCAGGCCGATC
>Ga0307515_10020959_pt1 | contig 11617 bp, 1 predicted proteins | sample 17_EM_MG_FD_194513 | JGI IMG/M metagenome (GOLD analysis project Ga0307515, IMG submission 194513) | Populus trichocarpa ectomycorrhiza microbial communities from riparian zone in the Pacific Northwest, United States - 17_EM | ecosystem: Host-associated > Plants > Roots > Unclassified | place... | reverse complement strand
GATTTGGCTCTATAGTTTTTACTATAGAGAACGAAGAAAAAAGACAAGAAATCCTTAAGCAAAAAGAGATATTAATTGCAGGTACAGCTACTAAGGTAGTAAAATACCTCGAAGTCTCTCCTACTACATAGTATACGAGCTGCCAAAAATTTGGCCATATAGGAAATAGGTGCTCTACTAGGGCCTGCAGATACTGTATAGCTGTATATTTATCTAAAGACTATTCCTATTCTACCTGTATAATAACAGGTAAGCCTTGCCAGCATACTACCCCTCTTTGCATTAATTGTAAAGAAAAACACTTTGCTAATAGTAAAGACTGCGAGACTCTTAAAGCAGCTAAACTAGTACGTAAAGAAGATTCTATAAAAGAATAAAACAGATAGGATTTTAGAAGGAGGCAACTCCTACTAGGCTCTTAAAAAGATATTAGAGAGCAAAAGGATAGAAATAAATTGCAAAAGGACAGGGACAGGTGTTAGGATTTCTTATATTTTAGACCTATTACGAAATGTATAAATATAAGGTACTTCCTTTTAGACTAACTAATAGAGTAGCTACGTACTAGCGGTATATAAATAATATACTTTTTAACTACCTTAACGACTTCTATACGGCCTATTTAGATAATATTATAATCTACTCTAAGAATAAGCTAGAATATAAGGAGCATGTTTATAAAGTTATATAATAGCTTTATAAGGCTAGCCTTTAGGTTAATATTAAAAAGTTAGAGTTTAGTATTAAGTATATAAAGTACCTATGTTTTATTATTAATATAAACGGAATTAAAGCCGACCTAGAGAAGACAGCTATAATTAACTAGTAAGCACCCTTACGGACCGTAAAGGGGGTATAATTATTTTTAGGTTTTTATAACTTCTATTAATGCTTTATTAAGAACTATAGTAGATCGCCTAGTCTCTTAACTATCTTACTAGAAAAGACTGGCCCTTTTACTTTAACGCTATATATAAGCAGGCCCTTAATAAGCTTAAAAAACAGCTAGTATCGGCTCCCCTATTTGCCTATTTTAACCTAAAACGGCCCTTAATACTAGAAACTAATGCCTTAAATAGTATAATAGCTAGTGTTTTTTCCTAGAAGTAACCAGACGGAGAATAGCACCCTATTATATACTATTTAAAGACTATAATAGATGCTAAGCTAAACTACTACATCTATAATAAAGAAATGCTAGCTATTATCTCTAGCTTTTAGCACTAGCATATATAGCTAGAGGGGACCCCTAAGCCGATTAAGGTAGTTTTAGATTATAAGGCCCTAGAATACTTTATAATAACTAAGGCCCTTATAACTTAGTAAGCACGCTAGGCGAATACCCTATTTTAGTTTAACTTCTTAATTATATATAGACTAGGCGTTATAAACCGTGCGGACGCTTTTATAAGGCGTAAATAAGACCTAAATAACTAGACGACTATAAAGATCTTATTATAGACCTAAACGCTACTATAACTAAAATATCTTAACCCCTAAATATAGGTAGAGCTAAGTATAGACTTCTTAAATACTAAGATATGTTCTATTAACTCCTCTAAACTTAACCTTATTAATAAACTACTATAGGCTAACTAAACAACCCCCTCTTTATAGGAGTACCGTAAAAAGGTAAAGAACGTTACTAGCTTATAGTACCTCGAAAACGGACTACTTAAGCACTATAAATGGCTAGCAGTAGCTAAGAAATAGAACTTATAGACCTAGCTTATTACTAAAGCTTATGCCTAAGTCTTTACAGCCTACCCTAAAAAAAATAAGACCCGTAAGATTATTAGTAACCGCTACTACTAGCCCGAAATAGTTATAGATATTAACTATTATATATAGAACTGCGACAGCTGCTGTAAATCTATAATTCTATAAGATAAGACCCTAGGACTATTAAAACCACTCCTAATACTAGAACGCCTCTAGTATTATATCTCTATAGACTTTTATAAGCTACCTATAAATCGTAACAAATATAATATAGTTATAATTTTAGTTAACCGCTTTAGTAAGCGCCTATTCTTAATCCTATATTTTAAGAATATTAATACTAAAGAAGTGGCCTAACTATATATCTATTACGTTTACTAAATTTATAGACTACTAGATACTATTATATCCAATTATAGGCCGCAATTTATATTAGCTTTCTAGAATAAGTTTACCTAGATCTTAGGTATTAAGCTAAAGCTTTCTATAGCATACTACCTCTAGACAGATAGTTAGACGGAAATTATAAATTAATACTTAGATTAGAGACTTCGGCCCTTTATTAACTACTTCTAAAATAACTAGGCTAAACTGCTACCTCTAATAGACTATGCCTAAGCGACCCTACCTTATAACTCTACAGGATTTGCCCCTATTTAACTAAAAATAGGTTGCTTACCCTATATAAGCTTTAACTAGGAAAGACTAGAAGGACCCTAATATAAGGGATATTATTACGGACACCTCGGGTTGCCCTTAAGACAACCCTTAAACGCCCCTTAGATAGTTGCCGGTCACGTGCTAAAGGCATATACCCGTAGTATATAGCCTCTATAATCCTAGAGGCCTTACCTTCTTAAGGATTTATCTCTTTTACTAATCTATCCTATTCCACAATCGTGTCCTTATAGCTCCCTATCTATAAAATCCCCTTATATTTAAATCCTTTCTACTTTTTTTAAAAGGGTAGTCGGCTTTAAGGACTAGATTATTTATTTATATCTTTTATTTATAACTACTATTCTCCCTAAAAATCTCGCGATAACCTAAATGGAAACTCTACGAGCACCTTATAGAAAGCCGTTACGCTAAAGTAAAAAGGTCCCTCTAATAGCGAGAGATTGCGATAATATAACCCTCTAGGTAAGACGGCCGAATAAGCCCTAATACCTAGATGCTTTAGGAGTTCGAAGACTCTTATATACCTATAGTTACCGCTAAGGAAAACGTAGATACCCTATACGACGGTTATAACGCTGCTAGAAAGTAACTAGAACCCCTTTAGCCCTACCTAGGCTAATTAGAAGATTAAGCGCTAAAGGTAACTCTAAGATCTTCCCCTAAGCTAGAAATACCAGAGGAATATACTAACGCGTTTAATTAGGGAACTAACTAGAACCCTCCCGGAAGACCACTAGCCTATAATTAGTATAGTAGCGGTATATAGACTGCTTATAAGCTAAGCGGGCCTACCCCTTTAGGTAATCCAAACTAACTACTAATTTAAGACTTAAGCCTTATAGGGAAATCTATACTAGCTACTAGTACTAATACTACCCTTATAGCCGGAGCTTTTCTAAGGCTAAGGTTGGAAAGTTAAGAGCCCTAAACCGATATTCTTTAAGATAGATATTAGGAAGCTGCTGTAAGGCTCTTAGAAGCTATATAGGAAGGAGCTACTAATAAATATATTAGAAACCTTTAGGGGCAGGTCTAAATCTAGTAAAGCTTAATCTAGGCTAGATAAAATCTTTTATAACCTAGCTAAGGCTAAGGGCTTCTTAGGAGCTACTTAGTACCTACCTAAGAAGGTATAAAAGGCTTAGAGAGTTACCTATATTATAAATAGAAAAAGGATATAGACTAACTAGCTAAGGCCTTTAGTAGTTTAGAACTCCGCTATAGACCTAACGCCTAGCAGTTAGACAATTGGGTTTATAAGGTAGACAACATTTTTAAAATGCTAATAATATGAGATAATACCAAAGAGCGTATACACTGGATTATTAGTAAGATTAAAGACCAATTACTAAACTAGATTGTACTTAATTAGCTTAATAAAAAGCAAATTGCTATATAGCTATAGCTATAACCCTTTCTAAAGAAATAGACTTAAAATCTGTATATATTGTATAATATAATAATATAGAGCTATTCTGGGATAGGATATAGCTTAACCGCTATAACTTCCGCTAGTTTATAAACTTTATAGAAACTTATACTTAATAGATAAATCTAGAGCTCTTTAAAAATAAGGACGGTAGCATCTATAAGAAGGAAAAGATTGGGTTTATCTAGGCTAGAATTAAGCTAGTAATTTATAATAAAATAAAGCGTATAGGAGCCCTATTGCGGATTACTATATATACGGATTTTAAATAAGTAGTTCTAAATACTAAAGATATAGTAAGGAACTAGACCTCTTCTAATAGGAAGCTAAAGAGTTACTAAAAGCGTAGGCACTTTAGTAGTAATATAGGTAGGCCTAACCTTTAAAGAAGCCGTTCTTAAAGATAACTTTAGAAGGGTTAAGGTTAGGAACCTTAAATAATAGGAAAGACTCCTAGGGCCAACCTAATACCTATTTAGTACCTTTATGGGAATACTCTAAGAAGTTAAGAAAAAACTCTAGAAGTAGATTTTATTAGAAAAATAAATAAGGCGACAACCGCACTAATAATCTAAAAAAAGAAAAGCTTTAGTTGCGGACCTCTTTTAGCTGTAACTAGGGTAAGATATAAAAGAAGAAACTCTCCATATTGCTATTAAGCTAGAAATAACACTTTCTATATGTAAGATATGCTAGTTTTAAGTACTATATAATAGCGGCGCCAAAATTAATCTTATATAATATAATTTGGTAAAAGAGTATAAACTTATCCTATTATAAAGATGGTAGAAACCTATTATAGGCTTCCTAAATAAGCATTAGATTAAACTATATAGTGCCTATAAGCTTATAATATTAGTGGCTGATATATATAACTATACTAAGGTAGTTAGCCTATAACCCTTTTAGGTGGCTAACTTTATAGGTTATAACCTTATCCTTAGATACCCTTAGCTTATAAAAGTATATCTTAAAATAAGCTTTAAGATGGGAGCCTTTAAATAGTAGAATAATAAAGATTTAGAAGGGCGTATATTACTAATAAGCCTAAAGGATATCCTAGAGAATATAGCCCTAAGCGAAATAGTATACACTTTATACCTAAAGGACTATTAGATCTAACCCTTATTTAATAGTAAGATAGGTATAGAGTCTAGTATAGGTAATAACCCTTTTATAATAAAGACCCTATAGGGAACTATTAGATAGGTCGTAGAGATATTATAGGGAGGCGGCGATCTTAAAGATCTTATAAGATACTTTAACCACTATAGGTTACTCTAGCTTAAGTAATATATAGAAAGTATACTTTAATACCTTAAACGTTGCGCTAAAGAATTCCCTACCCTTTACTGGCTACTATATATAAGCAACCACTATAGCGTATAACGCTACCTATAAGTATTTTAAGGGAGCTCTGGGACCTACCTAATAATAACGCAAAAAATAAACGTAACCCTAATTTATTAAATATTCTAGTAGGCCTAAGGGACTTACTAAGGGTATTTTTAGGTAGGAGAGCTAAAGTCCTACCGTAAAACTTAGAGTACGATTATATAATTAATCTAGAAGAAGGTAAATAACTACTAAACCTTCCTATCTATAACCTCTTGCGTAAAGAGCTTAAGATTCTATAGGAATACCTTAATAGCTTACTAAAAAGGGATAAATCTAGCCTAATAAGTTACCGGTAAACGTACCGATTTTCTTTATTTTAAAACCAGATAGAACTATAAGGCTATACGTAGACTATTATAGTCTTAATAAGATTATAATTAAAAACTATTACCTACTACTACTAATTAGTAAAATACCGGATTAACTATCTAGGGCGAAGATCTTTATAAAGTTAGATCTATAAGACGCCTATTATAGGCTCTATATTAAAGAAGGGGATAAGTAAAAGACCGCTTTTAGGACCCGATACGGCCACTTTAAGTATTTAGTAATGCCTTTTAGGCTAGCTAATACGCCTATAATATTCTAATTGTATATTTATAGAGCCTTAGGGGGACTAGTTAACCGTATATATATTATTTATTTAGATAACATCCTAATCTACTTAGAAGATAAGGATTAGTATAAGTAATATATTCGCAAAGTACTAGAACGTTTAGATAATTAGGGCCTTTACGCTAAGGCATTAAAGTATATCTTTAATACTAAGTAAGTTAAGTTCCTAGGTTATATTATAACGACTATAGGTATAGTTATAGACCTAATACAGGTATAGATAATTTAGGAGTAACTAGAGCTAGAGAGCTATTAGGATATTTAAGTATTTTTAGGCTTTATTAATTTCTATAGGCGCTTTATTTATAACTACTCGGACATCGCCTAATACCTATTTAACTATATTATAGAAGCTTTTTAAGACTTAACCTAAGGAGCAAAAAGCTTAAAGGCGGTAAGGAAGAAAACTAAAAAGGGACTAATTAAATAGTATAAACTATAGTTATGGCCCGGAAAGGTTTAGAAGGCCTTCTAAAAACTTCGCATAAAGTTTATAGAAGCTTTATTACTGCGGCATTTTAACCTAGATTAGCTATTAATAATAATTACTAATATATTAAATTTTGCCTTTACTAATATCCTACTATAACCTAATAGGTATCTAAACGCTACCCAGCTCTACTAGAGACTAGTAGTATTTTATAATAGAAAATTCTAAGGGCTTAAAGTTAGGTATTATACCCACAATAAGGAACTGCTAGCTATAGTGAACTGCTTTAAATAGTAACAATATTACCTTAAGCACGCGAGCTATACCACTCGTGTACTCTTAGATTATTATAATTTACGCTACTTTATAACTATAAAGGAGCTTATACCTTAATAAGCTAGATAGGTAAATAAGCTTACGTAATTTAATTTTGAGATTAAATATAAGCTAGGGGAAAACAACCCTATTAATAGACCGTTACAATAGCTAGACTATACTAAAGGCTTTAAAATAGGAGAAGAAAAACAGATAATAGATATCTTACTCCCTATATTATAGAACAAGCTCTAGGTATAGAATGCTTAAGTACCTATAGCTCTATATACTAAGTCTTAGGCGGTATAAGCCCTATTAGTTTTTACTAATGTTCTAGCTAGTACCTAGTTTGTTACTAATAAGGGTCCAAATATACCTAAATAGGATATCCCTAATATATTTTTAAAACCTAGTAATATACTATCTTTAATTGCTAAGCTATCCCCTTAAACTAATAGCGAAGCTATAGAGCAATTGGAACTTGGAGCCCTATAATAACTAAAGGACTTTAATCTTATAGCGGCCTTCCTAATATATACGTATTAAAGAGTTATAAGATCTATAGTACTATCTAGTTTTATACTTAGAGCAGTATAGGATAAAATAGCTTTTACCTAGAAACTATCTAAAAGGTTAACGGATTTTATCTATAAGGTGCACCAAAGGGATACTTCCTATGCTATTTTTAATATAAAAGTAGACTGGAAATATAACGGAAAGGAAGCTGCTAGGCGCTACTATTAGAAACTAGATCTAATAGGCCTACTATATAGAGGTAGTAAGGTTTAGGTACTATAAAAAGCAAATCTATAACAGAAGATTTTTATAAAGAATTATAATAATCTTTAGGTGGCTACTATAATTAAGCAAAGATAGTAGAATTACTTTAGCGTAAATACTATTATGTAACCAACTACCGGACCTTACATATTACCCTATTTCACCTGCGTCAGCACTACCCTTATATGTCTCAGATACGTTGGAAATGAGTCATAGGCTTCGGAGTTCGGGGTCTACTCTCATATATTTATATCACTTGATTTCCATAGATTTACAATCAAGTCGCTCGTTCAATTCCCATATACTGCAAAAGCTTACATATTAGCTAAGGCTTAATTAGGAAACAAAGGAGTATATTAGCTATTATAAGAAGTGTTAAGTATATAAGATCCGCAGGTATAAGCTATAGAGTCTACTTAAATTAGTTCCCCCTACTAGTAAGCTATAGCAATATTACGCTATAAACTTTATTACGGATCTCCCGCTATTTAAAGATAGCTAAGAATAAACATACGATTTGGTCCTTATACTTATTAGTAAGTTTTTAAAGTACGTTTAATACCTTTTTATTAACAAAACAATTAATATATAAGCGCTCGCCAACCTAATTAAGGAGAAATGCTTTCTTAAGGTAGATTAGCTATACTCCATTATTACTAATAGGGGCAGCGTCTTTATAAGCTAATATTAGTCGGACCTATACTTCCACTTAAAGATATACCACTATTATAGTATGGCTTTTTATCTATAGACGGATAGATAAACAGAACGCTAGAACTAGGAACTAGAGTCTTACTTATAAATATATTTAAACTACTAGCAAGATAATTAGTATAAGCTACTTCTATACACGGAGTACACTTACAATTTAAAGCAACATTTATTATATCGGTTTGCACTAATCCAGATTATCTATAGTATTTAACTATTAGGGTTTAATGGTATACCTAATAATTACTAGCTAAGGCCGTATAATTAGTTATAGAATCCTACTAGAAAGTTTAAGGATATCTACTAAAGAGTATAAGGATACCTTTAGGAATAGGAGGAGTAATAAAAGTATGCGAAGTAGAGCCTATAAGATACCTAAGAGTAGTAAAGACTTATTACGGAACCCCACTGCAGGGGCCTCCATAGGAGAGCCCCTTGCTTTTATATACACCTTACGTATAGCTTATGTTAGCTACGCGTAGGTATATTACCTCCTTACGCCCTTAACCCTTACAATTGATTGCGTAACGTCTTATAGACTCCTTAAATACATACGCTCTATAGCTACTGCCCCCGTCCTATAATATTACGTTACGCCTTTTTACTATTAACGCTTAGCCTATAACTAATTCTACGTCTTTATAATACTGTAGGCGCTACCAAAAGCAGCGTGTCTGTAAATTACCTTCCTTTATACTTCTAAGGAACCCATAATAGTAAGATAATATTTCTTACTAGCTATTATATTAAACCTAAAGAACAATTTAATACCTATACTTAACCTATAACGCCAATTAATCCTAGAAGAATTTAATTTATTAGCCCTAGCCTTAACCCTTAAGGAGATGGACACTAATAATATCTTATCTTTTATTAACTATATAACTACGGACAAGCAAATAAAAGGGCTATTACTTATTAAAATTGAAATATAAGACGCCGAGACGTTTATAAAAATAGTAGCACAAAATCCTAATAAATACTACCGCCTTCTATAGAACTATTACCTAAAGCTTATATAAGCTAAGATGCGTACTATTTAAGATTATAATATTATTTAAGACCTATAAGCTTATAAGGCGCTCGCTAATAATATATATTAAGAAACTAAAAATAACCTCCGCGTGTCTAAACGCGATATTTAATAGTTAAAGAAGAATAAGATTATACTAATTGCTATAGTTACTAAAAAAAGACATAATTAAATACCTATAATCTTAGCTTAATAAGTATATTTATAATAATGCCAGACACCTCTCTACTACATATAACGTTACTTAAGTTTTTACGCCCCTGGCAACTTTACCTACTTAATACTTAACGGAGGGTTAGCACTAAGCAGCTTTACCTAATAGGAACCCCTACTAAAGTAGTAGTAGTGGGAGCTATAATACTTAGACCTAAACTGCTACTATAGGGTTTAATATACGCTACCTTAATCCCCTAGTTTTTTAGGGAGACCGTAAGGAATATAGCTACTAGAAGATATAAATCTATAAAAAAAAAACTAACTTAGAGCGCCTACATTTTTCCTATAGAAGATATTAAGATTAGCTATATTATCGGGCGAATAAAGGATATACTATTTAACAGACTCTTTGCCTAATAGGAGACTAGTAACCCCTAAAAGTAGCAGTTTTACTAAGAAGTCCTTAATAATATCGACCTAATATACCGTATCTATAACCTACTAGCCACTAACCAAGCTAAACTACGTGCCCTAAAGATAAGCCCTACTAAATTATTTAACGAGTTTTATATTAAATTCTAGGAATATACCAGAGCCCTTACCTAAGATAATAGTGTAGGGGAATTAACGAACTAATACGTAGATCGGACATTGAAGATAATAAGTTTAATATAGGCGAAATATTTGCAGACGATGAGGTAATAAAGGTAGCTTACTAGGAGTATGTAAACCCTAAAGAAGTTATATTAAAAGCAGAGACTAAGACCGCTATAGAGTAAGGTTTAGTAACGGGAATTATAACACTGTTAGATATAACATCTATTGTTTTACGAGATGAAAGGAAGAGTATCTTATAAAGATTAAGTAAGCAGACAATTACTAGTGCTAATTTATTACTTAATAAAGGTAAAAGGCCAAAGGCTTAAGATTCTTAAGATAAGATAAGGACACCTAAGCCTAATTAGACTAAGGTAGGAGTAAAGCTTAAGATAAAAGCAAGCTTAGGATTAAGAATCCTATAGGACTAAGACTTTAAGACATAAATAAGGACTATTAACGAGATTAAGAAGCAGGAAGACTTTAAGGATCCACTTATAAGACGTAAAAAGAAAGAAACTATAGAGGAGTTTAGAGTAAGAATTACCTTATAGCAAGATTAGAAACTAGATAAGAGATTTAGTATACTAGGTTATATAAGGGACAAAGCACCCATATAAAAAATCACTAATAGGCTAAGGATAGGTATACTAAGAGCCAAGTAGCCTACTAAACTAGAGCAAGAAGAGAATCTAGGGATTTTAACTAAATTTAAAGAACAACACATAAAGGGCTGTTATAACGTAGTAATAAGAAGATACTTCCTTACGGACAAGCCGTATACGCTTAAAGGGTTATACTAAAAGTGGTATAGATAACGACATAACGACAAGTAGAAAGATTTTTATATATAGCTAAATAAAAAAGTTGTCTAAGACCACCTAATTATAGAAAAGGCTATAAGTTATATTAAAGGAGCCTTAATTATAATATTAAAAGATCTAAAGGAGCAATTAGAGGACTAGAGAAGTAAGAAGCAAATCTTAGTACCTATAAATAAAGTCGTAACGCTTAAATTAATATAAGAAAGGTTTAAACTTAAAAATAAAGATAAGCTAAAAGTTAACCTAAGACACTAAGCACACTATATATTGGCATGGATTGTATACGTAGATAATGCGTATAATATATATAGAGTACTAAAAGATAAGAACCAGAAGTACCTAGTAAGGATATATTAGGCACTAGATAAGGCGAAATATAGAAATGTTAAGTATATATATAGTTAGTACCTAGTAGAAGTATAAAGCTATAGGGACTTAATACTTTAGCTAGGAAGATTCCTTACGGAAGAATACCTAGATAAATAATAGTAGTAGGAATACCTAGAGAATATATATCTATGGTATATTAAAGACAAAAAGTAAACTAAGTATTGGCTAAAAGAGAACTAAGTATAAATAGGATTAAGCAGCTAATAGTTAGGAAAAGTAGAGGCCTATAAAATTAGAGGGAACTAGTAATAAAGCCTTAGACCCTTAAAGAAATTTAAGGACAATACCTAAACCTATAAGTTAAGTAGTAAGATTAATAGTTTAAAGCATTAATAGATAGTAGAGCAATAAGAAACTATATCTTATTAGCAGCAGTTAAAAAAATAGGATTACCATATAGGAAAAAGGAGTACTCTTACCTATTAGTAACGATTTTAGGAGATTTAATAGCCTATAAAGGAGGCATTATCAATCTTAAAATAGGACCTATTTAGTTAACTATTAAAGGGAGATAAATTAAGATGTCTTTTAATATA
>Ga0307515_10020958_pt1 | contig 11617 bp, 7 predicted proteins | sample 17_EM_MG_FD_194513 | JGI IMG/M metagenome (GOLD analysis project Ga0307515, IMG submission 194513) | Populus trichocarpa ectomycorrhiza microbial communities from riparian zone in the Pacific Northwest, United States - 17_EM | ecosystem: Host-associated > Plants > Roots > Unclassified | place... | reverse complement strand
TAATTTTGGATTAAAGGGATAACTTGAAAAGAAAAGTCAATTTCACAAAAGAATTAAAGAAGAAACTACTAAGATAATGAGGACCAATTTTTTTTAAAAAAAAACTAACAAATTAAATTTTTTGATTAAATGATGAAATTGAAAACAATTGAAAGTTTACAAAAGTTGTAAGAAGAAAATTAAGAAAAAAAATAATCATGACCAAATTTGAAAAATTGAAAAATTTAGATTGAAGGATGCAATTTAAAAAAAATAAAGTACAAACAAAAGGTTCAAGGATAAAAATTAAATAATAATAATAATAATAAGGACTGATACTCAAATATTCTCAATCAAGGGGACTGGCCTGAAATTTTAAATGTCAAGCATAAGCTTCGAGGGAGGATAGAGAAAAAAAACGCCTCCGACAACAATCCATACAACACAACTTAACACATGCCGTTTGTGGAGGAAGAGGATGTTGTGGGTGTTAGGTTTCCTGAAACACATACATGCAATAAAAACGGTAAATTTAAAATTTTTTCTAAAGTCCCAAGGATGCTATTAAACAGATTTAGAGTTATTTAGAGTTTATGTGAAAATTACTTAAAGATCTGAACTTCTTTTTAGTTTTGAATGTATGCTTCAAGGCTAGTTGTCGCAAACTATAAGCTGTTTAATTATTAGATCTTTAACGGTAATCCACACAAACTACTAATGAGAAATCTCCTAAACTTTTTTAGAAGAGAGAGATTGTTATACCTTAGAGTGCTAGCTCTTTTCTTTTGTGTTTAAGCGTTTCTGTATTATATTCTTCTCACCTTAAAACTCTATTAATAAGAAATATGAGACATAACTTTCTATTTATAGCGAAACCTAAAAACTCTATATATGGTAAAATATCATTTTGCCCCTTAAATAATAATGTATATATTATTTTAGGCTAATTCTATAAATTTATTCAATCAAGTCTCTACTTGATTTTTCTAGTTCTAGATTTGTAATTCCCTCAATAAATTACACTGTAGTCCTTAATTTCAACTTATTTATAATTAAGTCACACTTGATTAATCATTCCATTTTTATTTATGACTAATGGTTCTTATGTATGTGACTCATTAGGTTCTATAATAAGTTAGCTCAAATATAAATTATTTTTTCATAATTATTTTACTTTTTACGTCAGCACACAAAATAATATTAAAATATCTAAATATATCAATTTAATATTTTTTTAAACCAAAAGCAATTTTAAATTAAGATTAAACCACGTTACCATACATATCCTCGCTAATCATACCAGTCTCCGGATTTCATAGTCTAAAGTTTGACTAGTATGCCTCCTCTTTTAAGGTGCATCCAACGTGGAGTGGTGACCGAAAAATTCCCGGGTTGTGAAAAAGCTCAAGCTTTTGGTGGTAGATAGAAGAAAAAGCCCATGAATCTGAGGATGTTGCCCTCAAAAGTACCGAAAGCATGATAATTTCCTTTTTTATTTTATTATTTTTTTTGGAGGGTGGAGAGCATGATAATTTCGTTAACACTTAACACTGTATCCTGCTTGAATTCCATGTCCATCTTCCTGCAATCACGTGAATTAAATCTATTTTTGACCAATTGAAAGTCGTGCCGAATTGCCTGCCATACAATTAGTTTTTATTAAAATACTTAGAGCTTGTTTAGTGCACATGGTCAAAATGTTGTTTATCAAAAAATTTATATATATATATATAAATTATTTTTTTAGTGTTTTTATATTTTTTTAATGTATTAATATCAAAAATAAAATTTATAAAATAAAAAATATTATTTTAACATATTTTAAAATAAAAATATTTTAAAAAATAATTGATATCTCAATATTAAATAATATACACTTATACAAGCAGTAAGTTAGGGTGTGTTTGTTTTTCAAAAAGTGGTTTCCGGAAAATCACTTTCCAAACTTTCTTGTGTTTGTTTGCCATTAGAAAAGTTGGTCAACGGAAAACACTTTTCGGTCAAAGAAAAGTGTTTTCCTTTTATTTTAGACAGAAAACACTTTCAGGAAGTTGTGAAAAAATTAGAAATATCATATTATTTGCTGATTATATCAAATTTGGTCCTCAAACTTTTTATTACTATATATATTTTGTTTTGAATATTTTTTTTTCAATTTCATCCATTAGAATTTAATTTTTATATTAACTTTGGTCCTCATTTTTATAATTCTTATTTGCTTTTCCCTTATAATTTTTTAATTGAAATTTTTTATCTATCAAATTTGGTCCTTATTCTTTTGATTGTTACTTATTTTATTTGAAATAATTTATGAAATGTTAATTATTATTATTTTATTTTCTTCATCTTTTAATTTTTTAATTTTTTAGATTTGATCTCTATTATTTTGATTATTATTTATTTTATTTGAGATAATTTATGAAATTATATTTTTTTTTCAATTTCATTCTCATTTAACTTTTTAATTTGTAAAATTTGTTCCTCATTATTTTAATAAACTTGAAAAAAACAAAACATTAATAAGTTATTTTCCAGCTTATTTTCCATGACATAACCAAACACCGGAAAGTGTTTTCCAACTTATTTTTCATTATACTACTAAACATCGAAAAATAATTTACTTTCCTGGAATTTACTTTTTAAAATAAAACTACTTTCTAGCAAATAAACGAGATCTTAGTTGAGGCGGCGCTATTCTTTGGCAACTTTTAGCATGAACATATGCTAAATCCTTTAATAAAAAGATGTCACGAATATATACAATCAACTTGAAAATACGAAAAGATTCTTCAAGAATTGGGACACTTACCTTTTAGGTCCATTATTATTATTATTATAATAGAAGAGGTAATGGATGAATTTCATATCCAGATAACTTGATAATTGAGAATATACCCAAACTTCTTATTGATAGCATATGAGACGAGACGAGACGAGACGTGAATTCAGAGTTTACAAGGGTTCGCTTAAGAAATTGGCCTGTGTTTTTTCTGTGACCGCCTAGCATATTCACGTCACAGACCCACATGACATGTCTCTTTCTGGTCCAACGTTCGTGCCCAAGTGGCCCAAGGCCTCTTCGGCAAGCAGTGAAAAGTACAAATATGCAAAATATCATCTGATGCCATGGTGGAAGCATTATCAAGGAGCCATTAAAACAAGTTCCTCGACGGCAAGGCATTCAAAAAAAAAAACAAAAAACCCATATAAATGGCCATTGGCCAAAGCCTGTCTTTGTGGCTTTGCCTAACCCGCAAGACACGTATAGGGCCAAGTATATATATGCTTTTCTGATCACGCAACTTGGGGAGTTTTGCAATGTGACCTTTATCTCACAAAACCAGCCAAAAACTAGTACTTTGGTTAATTAGTGGCCTGCAGGTTAGGTCAAGTTTTTTTATAATGTAAAAAAGATATTCAGTTGATATAATTTAATTTGACTAACTCAGTTGATAATATTAATTTTATCAAAATAATATTGTTTTAATCAATTTTTTAAAAAAAACTCAAAATAACATCTTCTCATAAGATTTTTTAAAAATCATAACTTAAATTTACATGAATCATACAACTTAACCCGTAATTCAGGTCTTAGGCTAACCTCTCGGTGTGTTATAGGTGTACACTGTGTTGCATATAAAAAAAACGGTATGCCTTTGTTTGGTGAATCTTCACCATGTCAGCCTTGATTCAACAAAATGAAAAAGAATGATTTTTTTTTTAATTGACGTGAATATCCAGGCTAACTTGTGCATACCTCGATTAATCTTACGGGCCATGAAGTTAATGACCATTTAAGTTTTTAGTGGTCATTATATTAGTAATCACATGGATCAAAGTTAAAATTACAAGAGAAACAAATTTTTTATTTTTAAATTCTTACCACTAAATATTAAAAAATGATTTTTTTCATTGATGTGCGGCACAATGAGGAGTACAATTGTTTTTACCGTGCTGACATCCGAATTTAAAGAAAAACAATTACTAATCCGAGAAGAATTTATGGGTAAAGGAGTGAATGCCAGGAAGAATTTGCGGACCCAAAATAGATGTCCACCAAGTTCAAAATCTCCCGATATACATGAAAGCCCAAAGATGTTGCAGGAACCCAACCCAGCCCAACCAGACTCTTATAGGCTCAGCCCATAAGCTACGCCGATCCAGTAATTGGTCAGTTTGCAGGGATCCAAGCTTTCAAAACCCCAACCACTCATTTTCTTGTCCTGAAAACCAAAACCCCAAATTAGGGTTTCTCTTCCTTTCCTCCCTCTCACACACAAAGAAAAATAAAAAGAAATCTCTGTAAACTGATTCTGAAAGGGAATCCACCATGGTTTGCCTCCGATGAACTTATCTCTTCATTGATTGATTAAGAAGGATTTAGTTTGATTGATTGATTTATTTTGTGTAGCCGCAAGGAGATTACATAGAGCTGCACAGGAAGAGGCATGGATACCGCCTCGACCACTTCGAGCGCAAGCGCAAGAAGGAGGCGCGTGAAGTCCACAAACACTCTGAGAGAGCCCAGAAGGTGTTCTTTGTTCTTACACTTTTTTTTCTTTCTTGAATTTACTTTTTTTTTTTTTTTAATGCGAGTGTTATTGCTGTTTTGTGGTTGGATGGGAACAGGCATTGGGTATTAAAGGAAAGATGATTGCGAAGAAAAATTATGCTGAGAAGGCTCTCATGAAGAAAACGTTAGTCTTTTCTTTCATTTTTGCTCCATCTTCTATATTATGTGCAGACCAATCTGAATTGTTGGTAGTTAAGTTTGATCGTACAAGACTACTATGTTTGTGCTATGCCAGCTTATTGCTGTGTGCTTTTTTTAGTGTTGAAATTATTACTAGTTCTTGTTCTTACTGCAAGCTGGGATAGCAGTGCAAATCAAATTTAAAGTTTTCAGTTGTTTTTCATTTCTCATTGTGATGCTTGTTGAGCAGTTTTTTTTTTCCTTCTTAATGTTGATCTAAAGGTGAAAAGTAAAGTACTCAAGCTAACCATGTGGGTATTTATCAGCTTTGCTGTATTTCCCTTTCAGCAGGGGAATTATATTTTATAGCTGTGTCCTTTTAGAGTTTTTGGCAAAGCTTTTGTGTTTACCTTTGAGCGTACTTCTCTCGCTTTATCCTCCATTTTTCTGTTTCAAAATTTGTTGAAGTTTTGGTTGGAATACATGCAAAAGAAATGAATTGGTGTAGTTATATTTGCTTGTCAAATTGGTTTTTTCCATATATAGTTTGTGGTTATGTAGTTATGCAGCATTGGGATGTCAACATTGTCTAGGTACTTTTTACACAATCTCTTCTTTATGAAGCAAGCAGTTATCGACAGTTTTGCATGTGGATAATTTTGTATTATGTTAACAGATTGGCTATGCATGAGGAGTCAACATCTAGGCGCAAGGTGGATGATGACGTTCAAGATGGAGCTGTTCCTGCCTATCTTTTGGATCGTGAAAACACTACACGAGCAAAGGTAAAGTTCTTGATACTTTTTGGCTGATATGACTATAAATCATCTCTCTTGTTCCTACATGTTCTGATATAAAATATGTGACTTGGTGCTTTAAGTAGATTCTTAGCAACAGTATAAAGCAAAAGAGGAAAGAGAAGGCTGGAAAATGGGAGGTCCCTCTACCTAAGGTAAGATGGAGTTCGATTTTTTCCTTAGCACCTCCATAATGTGCTTCTCTGACTTATTCTCCATCATGAGTTATTGTTTGCGTATGCTGTTGTTCGTTACTTTGAATTATTATTAGTATCTCACTGGAAGGCCTTTTCTTTCTTTAGGTGAGGCCTGTTGCAGAGGATGAAATGTTTAAAGTTATTCGATCTGGGAAACGGAAGAGTAAGCTTTTCACCAAGTTTTTTCCTTTCTACATTAAGCTCTTCTTATTAGACATTTGCAATTGCACCTGAATGTGGTAACATTCAATTCAACTTACGGTCAGTTAGGAATGTGGGTTTACAAACTATTGGCTTGTAGATAAACATAATTTGATACCTGAATTTGTATTATATGCAATGAAGGCTGTGGTTAGTTAGGGAAGTGGGGTAATAAACTATCAGTTCACAGATTAGAAATAATTAAGTAAAAGAAATCCTGCCTTCTGTCCCAAACACTTTGTAAACATGTTTTTTTCCCATCCATGAGGCTTGTGTTCATGTGCTTATGGTACAAAGATAATGTTTTCACATACATTTGAGGATTAGTTTTTTGTATTATGTAAAAACATCCTAGGGATGATAACCTAGAACCACCCTAATGTTGCTGGCTTTCTTTTGCAGCCAAGCAGTGGAAGAGAATGGTCACAAAGGCCACATTTGTGGGACCAGGTTTTACAAGAAAACCTCCCAAGTATGAGCGTTTTATTCGTCCTACTGGGTTGCGATTTACTAAGGCTCATGTTACACACCCTGAACTCAAGTGCACCTTCAACCTTGAGATCATTGGAGTAAAGAAAAACCCTAATGGTCCTACGTACACATCTCTTGGTGTTATCACTAAGGGCACTATCATTGAGGTAAAACACACACCAACATATCAAATGTCATTTTATTTCTGTGAGCCCATGATATAGTTATATTCCTTGTTTGGGGAGTGTGAACTTATTTTTCATCATTCTAAATTTCAGGTGAATGTTAGTGAATTAGGTCTTGTCACACCAGCTGGTAAAGTTGTATGGGGTGAGTCTGGCCTGTCAAACCTGGTTTCACTGCAGATATTGTTTAAGTAATCACATCTTTCAACTACTTTTGCTAATTTGGCATTTCTATGGTGTTGATGCAGGGAAGTATGCTCAAGTAACAAATAACCCAGAGAATGATGGTTGTATAAATGCAGTTCTACTTGTTTAGGAGATCAATAAAATAGAAAGATATGGTTCAATGTTGGAGTCTTTGAAGTCTTCGAAGGAAGCTTCTAACTGTTATGTTTTGCTGATATCCAGATGCTGTGCTTCGTATTTAATGTAGTTGATCCCTCATTGCCCTTTGGGATATATATCGAGTTGAAGTGTTGTTTGTAATATGGAATATATATCCCTTGCGGTATTTCAATTTTGTATCAGATTACTGATTATTGCCAGGCTGCTGCTGGGTGGTTTAGTATATTTTGATTGCTTTTAACAAGGCCAAGATTTCGTCTCTCTCTGGAAAAATAACGGGAAAGACGTCAGTCATCTCTACAGAAAAGAGGCAAGCATTCTGCTCTTGCGTGATGCATTTGTTGCTCCTAAAACAGGGCCACAGGTGTATCACACTGGTTGGTAAACGAGCAATTGAAAGTTTGAACCCTTGCTGCTTGAATGAACATTGTGCCTTCACAGAACTTGCAAAAATACCGAAGTGAGAGGAGTTCTGATAATGTTTTCTGTATATAGGATCCATCCCGGTGTAAACAATCTTTCCCTTGAGTTGTGTTCGATACAAATCATTTCCATTGCCCTTTAGTCGTATTTTTGTTCAACAACAGCTTAGCAGTTTACAACTAAGGATCGAGCAGAATCCCTAAGCTACAGAATGAGAGGATACAAGCTTCGTAGCACTTCCTAAAAATGGAAATCGCCGCATTCGAGTAGAAAGTGCAAGAAAACACAAAACATAGTCATATAGGAAGCCTCTTAAAACGGCAGACACTATATTACAACATACATGTGCAAGGATCAGACAAAAGCTGGCTTTTAATCAGCGTTTCCGAATCAGTGCTTACCATGGAACAAATTGTCAATGTTACAGCGTTTTCTAATTTAGTGGGATCCTCAAGAGTCCCAAACCATTTATTGACCAGATCAAGAATACGTCGCTTGGATTGGTGCCGCTGAAATTTGGGGTTCAATCACCTGGAGAAGGCCTGTTGCAAGCCTCCTTGTCAAATCCTCTGCTGACACCTTCACTACATCCCTCCTCATGCCAATATCAGCAGCATACCTGCTAGCGCAATAAACCCCGACAGCTGTTGCTGCCATCCCATAAATATTGGTGGTCACAAGACGCATTGGTGTAGATAAAACAGCTGCAAGAGGCCCCCCTATGATGGATACTGCTTGGCCACTCTGTCCCATTGTTCCTTGATCCACAATAAGCAGGCTAGTTTTGCAATAAATAGCGAAATCTTCACAGTTGTTCTTGAATACATTATAACAACCAAATCCGTTTTCAAGAAGGTATTTCGCTCGATGGACCACAATGTCATTTGAGTCTGAGACAGCAAGAGTACAAGTTCCACCTCGCACTTTTGCAAGAAAGAGAGCAGGGCTGACAGTATACTCAAACCGATACAAGATGCCACCAGCAAGGAAGCAGTTCAGGCATGAGAGGATGACCCCATGACCATCTTGCTGCATAGTGCAGTTGGAACAAGGCACAGTGGAGCGGGCTGGTCCTGAGCTCAACAAGAGGACATCCAGCACAGTCCCTGTTCCTACTTCTTGGCCGCGCCTGGTAAAATGAACTACTTTATCATCCCCAATGTAGATTCCTAAACGAGAACAAGAAAAATAATTAGAAAAACCCTATTGATAGCATGGTATCATTTTAAGAGTATTAAGGCTCATTATCAGGGGAATCAAATTGCATTTACAGAACAAGAAAAAAGAAGTATCAAGTGGTGGATGAAAAAAGGCAGATGTAAACAATTTTAGAAACTCGACATCAGCTAGAACTACTTCTCTGCATACTAGCAAAACACCTCTCAAAAGAAGACATTTCTAGATTTTTACATATGAATATAACATTCAAAAGAACAAATTCTACACCATCGCATTTACTGAGTTCCTATGCAAACCATCCATGCAACTGTTCATGATCTCAACCCAACTAACTCAGTAATCAGTCACCACAAAGTTACTCTGCCTGTATCATCCACAAGTTGAGTAGGATGTAAAAACTTGAAAGAAAACAAGAGCAGCGCACCAACTGATGCTGTGACCACAAGAAAAGATTATATAGCAATCAGAAATGATGGCAACTAGCAATTGCAGATAAATACTATTCTGCAGTCCACTATTTTATTTTGCTTTTGGTCATGCAATGCAGTCGGCGCACACTACAAAATTCTATATCAATATTGGTTAATCAATAATGTCATGGCATAGAATGTGATGGCATGCAATCATGCTCCCAAAGCTACTTTTGCAGGTCATAGCTTTTACACCACTTTGGTGCATTTTGGATAAGAACAAAGAAGAATGTTCAATAAAAACACTATAGTAATTCATCTTAAACATTACCAATTCCAATCATGTTTAAAACCCATTTCCCCATCAATCGTTCTGGTTCTTTAGATACATATATAAACAATTACCAATCAGCATATGCTGGTGGTATAAAAATCCCAGGAGAACTATACATTGTTTATTTTGCGGCTAAATTTAAAAATGGTTATTGATTATTGGCTGCTAGTTTTGTCACCAACGCATGAAAAAGAAACAGCCTTTTCCAATTCATCACAGGATCACCACCGAAACAAGAGAGAAAAAAATGACGAGAGCAAAAAGAAAGCTAACCCAATCGCAACACAGCAAACCCCCCAGCCCCCCTCTATAAAAAAACCTTCATAACAAAAGAAACAAGAAGATGGAGAGGGAGTACCGTGATGGGCGTAGATATAAGCAGTCCTCCATGAATATATATGATCTCCTGGTTTCAGGCTTTCCTTACTAATCCTGTATTAGTTTGTTTTTTCAAAACCCAGTATTTGTAGATCAGAAATTTAGTAATATAACAAAGGAAAAAACGAAAAAAAAAAGGATCAAAGAAACCAAACCTGTTAGAAAGCAGCCCCATGTCTCTCTCTACCTCTCTTCCTTCTCTGCAATTTTTTTTTTCCTTTCCAAAAGCGTTAAACAAATTGCAAAAACAGAACAATGGTTCTTTCCTACTGATGACGATTTTGCTCTATTTAAAATCTTCCCCGTTAAGCAAAGAGGTGTGTACGTGGCATTATCTTAACACCTGTCACCATTGCAGGCCGTATGCTGGGCGGCGCTAATAATTCCATTACAGATCACAAAATTACAATTATATATATATATATAAAAACTAAAACCAGGTATTTTCACTCAACTCATTGTTCACTATTTATAGCGTGACTATGTTTTTATCCTTCCCAGAAAAACCAATGACCTTAGTGTTGTCATTAAAAAAATTAACTCTAGATATGAGAGTCTTTTCAATTTGTTTTATCATAATAAAATAATTTAATAACTCTTCGAATAAGAATCTCTAAAAATATCTTAAAAGGAGTACTTTTTTTTTCTTTTCATAAAATATAATAGAATGAAAAGTTTATTCTTGGAATAAAAAAAAATACGCTGAATTAATTAATACTAAAATAGAAAAAGTTGTTGGTGGTCCATGTGTTATAAGTGTCAGTACATGGGAGGGAGGAGCTCGTGTATTTGTAGCATGTGATATTAAAAAAATATCATTTCACCATGTCTTTGAAAGTATTGACACATTTTTTTCTAGCTAATCGGTGCGAGTTGGAGGTGGTGAAGCGGTTTGTTGTTGGTGGATTTTTTTTTTATTTTTTTATTCATTCTTTAAAAGTTACAGGTTGGCCTTATTTGTTTTTAATATTTTTAATTTTTGTTCTTGATTTTTTTATAAAAGTTCTATTTATTTTTAATTTCATCATTCAATACTAATTTGTCATTTGTTATTTTTTTATTTGTCCTTTATTCTTTTAATTTCTTATTTTTTGGGCATTTTGTATAAGTTTTACTAGTTTTCAATTTCATCCTCCAATCTAAATTTATAGTATATTATTTTTTTCAATATGGTCCTTGTTTTTTAATTGTTTTTTTCTTTTGTTGAAGTTATTTTTATTTTTAATTTAACCATTTAATAAAAAAATTATAGTTTCCTAATTTATTTTTTATTTCAATTTTCATCCTCATAATTTTAATTCCTATCTTTTTTTTTTCCTTTTATGTAATTGAATTTTTTTTTCTAAATTTCATCATTTAACATTTAATTTGTTAGGGATTGAGCTTCATGGATTTTCTATGTATGGTACTTCCGGTCTAATGACTCGAGTCACGGATTTGAAAAGTTAAAGAGGGTTGGCATCTTTTTTAATCTTTTTTTTTTAATTTCATCGTTCAATATTAGTTTTTTTATTTGGCTTTGTGGCTTTCTTTGATTCATTTTCTATAAGGTTATCCCAAACTCATGACCTGCAACGTGGGTTTGGCGGGTTGACCTGGGCTAGCTCGTTTTTTATTGTCTAGTTTACATGTTTATCATACTAACTCGGGTTGACTTACGCTGGTTTTTTTTTCTCTTTTTTTACCTAATTTTTTCGTTCCATATTTAATTGTTTGAAAATTGAACATCATTGTTTTTTTGCACTTGGAAAAAAGTTTTTTTCCTACGTTACCGTGGTCTTTTTTTTAAAATTTTTTTTTATCTATTTACTATAATTGCTTATATTTTTATCATTTGATTAAAATAAAACCTGCTTATTTGACATGTTAAAGTTATGACTTGAGTCATTAATTTGTTTTCTTAAAAATATTAAAGTGAGAAAATTTTGTGATTGGTGGTGAAAATTCTCGATAAACTGGTGTTTTAAGCCTCGTGATAAATCATGTAAACCTAACTAGAAAGAAAATAATGAATTTAAAGGAAAA
>Ga0307515_10020957_pt1 | contig 11617 bp, 11 predicted proteins | sample 17_EM_MG_FD_194513 | JGI IMG/M metagenome (GOLD analysis project Ga0307515, IMG submission 194513) | Populus trichocarpa ectomycorrhiza microbial communities from riparian zone in the Pacific Northwest, United States - 17_EM | ecosystem: Host-associated > Plants > Roots > Unclassified | place... | reverse complement strand
TGCGGGTGAATGTAGGGAGAGACTGGGGTAGAAAAGGAAAAGGGAGGAAACCGTTGAGGGGTATTGTAAAGGGCGGGTGGTGGTGGAGGGTAATGGTAAATGGGTGCGCCTATGGGTGATAAGATTGGTACACCCAGGGCTGGAGTCGAGGTCGAGGGGAGATAGGGCATGCGTGTGTGTGTACTACTACGGGGAGGACGGGTGCCTTGTGCTTGTGGTGGGTAATGGTTTGCCGAAGGGAACCGCATCGCTTCGACATGAGCAAAGGAGGGGAAAGCTGGGTGACCGAGGTATGGCGAACGATAATTATTTAGGTATGGGTGTTGGGGTATGTTGTCCGAGGGTGACCGAGGGGAGTGAGTAGTCGCGATCGATGGCCCAAAGGGACGCGGGCCGGGGGTTGGTGCCAAGGTGAGCAAGCTCACAACTTGAGGACGGCCTCCCGAAGCGGCTGATGGCGTAGGGCCCGTCCGACGTTGCCTAGAGGGATTGTGAGCGACTGGGGAGCGTTGTCGACGGTGAGGCGGCTTACTCGTGGCGGACATGCCTCTGAAAATCGTTGGAAGACCTGCCTCCGCTGTCGGACATGGCGAGCTGAGCGCCTGGGAGGGGCACTGAACCGAGGGGAAAAGGTTTCAGGAGCAGGAGGGAAGCAAACTCACGTCCTCAAAACCTGCTCCGAGGTTTGTCAGTCCCTGGCCCACGTTCTTCTCCCTGCACCTGGGTTCTGGTTTCTTAGCTGGCTTTCGCTCTCCCGTCTGATCCACCTCTCTTATGCTTGCATCAAATACTTCCTCGGTCGGCCTCAACCTCACGAGACCGCAAACTCGCCCGCACACGTCCACTGGAGAGGTGACCAGTGCGGCCGACCCTTGCCAGCAGTTTCAGAAGGTTCGACGGCCTCACAGCCGCTTAGGAGATAGGATAGACGCCTCTGCTGAGTGGCAGCGCCGCAGAGGATTGAGTGAAATCGCCTCGAGTTAGGGATACGTGCCTCGTTTTCCGAAAACACCACCAGAGTTCTATCTGGTTTCCAACGCGATTTCAGCTTTCAACCTTACTCATAGGTGAGACCCGTTAGGGTCGACGTCATCAACTTCCATCAGGCCCGATTCATCCTTTTGACGGGTGCACCACAGTGGAGGGACGCTTCCTGCGCCAAAGCCCGAGTCGTAGCCCAAACGAAGCCACGAAAATCCCTTGGTTGCAGCTATTCCCTTGCTCCCGGCCTCCTTCAGAGGTTCCCTATCCTCGCGTTGCACACTCGAGACCCGAGGCGGAGAGCACCTCGCTATAATGATGAGGGCACCGAGGACTAGCCGGAATTCGAGAACCTTCCATACGCCGTGCTCCTCTATTGGCCAGCTTGTTGTCCGTAATGAAAAGGAGAATGCCGTTCACATCTTGGACTCGTCCGTTCCCCGTCCACCGGATGGATATTTTAATATCAACACCCCAAATTCTCATATTGCACCAGGAGATTTTTCCTGCAGGAAATCGTTGGGCCCTCCTCCGGTTGGTGTGCGATCCTACGGCAAGGGTAAGAACTTCGCCAAATTCGTCCTCTTGTAAAAGGAAGATCAGAACCCAGATTGCATCCACTGGCACTGGTTCCATCGCCAACGGGAATATGCCCTCCATCACTACGTCATCGGGATGAACTCGGGGCATCGATTAGCGATTAGGCGATTAGGCGATTCTTTTGGACGTTTGACCTCCACGTCGCATCACGGATCATTTCCCAAGCATGTCAAGTCGGGTCCGGCGTTCGTTCGGCACGGCGCTCAGAAACGTCCAAACACTCTGGACTTTCGGTCACATGTAAATGGGTTGAGCGCTCAAAAGCGGTCCTCCTCAAAGGCCGCGACCTTCCACCACCTTGGGGCAAGTTTCGTCATTGGTTCCAGTGAGGCCCAGACCTCGATGGTCCTTGGATATGTTTTCTTCAACCCCACAAGTGCTGGAAGCGTGTCACGGGTGGGGCTTTCTTCCATCGCTGACGTGGTAGAAAGTGGATTTGGACGCAACTCGGAAGTGAACCGGAGGGAGGACGGTATGATGCACCACTAGTCTGCTTGTCCTCCTACTTCTTCTCCGACCACTCATACCGCGTTTCTCGCCCACGTTGGGTCAGGCGTGCCCACATTTTGCATCCAATTTACAATGCGGTCGACGTTGGCGGCGTCCTGCCAAGTCGCGGTCGGGGGCATGGAGTCGTCTGGGGGGGTAGGTATTCACGCTGGTGCTGGATTCGTACTTGAAATATCGGTGGCAGTCTCGTTCTGTTATGTGGTGGTGGGCTAACGCCGCGTTCCTTCTAGAAGCTTCTTGCACACGCCTCCAACCGTGTTGTGGACACACAATTCACAACAAATACATCCCAGAAACCGGAGTCCATGGATGTGTACAGCCTTTGCAGTTGTACAGGGACAGTATACAGTGGGCATTTTGATCGGTCTTTTGCTGCTTGCCCCGAATAAAGTCCCTTTTTCCATGATACAAGCCGCGGGATGTGAGGTTGAAACATTTGATGTTGGAATTTGAGGATCGCTGAAATAACAACTCTTTCCTCGCCGAATAGGCTGCCCTGAAGTAGGTCGTCCACAGTACACACTGAAACCGTTGATGAGACAGAAGAGTCACGACAGTGCAGGTGTCTGGAATCTGGAATATAAATCGCCAGCATCACCCCTCCCTACCCAAGCGCACACCCCCGATGTTAGGAGAGGCTCACCACCACCGTTTCATCTCCAGGCTGGCCCCCCGAGTCTCTGTCACCGATATTCCGGTGATTCCGGGTATACCGTCTGTCGGTTGTCCACCTAGTGCACAAGCATTGGTCTTCGCAAGTACCGAACTGGGACGAGAAGCAATTCATTTTAATGTCGGGCTGGAGCCACCAGAGTCTTGTGTGCACTGAAGGGACTCAACAAGCAAAGATGAAGGTCCGTCCTCGGATGTTGGCGATCTATTGGAGAAACCAAATGGCATCTACTCTGGCTTACCAGTCAAGCAGATGCACCGCGTGATGGGTAAACCTATCTACAAGGACTCAGTAGAGCTAGGCGGCAGCATATTCATGGTTTGCTCAGTGCGGGACGGTACAGTGATATTTATAGACTCGTTACAACGACATGCATGGTGCAGCATCTAGACAGGAGGGCGCATACATACGTCCCCGTTTCCTTTTAGGAAAGGACAAGGCATCTTGGGGGATCAATCTGATCGCCTTTATCCCAATCTGCCGTCAGCACGCGAAATGGCAGAACACAAATTGCATTCCTCTGGATGGCACATCCTTTCTGGCAACCGATCGACATGCTTGGAGCCCACCAGCATAATATTACCACTCGTTTGGATTCTTCACTCAAGCGCATTTTAATGCCGCCAAACTAGTGGCCTGGCTCCACGAGGAACGGTTCGTAAGGTACAAGTCGAATTTTCTTTGTCTGTTCTCTCTTGAGTTGCACCGCTTTGTCGAGGACTTCTTGGGGGGTGTTTGATTCTTCGCATGGTAGTCAGTTGCTTGTGTACGGTATTGTTCCACTATGGATATTCTTGCGACAAGTATTGGGATAGACACAGTGAAGTAAATCTCTTCTGCAATGTTGGCCCGCGAAGGAAGAGGTCTCCACATCTGCCCAACTCACTTAGTGTCAGTCACTGCTCTAGTACTAGCGCGGTGGTGGAATATTTTCAAAGACTTACAATAGTGGCTACAGCCAGCACTGAAAGAGAAGAACACACAGCGCGGCACAAAGGAAGCGCGGCACGGTGCCTTGACCGCAACCTCGTCAAAAAAACTCCCATTACCCAGTCGTCCGATTTATTTTGTGTAATCCGACTATCCTTCACAGCAAATGTACACCGGGGTGGCTTGGCATCTGGCATCTGGGAACGACAATGAGTGCTACAATATTGATTGCTGTGATTAATCGGTATTCTAATCATATTAATTCAACAGCTGCGGTTGAACACGCACATCTGGTCCCAGATACGGTGCCAGAAGTATGAATCATTAACCACAGGAAAAGTTTTCCGGGGAGAGCAAAGTAGGACACCCATTTCACCTGCTTTCTAGATACCATCCGTCATTGCCTATAGAAATGGTACTCCAGTGGTTTCTGATGAACAGCTATCGGGTACTGTGAAAATGATGAAGGTATTGAGGTTGCTAGATAGTTTAGACTACCGTATGCTCCCCTCCACGAGTTATGACCAGAGCAAGGCTGATAACCAGTTCAGTTTATACCCTGAAATCTATATCGGAGCAACCATTCTTTGCATAACTCGACACCACCAATACGTTCGAGGTACCGGCACTTCCTTCAAATCTTTCGATCGTAAAGTCTACGCAGATATGTCCCGTTGGCTCCTGGACCACATGTAATTTAACGATCCTTCAAGGGCAACACAGTGATATTTGGGAGAATTTGGGATTCCAGCTCTCGCTCGCTTCGCTGCACCAAATGGGTGGAAATACAACCCCTCATTACGGGCAGAGTTCTACCTCCAGATCACGAGTTCGACTGACTTGAATACGTAACGAAAGGAGTAACTTCGGTCCATTATGTCCCCCTCCACCATCGTAGTTATCATCTGAAGCCATGTTCGCCCTGGTGGGCGCCGGAGGCTCAACTGTCGACCCGACGTTATACCCTTGCAAGGAGGCACCACCAGAGGTAATTTTGGAAGGGGCTTGTGAAAGCGAGTGTTTTCAAGCTGGTTCGGTCTTGGTGGATCGGACGACGCAAAGCCACCTGTAAATCAAGCTACGTGGCTCGCCATTCGACAATCCCGAAGACATCGCAAGAATGATAAAATCGGATTGAGGAGAGCATCGAACGCCATTAGTCGGAGCACGAAGTATTATCTGCGATTCGGTTCAACTATGGACACGGAGCTGGACTCCTGTATTTCCAGAGGCCGACTGAGGCTCTGTAAGTACCAGATAGAGGAGGCCTTTTCCTTTGCCGTGAACAAGATGATCAAGAGCTGCGAAGGTAATTCTATTCGCATTGATGCATACGTCCTTTGTCTCAACCAATGAAACATTTAGCACCTCCGGTGGGTGGGTTTGGTTAGTCACCTTATCTCCAAGCGCGGTTCAGGGGAGCCCTTGGGAATCGAGGGATACAGCTTGTCGCTCTCGATGAAGCCACGTAGGTTCAACTATATTCTCTACAGTCCGTTACTGATGCTGTGATTCAGTAGAAGGAAAACAACCTCAGAAGCCGTCCGCTGGTACTTCAGGCAACTGGTAAAGCAACTGCGGCTCGCTTTACCATACGCTTACGTATTCTGAAAATTTTAACCCAAACGATCCTCTCCACCAAGCATGCAGAGATCTGGTTTTGGACCACCTCGGAGGCCCTCGAGTTTTATCAGGATAGTTCGCGGCACCCATTCTCAAGGTGAAGTTGGCTCTTCTGGGGGTGATTGCAGCGCTGAATTTGTGGCCCCAGAATAGCGTAGTCAACGAGAAAGTCTTCGGTGGACGAACAATTGTCTCGCCTTATTCAAAATCTAGCACCGTCCTGCAGCGCCTGCATTGCAACAGACGAAGAAGGGACGCTCGCCTTGGAATTAGGTGAATAACGTGGGCCAGATGAAGGCAAATTCCGTAATCTTTATCGCCTTCGGATCGATCTCCCTGGGCCTTCACCAAGAATCATATCTACCGTTTCAAGGACAAGCACGCAAAGGGCCGGCCACTGTGCTTGCGGAGCAACTTAGAAACTCGGTCCTCTGCTGTTGTACTCGGGCGAATATCCACTCCACAAAATATATGGCTACAATTGGTCCAATCGTTCCTTTCGGATCACATGCCGGTGTCTGTAATGTATCGTCATCGAGCACCATAGGATTGTGGGTATGATCTACAAAGCCACGATAAGGTCACGAAGGGGTCGTGTCGAGGATCGGCGAGAACGCCCTAGAGTAACGCCCTCATGCTGAACGGCGTACTGGATAGCCTGCTCAGAGGTGCTCCATCGTTGCTTAGAAGGTGAGCCCCGGAGACCACTACTAGAGGGTTGATTAATAATCATCAATCGGTCGACTTAACTTGTCAACACCGCTTCGATGAGTTAAAACGCCGTGAATGGATAGTGTATGTAATTCATCTATTTTGTGATTCGGTGCGAGTTTAATGCTCACTCTTGCACTCGAAGATAACATTCACGGAGTCAGGAGTCGAGTGAAACATCGCTATGTGCCAAGTTGGGTACAAGGTCACTTTGAGGAACATAGAAACTCAAACATTCGTCAAAACAGAGACTCGAACAGGAATTACCTCCTCCCTCACATACTGCCCTTCATCTCCGGGCACCGACCTCCATGCCTTCAGCCCGAGCCCAAGAACGGCCACTACTCCCCCATGACCCTTTTGTTTCTTCCTGTCGTCTCCTCCGTAGTTCATCTCCCCCTCTTTGAATGGGGTGTGTAAGTCAACAGCAAAGACCTCGTAATTGTAGGCAAGGTACGCGATTCTCGCTTTGTCCTGTAGGGCTATGGCAGCTCTGAACATCTCTGTCGCTTTTTCCAGAGCGTTCTTGGGTAGAGTGCCTTTTGCAGGGTGACAACCGGGTGCGAAAAAATTGACAATGGCCAGGGTATGCTCCACCCACCACCTTGCACTCTCTGATGGTCCAGTTTGCTGCGGACGTATGTGGCTGTACGTCATTGCTCGCCAACGACCACCGTAGGCCTGGGGATAATGCATGGAGAGAGAACGGTGCAATTCATTGAGGTGGTGACTGAGCGACCGGTCGATCAAAGGTGCGAACTGCATGAAGAGTATGTCCAGAAGACACCTGCAAGTCACGTGTTGGATCCCATATTGGAGAAAGTCCGCCAACGACAAGCTCGTTTGGGTGGCAAAGACACCCAAGGTCTCCAGTGGTCCCATGGCACCGAGTCCCTTGTCTGTTTCTGGAGGCGCGAAACGTGCTTCGCCCATGTGCGGTGGAACGAGGTCACCGACAACATACGCGAACTCATCTATCTTCTGATTGAGGACAGAGAGCATGTCTACCAGTGTCTTCCCATCATCAGAAGCCTCTGTTGAAACGAAACTTCGACTTGCTTGCAGATCTTGCCGCACTTGGACTAGTTCTGCTCGCGTGGCGGCAAGCTGATCTCGCAAGTCATTCGCAGCCAATTTACTACGATGAAGGCGATCTTTCAAATGGTCGCGGTCTTGGTAGACGGCTTCATAATCCTCCTTCAGTCTTCCATACCTTGCTGACATGTCACAGTGGGCATATTGCGAAAGTTTGCACTCTATTTGTGGTCTAGTCGGCGCTTCAAGATGGGGGGACTCAGCGGGCTGGAACTGATTGTCTATAACTTCGTAGGATGATTCCTCGGAGTCCACCTGAGTCGGAGGGTCTCCCTTAGGTTCGGTCTTGGGGCATTGGTCATGGTCTTGGTGCCGATGAGACATCATCCAATCGATGAAAACCCACATGAAGCTAGTAAGCGGCTGGTCAGTCATAGACTCTTCACAATACGCAACGAATGCCCTTACCGTGGTGGTACTCCGCAGGGATGTGGGCTGTGGAGGCAGCAACCAACGGCCTTTTGAGCAAGTGGGAGGTGACCAAGTCGCCCTTGAATGCTTAAGACAGGCTAATAACGACATTTGTGGCAGGCTCTTAATAGTCTCGAGGCAGGCTCCCAATAGTCTCGAGGCAGGCTCTTAATAGTACTCGTGGTAGGCTCTTATTCATTCTCGTGGTAGGCTCCCACAGCTGGCCTTTTAATCACTGGCCGGACAAACTACCCTGACCGAAACCCCGACTGCCACTCCCAGGCATATTTCGAACATGACCTCTCCAGTCGGCAGTATCTATAATGGAACAGAGAAGATTGTCATTGGCATTGATCTTGGGACTACGATGAGTTGCGTTCTTCGTTTCAAGCACTGTCTCAGATGGCTCATCTATTGTACTTCTCTACTAGGTGCGGTATCGTACGCTCATCTCGTTCCTGATACCGTCCCAGAAGTACGTATTGTCAACCAGTGGCCAGGTCAAGCAGAGGCCTCAGGAGACAGCAAGGTTTCCCGCAATCTTTTCGTCCCGTGCACACAGACTATTCACACCTTCTATCTAGGTTCCGTCAATCGTAGCCTATCGCGATTCAACAGCAGTGGCTTTCGGATCCCAAGCTTTGGACCTCGCAGAAGGCGATCCTTCTGTGGAGGTGGCCAAATGGTTCAAGCTCCAGTGAGATTTATCTCAAATTCTTTCCTTTTCCCGATTAATTACCCGCCTTCCAGCCTGCACCCTGATTCCATGAAATCCCCAGCGAACTCGGTTTCGAGTAGCACAAGTCCCGCTGCACTCGAGATACCTCCTCTTCCCAAGGACGTACCAGTCGATAAAATTTATTCCGACATGTTCAGGTGGCTGGTTCAACATGCAACGAACTTCTTCAAATCGCACACGGTTGACGGAAAAGAGATATGGGATCGTATTGGAGCACGTTGCACCATTATCCTTGCGATTCCCAATGGCTGGGAGATACAACAACAGCACTTGTTACGGAACGCAATCGTCATGAGTGGTACACTCCCAGTCGATTTCGAAGAGGACCAGCTGGACTTTGTCACAGAAGGCGAAGCTTCCGTGCACTATGCACTACGGCACTCTCGCAATCCTAATTGGCTCAAATCCGGGACGATGTTCGCTCTTATGGATGCCGGTGGTTCGACAGTCGACTCGACCATGTACATTTGCAAGCAAGTGACGCCCAATATCCTCTTAGAAGAGGTTTGTGCTAGCGAGTGTATTCAAGCAGGCTCGGTCTTCATTGATCGAGCCATGCAAAATCTATTGGAGAGGAAGCTGCGAGCGTCAAGATTTAATGACCCGGCAGATATCGCTGTGATGGTATCTAAGTTCGAAGAGACGACGAAGCGTCAATTTGGGGATAATGCAGCAGAGTACTTCCTCCGATTTGGAACATCAAGGGACAATGACCCAAGGGTCGATATTGCAAGAGGGCGACTAAAGCTTCGCAAGGCAGAGGTCGAGGAAGCATTCTCAGATGTTATAGCGACTATAACCCGGAGCTGCTCTCGTTTACTGCACAAGGGTACAGCTAAGGTGAGAAACGGGACAATTTACAATAAGAGAATATCTGACCTACAGAAACCACAGCACCTTCTGCTTGTTGGGGGCTTCGGTGAATCAGTACACCTCCAGCGTCAGCTGGCCGAATACCTCTGGAATCAAAACGTTCAGATAGTTACCGTTGACGAGTCCACGTACGTCAAACGACACAAGAGCCCTTCATTTCTCATCAAGTTTTTATATAGGAAAAAGGCCGCTGCAGAAGGCGCTGTGATATGGTACATGAAACAATTGGTCAGGGCGCGTGCAGCGCGTGCAACCTTTGGGATTAAAGTCGAGCGTCTGTTCGACGCAAGAACACCATCTCACCAAGTTCGTCAAGGACTCAAGTATGTCAACTTTCGAGGACAGACCTGTCTGGACGGATTTTCTGATCCTCTGGTGATTCAGGTGTGCTATTCTCGTTTCTCATGGTTGTTGTATAGGCCCTGGAACCCCTTTATAGGACAGAGTGGTAGAGAGAGATGAGTCTATCACTCGAGCATACTACAGAGACGTGTCGGGTTTGTATGGCCTTGATACATGGGCCATCTCCATGTACTCATGTGAGAGCCAAACACCGCCTGAGTTCATGACAGATGAAGAAGGTTAGGTCAAGCCGATATCTTAGCCTATCGGTGCTGAATTGTTATTGCAGGGGATATGAAGCCTCGGTTTCGGGAGGTTTGCGAGCTAAAGGCAGATTTATCTGGGCTGCAACGGTCCCTGGTAGCGCAGTTGAACCCAACCACAGGGATGGTTTACTATACTGTCAACTTTACTGTTGCTGTTCTTTTTGGGGGTACTAGCCTCAAGGCCAGACTGCGTTGGTACGAGAATGTGAGTGTCGAACCGAGTCCGAGTCGAACCCACCAGCGCAAAACTGAATATATCGATATCAGGGTCAATTGCGTGAAGGACCAATAACAATTATCCCCAACTCCATGATCTGAGTTTTCTTGCATGAGATCACGTTTTTAGATTGAAAGTTGTACACCCACGACGGTGATGGACTATCTTTGAATACTCATCACATTACAACTATTAAGGCTTGAAAAGGCTCAGTTGCCTAGAAAAGCCCAACAACGCGACCAGTTTCTTCGTCCAAACCGACCTCCCAGAATCCGGGACGTGTTGACAGACCGGGCATCGTTTGCATATCGCCAGCCAAGGGGTACAGAAAGCCTGCACCCGCGGATAGGCGGACCGCACGGATGGGGACAGTGAAGCCTAGGTACCGAGTTAAGACTGACTGGGAGAAAGCGACCTAAGGCTTACCAGTCGGAACACATTTCAACTTGGGGTCGTGAGAGAACGAGTACTGGGTCTTTGCCATACAAACTGGCCGATACCATGAGATCCTGAATGAGTTTGGATATGACAACCACGCACTTGGGAGATTTCCGTAACCCTGCTTCGTGTAGGTTTCCACTTGCTTTTGTGCCAGTTCACTCAGTTGAATACCGTCAGCACCATAAATTTCCTTTGCTATCACGCCAATCTTCTCTTCGATCGGCAAGTCCACGTCGTAGAGAAACTTGAAAGTGGAAGGGCTTTCACAAGCAGCGACTACTGCTTCAGCTAGGGCCTTTGCTCCCTGACCACCCAACGCCCAGTGGTTACTGACAACTGCGGCATCCGCGCCGGTAGCCAAGGCCTTGCTCCTGATTAGTTCCAGTTCTGCGGGCGTATCTGACCTGCTGAGATTTAGTACCGAGCTGCAAATTTCACATGGGTAAACGTACGTGAAGCGATTGATGGCCACGATGACCTTCAATCCAAACTTTCTGGCATTCTGAATATGCTTGGAAAGGTTCTTGATGCCTTCTTCGAGGATGGCAAGGTTCTCGTTGAGGTAAGTATCATGCAGAGGCTTTCCAGGAGTCACCTCTGGTCCGCCGCCATGCATCTTCAGAGCGCGAGTGGTTGCGACGATTACGACTGCATCAGGAACAAGACCACTGACTCTGCACTTGATGTTGCAAAACTTCTCCATGCCCATGTCGGCACCGAAGCCGCCTTCGGTTAGCACATAGCCTTGGCGAGAGGAGACCTCGCCGTCATCGGTACCCGCGAGCTTGAGTGCGACTCGGTCCGCAAGAATGGAAGAGTTTCCATGGGCGATATTTGCGAAAGGTCCTGCATGTACGAAGACTGGGGTACCCTAATATGCAGGTCAGATCATAACGGGCAAGTGGCTGAGGGCACGGACTTCTAGAGTCTGCATGAGATTAGGCTTGATAGCGTCCTTCATCAGCACAGCAAGGGCGCCTCCCACTCCGATGTCGTCGGCTGTGATGGGATCACCTTGTTTGCTGCTTGCGACTACCATTGCTCCTAACCTGGAGAGATGGGATAAATAGTGATTCATATCAAATGCAAAGGTACTGACCTCTGTCTCATATCAGCAAGGTCGTTGCTCAATGCAAGTACGGCCATGCATTCGCTCGCAACGGCGATATCAAAACCGCTATCCCTCTCATAACCCTTCTCCGCCT
>Ga0307515_10020956_pt1 | contig 11618 bp, 13 predicted proteins | sample 17_EM_MG_FD_194513 | JGI IMG/M metagenome (GOLD analysis project Ga0307515, IMG submission 194513) | Populus trichocarpa ectomycorrhiza microbial communities from riparian zone in the Pacific Northwest, United States - 17_EM | ecosystem: Host-associated > Plants > Roots > Unclassified | place... | reverse complement strand
TCCGAGCTGAAGGTTACGTCAAGTGGCGTACCGCCGCAACGGTCCATGTATGCGGCGACAAGATCCCCGTGCATCTTTTCGTTGTCCATGGATGACCAAAGCGGAGGGGAAGCAATGATTGTATTGCGCCAGTGATGGCACACGTGAGTGGTGTAAACGAGGTCTTTGTAGGAGGTGAGGAAGGCCGGAATCAAGGCAAGGACTTCTGGAGGGAGACGATTGATTGTGGGAAATGTGTTCATTGAGAACCCGATTGTTGAAAGTGCACGTTTGACCTCCAGCTCCATGTTACAGAGCTAGGAACACGATGTGAGGGCTGGGTCAGAACAAAACGGGCGGAATCGAGACGTACCCCACCCAAGTCAGATGCCAACTGCCCCGAGGCCGTCTGTACAAACAGCTCCTCATTCAATGCGTGCAGTAGCTGCTGGAGGGTCATTCGGCGACCGGGACGTTCTTCGTGTTGGGTGTCCATGACCAGGGAGAGGTTGAGCGAAAGGGTAGGGTAGTTGATGGCTGTCCCAACGACTGGCGGCGAGTCATTTTGAATCCATTCAAACGAGCCCCGTGAATAAGTAAAAATTTCTCGCGGGTCCAAGGCTGTGCGCTCCGTCGGATGAAACGTCTGAAGAACGCTTGCAGCGCGAGTGTTTGCGCTCGGGCGAGCCTGTGTCAGGAGCCATGGAAAGCCGGCGTGTGGCCAGAACCAGCGTGATGATCGGTCATGCTCATGATTGAACATGTACATCAGGTTGGCTGAAGCGGAACGAAATAATCTTCGATATTTCTACGGCTACTGGTACAGGTTGCATTGGATGTGATTGCCTTGCTCTCCTTTCGAACTGGCTTTCGTTCGAGCAATGCCTTGTCTTCAGTTTCAAGCTGGGCGTCGATCGCCGTACCGCGGTTGGGGGCCGACAATCTCCTTACGATTCGTGTGGACGACCAAACGCATCTCCGAAGCTCCCGCCAGCGCGCCAGCGTGGCGCAGGTTCCAATCACTCTCAGGTGCTGCTATCCGAGGAAGAGTCACAGCTCACTTTACTTCGAGGACCCTGTCGAGGTTCACTCTCTCTGGAGGCGAATGCTCGGGCCGTTCCAAGTGATGTGCATGACGGCTGCTGGTACGGGGTCAACCCACGAAGTCGATTGTGTATTTGTCGAGATTGAGCGAGATGAGAGAGATCGTTGGAGGTTGGGAATTGATTGAAGTATTGGAGTATGCATCAAGTTTTTCTTGCTTCGAGTTTCTTCTGGGCGATTGGCACGTAGTTTTTTGTGTACGCGCTGAATACACCCCACAAGAATCTTGTGTTTTTGTGATGGGTATTGATCTTTCCCGTTGCAAGTGTGGATTCCTTGAGAATTGCTTTACACGCGTATCTTGTTCAGGGTGTCGAAACTAGATCGTAGTCATTCTGATAAACCTTCCCATACTACTGGAACCTCCGCACTCTCCCTTGAGCCTTGCAGGTATGTTTGATGCATTTCCCAGAAACCGACAAATCTAAAGCGGAAGAACCCTGAATATAACGCCAACATTATTGAAGTATCTTATCATACGTGCAGTTCCTAGCTATTCACCTCCCCAATAACGCCGTTGGATTTCGAAATGTTTCACGTACGGATACACGTTTGTCAAGCCCACCGGCACACCAGACCAAAGGGGAGAGAAAACCACCCTCTCAAAAGGAATCCCCTCACGCTTCCTGGCTTTGGCCAACGCCAAGAGCTCATGGCAGTGTTGCGGCGTTACCCAATAAGGGCCTCGAATCTTGAGGACCTTCAGAGCCGGACATGGAAGCATGATCGTTCCAGGTGCAGCGTCGGAACCGGCAAGGTCCGGAGGAGGGGGTGGAGTGAGAATATTGAACAGCTCGGATACGCAGGTCCTGGTGAGCGATAGAGTCGTCAGGTTTGTCATATCCGAACGGATCATGTTAATGAGAGCCGGTGGGATTTCAAACAATTCCGGCTTCGACATCTCGTCCGCTCTGAGGTCCTTCAACTCAAACTTCCGAATCAACCGAAGGGGCAACATCCCAACAAATTCAATCGCGTCCGAGAAGACGCGATTGTCGTCTCTGTCGCGGTTGGGATCCCTGACCAGATGGCCATTCCAGTTTCTCGAGACATATTCGTGGAGGGTCTGATAGTGAGAGACGGACACCGAGGCACCATTGGGTTTTTTGACAACCACAGCACACTCAGTCACGTACTCCTCACGCTTCATCCGAAGTGTGACGCAGGAGAGGTCCGGAAGGGAAAAGGCGTCCCAGGATTTCGGAAAGACGTCTAGTGGGGGTTGAGCAATATCACTCTCTGATCGCACTTGCATGGAGACAGAACAATTGGACGGATATTGGATGTGAGTGATGAGGGTGTATAGAGACCGGATCGTGGACCATCCAAGGTCGATGTTGTATAGACATGGGAGATCGACCGGTTGGAACTCGTAGGGAAAGGCGGAGTTTTCCTCAGGGGCATCCAGCACGTCGGCATATGCGTGGATTCGCAGGGCCTCAATCAGAGGCGAAGTCCGGAAGAGCTCTAATAGTTCGCTGATCGTGGTGGTACCAGAATAGTGGATGAAAAGCGTCAATTTGGTTAATGTGGGGAAGTTGAAGTGCAGGAGAGTGTCGGGTGGCCATGTGTGGACGTGGACGTGGAGTGAAACCAGGTTTGTAGCTCCGGCGAGGAAGGGCCGCCGAAACTGGGGCGGTGATGAACGATGGGAGATGTCAAATTCCACTTCCCGGAGTAGTGGGAGGGGCGCATCAAAAGCGTCCGAAATTTGCCCAATCTGGTACGTGTAGGAATAGGGAATGTGCATTTTACGGATGCGCGATGATCGGAGAACGACTTTTTTGAGGAATGGTATATTTTTGTGGAGCTCCGAGCTGAAGAACACGTCGAGCGGTGCGTCGCCACAGCGGTCCATACACGCTGCGACGAGACCCCGGCACATCTTTTCGTTGTCCAGCGTTGACCAAAGCAGAGGAGAAGCGATAATTGTATCGCGCCAGTAACGGCACACGTGGGTGGTATACACGAGGTCTTTGTAGGAGATGAGGAAGGACGGAATCAAGGCAAGGACCTCTGGAGGGAGACGATTGATTGTGGGGGAGGTGTTCATTGAGAACCAAATTGTTGAAAGTGCGCGTTTAGCCTCCAGCTCCACACTACGGAGCTGGAAACGTGATGTGAGGGTCATGTCAGAATGGGACCAGTGAAAGTGACGCGTACCCCACCCAAGTCCGAGGCCAGCTGCCCTGAGGCTCTCTGTGTCACCAGCTCCTCATTTAACGCGTGTATCAATTGCTGGAGTGTAAACCCATGACCAGAGAGGTCGAGCGAAAGGGTGAAGCAGCTGACTACTTTCTCAACGGCACGCGGCGGGTTTGGGTTTGTTTAAGAATGCTCCGTGAGTCTTCGTGAGTCAAGCTTTCTCACGAACGCCATGTTGGAAATGTCCGAGGCTATGCATCTTATCTGATGAACGCCGGCGGCGCGGGTGCTTCGTGCTTGGGTGAACACTGCAAAGCGGAGTGACTGGGTCGGACAGGTCGGGCGCGATGGTCGGTCTCTCAGGGTGAGCCACATGGCTGGGTCATGGGAGACAGGCTTCAGTATTTCAACAGTTATTGATACAGGTCGCATCGGACGTGATGATTTTACTCTTTGGGTTCGAACTCGCCCTTGCGAGCCCGCTTTTGTTCGAGCAATGCTTTGTCCTCAGCCTCAAGCTGGGCGTCGATCGCCGCACCCCGTTTTGGGCTGACATCTCCTTGTAATTCATGTGAACGGCCAAATGCATCCCCAAAGCTCCCGCCAGATTGCCTGTGAGCATTCCAGTGCGGTGCGGGTTTGAATCTCAGGTGATGTTATCCGAGGAAGAGTCACAACTCACTTTACTTCGAGGACCTTGTCGAGATCCACACTCTGTGGAGGCGAATATCCAGACCGTTCCGGGTGATGTGCATGATGACTTCTGGTGCGGGGTCAATCCACAACATTTACAATCGAACGAACATTGCGCACTCACTTCTGATCATGAGATTGGAATGCGACCGACTGGCGAGGACCGGGGTTTGAGACAGAAGCTCCTGAAGACATTTTGATGAAGGAGGTAGCGGTCAGGCAAGGCGTTGGAGAGGGTGGGGACCAGGAGGTGGAAATGTCATACAGCCCCATCTGACGACATACCGGCCAGGTGCACCCGTCCGGTGCCGAGTCGTGGGAAAGTAAGATCGTATGTTTCCGCCCACGCGTTTCATCTCGCCAAGTAGTTCGCGTGCTATTTTGTGTAGAGCCAGCGCCTCTGTTTCCAAAACTATGCCTCATGTCGGTAAAAGTGTGGCGGCCAATCTTGGTTTCGCACCAGCACCATGCCACAAAATCGTTACTCGTCTCGAGACGTGTTCGATGTCGACTTGCTCGATCCACGAGCACTGGACACTCCAGACGGGCTCCGAACTGCTATCCGCGCGATTGAAGCAGTCTGCAATCGGGGTGGCTCCGAGATTGCAGAGATGGTTGCGACGCTCAACAGCCGCACCTATGTCTTAGAGTATATCATCTCGGGTACGCTGCGGAACCCACAGGTCCCTTGCGTGTCACCAGCACTGATTGCTTCACCTTCTAGCGCTAGAGGAGAGGGCGTACGAGAAGCTCTCGAAGTGGATAGTTACAGGGTTTCCCACATCCAAAGTGCCAGGCATGATGGATACCACGAGTATCCGTCTCCTCCAGAGATTCTCTTCTTCGTTGCTATTCGCGGAGTATCCATCCCCTGCCGATGCACCTCCCAACCTTCGTGTATTCCAGAGAAAGGTGGAACGCTCGCTCGATGTTCTAAAGGAACTTGAGAAGAACGCCACCAGTGCTTCAACCGGAGATAACGTATCCCCCGTTCGCTGCAAGAAGGGTAGAGCGGTCAGTATCAATCATTGCATCGATCCACTTCCCTTCGAATCCATGAGGATGGCTGTGCCAACTACGGATGCGGAAGTACGTGATGCGTACATTGGCGTCTTGTCACAGCTTCAAGACATATTGAAGGTGTGTGGGTTCAAAGCTGATAGCACGTACGCAGAACTAAACAATCTTCGCAATATCTCCTTGACCTGAGGAAGCCGCTACTATCAGAGATTTTCAGATCCTCGTACATCAAGGCAAACTCATCGTTGGAAGAAGGGCCAGATCAATCTCGGAACCAAGCGTTTCCCATGATTCAATCAATGAATGCTGCACTCTACTTCGACAACATAGAGGGATTTGGAGAGTGGTCGGTCCTGTTATCCACCCGAGCCCAGAAAGACCTGCGAGATTTCAAGCGCGCTGATGGTGCGATGTTCCGGATCGTCATGATGAAGATTGAGTGAGGGCTAATTCTTCGTTGCAATGACTGGCACTAATTACTCCCAGGCAACTGTCCCAGGGACATTTTTCCCGCAGCAATCAAAAGTCGCTCACGGGCCCCAAAACAAAGCTTCCAATATATGAAGCGATGGTAACAAAGGATGCCCGAATTGTGGTATGCGAAGGATTGCTCGCAATTTAAAGCACCCCATTCACTGTTCTCCTTAGTATCAAGTAGATTGTATCCCCGATCTCAAGAACTCTCACGCAGCCGATTCTCAGCACGAATCCCAAGGTACTCTCTCTCTCTCTCTCGTTTACTTCGCATCAGCTGGTGTAACTTCCCACTCGGGCAGCAATTCGGGTGTTCGGCATCTTCACTCATGTACAGCTTCACCACGGGTGGTTTTGGGATAACCTCAGCCGGCAACTCCAGCAACGGGGTCCAGAGTACACCGAGCGGTGCATTTTCCAAAACAAACCTCTTAGTGCCAGCGATGATGCCATATTACCCGCCCAATTTCCTCCATTGCCGTGCCAGGTCCAAGAGATCTCACAAGCTGTACCACTCGTCAAAGCCTCCAAAGAAGATATGAAGGACGTGAGTGAGATGGCCGGCGTGTTTCAAATGCAATGACTAAATTCGTTTGCAATAGATCCATTCCATGCTTGTGTACGCTCTCCCTCAACGTCATAACTCTTCTCATGACTTACACACCATGTAACTAGTCTGGAGAAATTCGTCATGTTATCTCAGGTAAACAGTTTTTCTCTCGGTCCGAACGTGTACTAACCTCCCGAAGGCTCTCCTGAACAGTACGCAATGTCGAAATATCTCTGGTGTGACAACCACCACTTACTCGTCTCAGGCATCCTGGCAGACAAGGAAGTTGCACACATTTTCTCGGTTTCGTATGTATACCACCCGTATGATGCGACGCTTGTGCTCATTTACATATAGCCCGCAAGAGCAAGAAGTAATTGAACACCCTTCCTCTTGCTACGTGATCGGCAGAAGCGGTACAGGGAAGACTGCAATGATGCTATTCAAAATGTTGGCCATACAGCGCACCTGGCAACAATATTCTCACATGGGGCCAAAACCTCGTCAAATTTTCATCACACAATCTCGGGTCCTAGCTGCGAAGGTTGAAGAGTATTTTGTAAAGTTGATGTCGTCTCTCAAAGCTGCTGAATGTTCCCCCGAGGAGCTTCACGTGATGGAGAAGGATGTCGAACAGGAGATTGAGTTTGTAGAACAGGAAGACAACAAATAATGGAGGCCAGACTTGCCGGAGAGTTTCAGTGAGCTCCTGGATGAACATTTCCCATTGTTCATCACCTATGACCGGGTATGGATGTCATCGTCTCAAAGTGTTCAATCTCATCATTCCGTGAGCAGCTCTGCACAATGCTCGAGGACGAGCAAGGCAACCATGACGATGGTTTAGATGAGGCGTCACCTTCCATAAGTCTGACGTCACCTCGGAAATCCAGGCTGCGTGCCCAATCTGGGGTTATTTCCTCATCTGATTACATGCAGCAGTCCCGTAGAAACTTTGTCTCCTATGGCATGTTTTTGGCATCTTACTGGGATCACCTCCCACAGACTCTCACCCGAGCCTTAGGTAAGAAGCAACGGCCCATACACGATACATTGTGACATATACCGGCCCAGATCCTGCTTTGGTATTCAGGGAATTCATGGGAGTAATCAAAGGATCTGAGGATACAATCGGGACGGAACACAGGTGCCTTGATCGGGAATCTTAGAAGTCGCTCAGTGTTCGGAGTCAAGGAACCTTCTCCCACAAGCGAGATGATATTTACGAACTGTTTAAGGCGTATACAGAACTGAAACGAAAATGGCAAGACTACGATGCAGCACCGGTGATGTCTCTTCCCTCTGTGTTGGCCACCACTTCGCTCAATCAGCTTCCAGAACTCATTCTTTATTGGAATATCTCCATCACTTTGGCCCAACCGGTCGGAAGGTGGACTTCTTGTACGAATACACGAGAATTGGCTTTTCCTTGGCAAAACTAACCTCACCTTAGGTACGTCGACGAGGTCCAAGACAACCTCCTGATTGACACACTCGGTATGCATCAAATTTTTATTGAACCTGTACCTGCCTGATTGCTTCAGTTCTCCAGACAATCTGCACCAATCCCCATGGGTTATTCTGGGCTGGTGACACTGCACAGGTAAGGGAAGTAACCTCGTGCAGGGACCGACTAACGATTCTCTAGACAATCTCGATCGGTAGCTCGTTCAAGTTTGCAGATCTGAAAGCATACCAGTACCGCATCGAGGTGGGCCTTTTGTGGTGCTCAGCCATACTGAAGCTGACAGTCCATCCAGAAACAACTTTTGCACGAGTTGGGCTTCACTGCCGTCGAGCCAAGAGCCTTTGAACTTGTTTTGAACTACCGTTCTCATGGCGGTATCGTAAATTGTGCATGTTCTGTTATCGAACTCATAATACACTATTGGCCATACTCGATTGACGCTTTGCAACCCAAACGAGCGATCACTGATGGGTTCCGACCGATCTTCTTTACCGGTCAGAAAGATGTGTGTTCGTCATCATGATCGGTGTATCACAGGCTAACTGCCACAAACAGACTGACTTAGAGAAGTCAATCTTTGGGAATGATCAAGCAGAACCCATCGAATTCGGGGCGGACCAATGTGCGGCGTTCCGTTTGTGACATTTTGTTTTGTATTAACTGCTTGCACCTAGGTATACTCGTACGCAATGATGCCACAAAGGACAGATTGCAGCGACTGCTTCCAGGCAGTATCATCATGTTAGGTCCCACGTTTCTGCACAGACTGTTTACCTAACCCGTGCCCACAGGACCCTGTATGAGAGCAAGGGTCTCGAATTCAATGACGTCAGTCTTGGTTTCCTTCAAATTTACCTTATTACTGACAAAACCAAGGTCCTGCTATATAACTTCTTTGAGGATTCCACGGCGACCCTGAACCAATGGCGCTTGGTGCTTAAAGGGGTTCCTAAAGCGGACAATCTCTCAATTGCTCCGACCTTCGATGAAACGTGTCACGCGGGTATCTGTGTAGAGGTTTGTTGCCTGCGACTTGAGCTTTCTTTCCATCCCCACTCATGCCATCCGGGCTGACAGTTGAAATTTTTGTACATTGCAATTACCCGGGCCTGGAACAACCTTTGGATCGTGGATAGCTCCGAGTCAGCTGAGCTGATGAAGGTGCCGTGAATCTTGTATCCCAGGAAAATTCTCTCATTCATTGTATAGGTGTACTGGAACAGCAAGGATCAGATCGAGATCTGGTCATCTACCACTGAGGTACCGTGTTTGGCGGTTTCATCTACCTCTGAAGAATGGTCAAAGACCGGGAAAGCATCAGTACTAGGATTCATGTTTGTGATCTATTGATGACCATTTCCACAGTATGTTCCTCAACCAGCGCTACGCGCAAGCTTTGGTCGTGTTTCGGAGGGCCGGGCAGAACCGAGAAGCTATGATATGCGATGCATACCTCTTGTGGGAAAAGGCTCGATTGGTATCCACTACCGGTAGCACTGCGAGGATCAAGGCCTTCATTGCCGTGGCCAGTGCTTTCATCACCTGTGCGCAGGATTCCCCATCCAAGCAGGTTAACGAAAGCCTGGCCTACTATGGGACCGCCGGGGAATGTTACTCGGAAGCTCCTGATCTGAAAACCGCAGGAGATTACTATCAGATGGCCGAAAAGTATAATGAAGCTGCTCGGACCTATCGAGAAGGAGGGTATTTCAATGAGATGGCCGAGGTGATCACCCAGCACAGGAACACCCTCGACAGTGGTCTCCTTGAACGTTTGACAATGGTTGCCCAAATGTACTACTTCAAGGTATAGTTCAACGGTCATGTTGTTTCTAAATATCTCGAGATCTGACCGCCTCCCGCTTAGCGCCAAAACATCCAGTGAGCACTTGAGCCCGGTTGATTCGTGGAAAAGTTTTCTGAGGCTTGAACAGGGTGGCTCTCAACTTGTTCCCTTCCAAGGAGGACGCGCTAGAATTCTTGGAGGAGTACGGTATGGACGAAGCACGCATCAAGCTGCTGATAGAATTGGGCAGGATTCCCGAAGCTGCAGGGATTCACGCCAAGAATGGTGATGTGTTGAAGGCGATTGAGATGCTGAGCGCACCCACTGTGCACGGTGTTGACCATGTGCGACTGATGATTGAGCACCTCTTGGCAGGGCTCCAGTGAAGGTTGACCCTTGGGGTACTTCCAACATCTAGCCCTGTTGCTTCAAAGCTACTGTTATTTGCAGAACGGTTGGATAAGAGCGCTATGATGGAACATGAAGTCAATGAGGCAAGTCCTTCCCATTGATTCAATCGGTGGGTCTTACACCCCAGCACTCCTAGCTTGAAATGTTCAAGGCAATTGGACATGATGACCGCGCAAATCTCCGCACGCTTGCTAAGAATTTCATCGAGAAGGGGAAAGACATTCCTGCTTTTTTGTGCCTGGACCGCGTCTTCTTGTCTCCTCCCGATCTGTGAAATCTCCCACTTGCCAAGATCCAAGCATCGCTCTCCCTTTACCTTGACTACGTTTATCTGTTGAACAAGTTCCTGTGTGACGAGTCGTTAGCTGAAGGCTCCAACCAGCAGAGGTTATTTGGGTTTCAAGCGCTGGGGGAGGGCCTCTATCTAGTACCGGGATGCACTCCCTTACACAGGAAACTCACAAATTGATCTGGCTCAAGTGGAAACAGCACGGACGGGTATAGATGCAACTATGATGAACTCCGTCGGGTAACCACCCAACTCATCAGAAGTTGGATTGACGATCGCACAGAGGTCCAGAACGGCGCCTGCAGCGACATCCACGGGTTCTCGCCTTGTTTGCAGTTGCTTGTTCACAAGAAATGCAACATTCCGTCATGTACTTTCCAACACATCCCGCCAGAACAACTTACGGTCGATTGGTACAACGCTCAACTACGCTTGATACTTCTGCAATTCCAAATCCTGGATTCGGCTCGCTGTTACAGTTTTCACGTGGCAAAGTATGTCCTGGCTCACTCCGCGAGAAATACCTGTGGATACTCATTCAACGTGAAGCTACTGGCTCCAGACGTTACACTCAGCACTTCACCTGCCTTTCCAGAGGCTCGGATCACGTGCAAATCTTGACATCACCAAGATACCCGAGGCGTCTGGCAGTTTCAGGATTGTACGAGAATGGGTTCAACGGTTCTGCTACGACCTTAGCTATGGCCCCCCAGGACCAGTGGACAACTTCGGACAATGGTTCATGGTTGCATGCACGCTGGCCTTCGACCTTGATAGAGAGGGTGCCTGTGATTTTGTCCCTCATAGGCCGATGTGCAGCTTGAAGCAGTGGCCGCAGTCCCTGTTTTGTGGGGAGGGGAACTTCATTGTACAGGACTTCATCACATTTTTGACCACGAAAGAGCATGGTTCATTGACCTTTGGTTCATCGTATCTACGGTGCGCATGGCGGGATACATGGGTCCATGCGTGTCCCTTCTGACTTTTTCTCTCAGTGAGATCATTCGTAGGTGGCCACGTGTTGACCTGAACACATTGTGTGATCTCGCCGAGAGACTCTGCGGGCTGTTTATCATGGCCTACAGAGTTAACTCCCGGGGAGGTGTCCTGCACAATGTCACCTTGCCTCGAAGTTGGTTCATCAATCTCATCCTCCCAGGTACGGATTTGGGGAAGGATACGTCAGCCTTCCTAATTTTCGCAAAAACCATAATCGAGCTTATGCAACAAATCGACGAGCAAACTCAACAGTATTTTCCACCTGCCTCTGGCACTGGGGAACAATTCACCACGGATGGTAGCCGAATGACCGACTCCATGGGACCACTCTACATTGCTCGAATGTAAGTTTACCCAAACCCGAGCGTCGAAATACAGTGCTGACGGTTCAAACATCAGCTGCCTCTGCCTCTGCCTCAGTCAGTAGTGTTCCCAGTTTCAGCGGAGCCCAATTTAACATTTCACAGTGGGATACAACACAAATGATGGCAACTTTAAACACATGATTTTGACCACTATCCCGGGAGTCCTTATGGAAATAGTACTATTTCTACGGAGTTTTTGTACATAAGAGTAAAATACTCCCCTGGCCTCGCTGGGGCCAGGGGTAATACTCCTCTGCCCAGAATGTTCCCACGGCCCATCCCTTTTGGGTAGGGGGCTCCCTGGGTGATCGGGTGGTTTCCCCGTTGATCAGGCA
>Ga0307515_10020955_pt1 | contig 11618 bp, 9 predicted proteins | sample 17_EM_MG_FD_194513 | JGI IMG/M metagenome (GOLD analysis project Ga0307515, IMG submission 194513) | Populus trichocarpa ectomycorrhiza microbial communities from riparian zone in the Pacific Northwest, United States - 17_EM | ecosystem: Host-associated > Plants > Roots > Unclassified | place... | reverse complement strand
CTTCTCTCCGGTCTCATGCGACCAAACACTTGCGAGTCCCTCGTCCGTATCTGGTTTCTCCATCAAGCGTAAAGTGAGGTCTTTGAGCCGCGGCGCGCGGAGGATTGCCAAGTCGGAGAGAAGGGTGCGCGAGAGGGATAATTGAATCAAGTGTGGCATTTCAATAAATGGCGCCCCGTCCAGGTGTTTCTTTTGTAGTAATTGGGCTAGTCGGATATATTTGATTTCCATTTGGACGAGGTTAGGTGCGACGATAGGAATGGCCCAGAGCCCACGATACGTGAGGGACCGTAAGCATGGGAGCACGACAGACTTACGAGAATAAAGGCGCGCCCAGTCTAATCGGTGGCTGTCCTGCAACTCGATTTGCAGACTCAAGTGACTGGGAGGTCTCGAGGATGGTCGCAAACGCGTCCAACTCGATTTTCAGAGACTCAAATAACTGGGGAGCGACGAGGAAATCTCTGTTGAGTGAGAAAGAGCGTATTTGTGACCAGAATGGTAGGAGGGCGTACGGCTGCAGCCAGACACATTGAAGAGTGATTGCCCTCGGCCCGGGGCGTATCGGCCAGCAGTTGATAAAGTTCAGAGGAATGGAAAAAGCATATCGACAGCCCCTCAAGGCTCGCAAATCGCCTTTGCAGACACACGCTATCGAAACGCGTCACCCAACAATCACCGATTTCCAACGACCGCCAGTTGTCTACCAGCTTCCAACATTCCTCGAACAACGCTTCACACATGCGGTAGTCCTCCGCGTTGTGTTGTTGCGGGACGTAAAGATCGAGTGTACCGATACGCACGTCGAGTGGCACCGCGCTGCACGCGCAAAGGCGGATTGGAGACGCGGAACGGAATTGCAGTACTCGAAGCCGCGGGACCAGCGCGGGGTCTTGGATCTTTTACGGCATCGCAATCCTGCTATGCGTACCCCGGCCCATATGCGTGGGGTGGAGAATGTGACGGTGCGCCAGAGATGCGATACTTGAGTTAGGGTCCAGGGAGAGTCGGATTGGATGTAATGGAGAAAGATAAGGCTGAGGAGTTCCCTGGGGAGCTTATGGATGGTTGATGGCGGGACAGATCGCGAGTGCGTGGGCTCCGGTGTTGACGATATTTCCACATCGCGGGGGTTGAGACCGGAAGGTATTGCGGCATCAACCAAGAACGTGCGAGTCTATCAGAAGAACATCAAAGAAGAACATCAGAGAACCATTGGGCGCTTTCAACAGGAGAGACCTGCCTTGTTGCTCCGCGCTCCGGTCCAACTCCACATTCGATAAGGGATGAAGCGTGCTGCCGCCTGACAGAACAGTTTGCATGTCACAAGTGCTGGAACAGAGGTATATCAGACGGGGAACAGGGCAGAGGAGCGTAGCCACGCACATTATAAAATAGGCCCGCTATATATTTTATATAGGGCGATTGGCAAACCTATCTAATGCTGTAACCTGTCGTGTCATCCATTGTCGTCGCTATCACGTGGTCGTCTCCCACCTGGCCCACCTGGCATTGGACCGCCGCCGTGTACGGCGTCGGGAGAGTAGCTTCAATCAACTTGGAGAGCCGGTGAAAGCGAGTGAAAAAGGCATGGGGCTGTGGAGGCAATTAAAAAAAAGTGGTGTCCCTGCGCAAGGGGGAGGGTACGATTGGACTCTGTCGAGTGACCTGAGGTCAGGGGTTTGAGAGGTCGCCTGTGCATGTAGACAGCGGCGGGATGCGGGTTGGGGATAGGCGATTTGTATTGTCGTAGTGATATATATAATATCGGATAGGGATCGTCCAGAGAGTTACAAGTCGGAAATAGCGAGCAAACCACGACTGGACTAGATTATTTTATAACAGCGAGGCGGCCGGACACCGCATTCGAGCCGTCAGCTTGGGATCTGCGCCTTCTCCCGTCTTACTCTCCTCGACTCTAAGGCTTCGAAGGCAAACCAACATGGCCACTCAAGCACCCAAGGAAATCCACTTGTGAGCACGTAGACAGCTAGCGTCGCATTGTTGTCTGACCACCGAAAAGCCTGCACTTAGATCGTGTGGCGCTTCACTCCAATCTAGGTCACACCGCTGATCTTGTACGTCATACAGAAATCAGTTTGCAAGATGGTACGAATTCGAAGTATCACCTGGAGTTGTTTGTGGGAAACCAGAAGATTGAATTACAGACGAATGGTAACCAGATCTTGATGCCAGTTCAACACTCGTATGTCCCTTGTTCTCGCTATATATACTCACTGAAGGCTCTCTTTGTGTAGAGATATATCTCCGACATCCGAGATGCGCGTGGAGATTACCCGTAGTCTATTTTGGAAGAAGAACCGACGGGCGAGCGAAGTGATCGACCTACAAGGGATTTCCAATCAATATTGGGACTCCACCAAGCATGAGTTTATTGTACTGAGTCAGTCGTCATGACCGATCTGTCCGCTCTTGTCTAACAAAGGGGCAGAGGAAGTTGTCATTGGAAAGGATCATGTGTCTCTGGAATTACGATTCTCTGCTGACGCTACCGTTCGTCATTTTACCACAAAGCACCTCAGCAAGCTAACAAGCCCCGCATAGGCGGAATCTCTACGTTCGTCGCTCCAAGAACTTGAAGGATTGATGAAGGGATACAAGCCGCTGATGAGTCAATCGATGGAGAGGACTTTGGGAAAAGGGATTCAACTTGGCGCTGTGTTCGCTGAGGTCAGCTCCACCTGTATGGAAACCAGCAGGGCATTGACACCTCTTAGTTCGATCCGATCGCAAAGGCTGTCTTCGGGATTGCCAAAGGCACATTTGAGGTTCGTGCTCTCTACTGGTATCTCAAAACCAGAGGTAACGCTTGATCGTTCAGCTCCTGAAGGAACAAAACAAATACGATCAGATGCCATTGAGCCTGTCGGATCAGTTGCAGCGCGTCTTGCCTTTGGCGGACAAGGTCGCAGACGAAATCGTCAGCGAAGAGACAGAGATCTTGGATAAAATACTCCCGCGAATGTTCGAAGTAATGCATACGATCGCCAAATTCTTATGCGAGTACGTCAAGCGTGGGCGATTCAGTAGGTGGACTCTCTTTTGGATTCCGCGAATACTGATGATCGCAGAGCGAACAGGAGATGCGCTGGTTTATTCGAAGGACAAAGAAATGATGGAGAAGATGGGCGAAGAGTTAGCAAACGTCATTAAAGACTTCCTGGGTGCAGTCGAAGTCGAGACTTTGCGCCTAGCAAAAAGGAGTGGTACGCACACATTGTCTCAATATACCGCGGGCCCATTCTCAGTAAATTTGTGTAGAGCAAGAGCTTCTACTCAGCCGGCTTGAACCTATCAAGACCGGCTATGACCGGACCCTCCGCTGTATGAAAGATACCCGCAAATCTCGCCTCAAAGAAATCGTAGATTGGGTAGCCAATAAAACGGAGGAGGAAGATCTTCTCCAGAGCAATACGTACTGGATCTATGGCTTACCCGGAATCGGCAAAACGTCGCTAGCTCATTCGATCTGTGCGAGCCTCCACGATCAAAAGAAGCTTGCTGGGGCCTTTTTCTGCCGGAGGGATGACCCGAAGTTGAGCGAACCCAGGAATGTCCTCCCGACTCTCATCTATAAACTCGCGGAAATCTTCCCCCCTTTTCGAAAGATTGTGGCAAACTGCCTTCGTAATGACACAAACCTGACACCAGAGTCAATGAAGAGTTCTCTCTTCCTTGAACTGCTCGACAACCTTCCTAAGCACCCAAACGATTTCCTCGTCTTTGTCATTGACGCATTCGACGAATGCGGCGACGATCGTAGTCGTCCTCGCCTCCTGAGGCTTCTCATAGGCGCGGCTACACGTGCCTCGTGGCTCAAAATTATCATCACCAGCAGACCTGAAGCTGATATCGGACAGTTCTTTGATGGACTCCCCCAGTCGTCGTACTTGGGATATGATTTGGGTACAGATCAAGAAGCCAACGGTGATCTGCGAAGCTTCGCTCGAGGAGAATTCGAACTGGTCGCCCGAAAATGCTATCTCCCGACACCTTGGCCAGAAGAATCGCTCTTGGACAGAATTATCCTTCGGGCGGATGGCCTCTTCATCTTCATCAAGACCCTTGTTCGTGCCCTTGAGCGTCGGGCAAACCCCACAGAGTTATTGGAGGCAACCTCCGAAGAAGCTGGTGTTGGGTTGAAACCTCTGTATGGGCTCTACTCAAATATCCTTAAGTCACGAATAGTACATAGCAAGGCTGAGTTTCAGCGCGTCATTGGAGTGGTTCTATCAGCAGCTCCATACCGCGTTCTGTGCGAGGAAACAATCGCAAAGCTGGCAGAAGTGGAAGCCAACGTCGTCAAGAAGTGGGTGGATGATCTCAGCTCTTTGCTTTATCGAGATGAAGGCGCCAATGGCGGGATTCGCGTCCGACATTTATCAATTTCAGATTTCTTTGTTAGCGACTTCTGTCCCTGCGACTATCGAATCAACTGCCAGGACGCAAATGTGCAGCTGGGAATTGCTTGCCTCAAAACGATGGTTCGCCAACTCCGTTTCAATATCTGCGGGCTCGAAGATTCCCGACTCGCTAACGCGGACATCAAAGATCTCCCATCCCGAATCATAGAGAACATTTCCGACTGCTTGAAATATAGCTCTCTTTATTGGTCAAATCATATTTGTTTTGCTCCCGACAATAATGATCGGCGGGTGTGGGATAGCTTGGAGGAATTCTTTGAAGGATTTTGCCCGTTGTTTTGGATTGAAGTATTGAGCATTTTGGGAATGGTCCCGACAGGTGCTCCCAGCATTCGAAGCGTGATATCCTGGGCCAAAGTGAGTTCAGCTCCAGCTTGTATTTGGGTAATTCTGATTAGCATTAGAATGGAAATCCGACCCTACTTGAGAGAATTGAGGATATTTGCCGTTTCATCATCGCCTTTCGCACCCCCATCTCTATCAGCGCTCCGCACACATACCTTTCAACCCGACCCTTCTTGCCCTTACACTCGACTTTATCAAATACCTTCAGCACGAGGTTTACTAAGGGCATCAAGATGGTGACAGGGGGATTGTCGTCATGGCCGGCTCTGCCATCGGAATTGATTGGACATACCGACACTGTTACTTGCATCAGCTATTCCCCTAATGGGCGGCAGATCATTTCCGGATCCGACGACACGACCATTCGGATCTGGGATGCGGAGACTGGTGCTCTAAGTTGTGAGCCCCTTCAGGGGCACACCAAAGATGTGCGGTCCGTTGCCTACTCTCCGGGTGGCCAATACATTGTCTCTGGATCGTCTGATTCCACGATTCGAATCTGGGATGCGGAGACTGGTGCTGCAGTAGGCAGACCTCTGGAAGGGCATAGCCGGGGGGTGGCGTCCGTCGCTTACTCTCCCAATGGGCGGCACATCATCTCTGGATCGAATGACGAGACGATTCGGATCTGGGATGCTGAAACTGGTGCTGCGGTTGGAAACTCTCTGGAGGTGCATAACGCGAGTGTATCTTCCGTCGCCTACTCTCCCGATGGGCGGCGTATCATCTCTGGGTCTTCCGACAATACGATTCGAATCTGGGAGGCGGAGACTGGTGCTGCAGTTGGCAACCCTCTGAAGGGGCATAGCGGGATGGTGTTCTCCGTCGCCTACTCTCCAGATGGGCGCCGGATCATCTCTGGATCTTATGACGAGACGATTCGAATCTGGGATGCCGAGACTGGTGCTGCAGTTGGAAACCCTCTGGAGGGGCATGGCGGGATGGTGTTCTCCGTCGCCTACTCTCCAGATGGGCGCCGGATCATCTCTGGGTATTTTGACCACACGATTCGAATCTGGGATGCGGAGACTGGTGCTGCAGTTGGCGTACCGCTGAAGGGGCATAGCGAGTGGGTGGGAACCGTCGCCTACTCTCCAGATGCCCGCCGGATCATCTCTGGATCTTATGACAACATGATTCGAATCTGGGATGCCAAGACTGGTGCTGCAGTTGGCATACCTCTGGAGGGGCATAGCGGAGGTGTAGAATCCGTCGCCTACTCCCCTGGTAGGCGGCAGATCATCTCTGGGTCCCTTGACCACACGATTCGAATCTGGGATGCGGATACTGGTGCAGCAGTCGGCATACCTCTGAAGGGACATAGCCAGGATGTGTATTCGGTGGCCTTCTCTCCCGATGGGCGGCGTATCATCTCTGGGTCTTGTGACGAGACGATTCGAATCTGGGATGCCGAAACTGGCTCTGCAGTTGGCAAATCTCTGGAGGGGCATAGCGGAACTGTGATGTCTGTCGCCTACTCTCCCGATGGACGCCACATCATCTCTGGGTCTGCTGACGAGACGATTCGAATCTGGGATGCCAAGACTGGCGCTGCAGTTGGCAGACCTCTGGAGGGGCATAGTGAGTCGGTGTGGACCGTCGCCTACTCTCCAGATGGGCGCCGTATCATCTCTGGATCTGAAGACAACACGATTCGAATCTGGGATGCCAAGACCGGTGCTGCAGTTGGCAGACCTCTGGAGGGGCATAGCGGGATTGTGACGTCTGTCGCCCACTCTCCCGATGGGCGCCGGATCATCTCTGGATCTCATGACCAGACGATTCGAATCTGGAATGCATATACTGGTGCTGCAGTTGGTAGAGCTCTGGAGGGGCATAGCAAGTGGGTGACTTCCGTCGCCTACTCTGCCGATGGGCAGCGTATCATCTCTGGATCTTATGACAAGACGATTCGAATCTGGGATGCAGAGACTGGTGCTGCGGTTGGCAAACCTCTGGAGGGGCATAGCGACGCTGTGTTTTCCGTCGCCTACTCCCCTGATGGGCGGCACATAATCTCTGGGTCTTTTGACAACACGATTCGAATCTGGGATGCCAAGGCTAATGCCGGAGTTGGTAGGCCTCCAGAGGGAGAAATTGCGAATGTGCTGTCCGTTGCCCCCTCTCCCAAAGAACAGCAGCACATTATTTCTGGATCTAAACGCGACACCTTCCGTGTGTCGGAGCAATTTTCATATCAACCGTCCTCCTCTTGTAATCCAGCCCATGCTTACTTTTGTTCACGGCCTGACTCACAGGGTTGGGTCAGAGACTCAGACAATGGCTTGCTCTATTGGGTACCCCTGGGTTGTCGTGATGGCATCAATTCACCCGCTCTCATTACAATTCCTCTTACATCTGAAGTTCGATCGGTTTCTCTTGATTTTGAAGACTTTGCCTTTGGAACGGATTGGCCCCAAATTTTCAACGGTGCACGGCGCTAACCATTCTCTCCTCGTAACCTTTTGTATATAATTTGTTGTATGAGATGCTTGGTGGTTATTGAATCTTGATCCCATCTTCCTTTAGCTCCTCATTTTAATTGGCGACCAAGGGACATGCATTAGACTCGAGAACGACTACAGACGTACACTCGTACTCGCAGAAGCTGAGAGGACCGACGTCACAAAGGTAGATGGTGCGTCCCACTCGTGGTAGCACAGCAGAAGAGGAACTATGTGCATAGACAACCTGCCTAATGCGAGATGTACGCGGCAGGTACAAAAGACGGAGAACAATTCAAGAGGGACAGTAGGACTTCAGAGACTCGATAGATGCAATGGGGAGACAAAGACGAGTCCAAAAAAAGAGAAGAAACAGAAAAATTGAACTAGCATTCAAAAGCAGACATGAAAATCGAAACCCTTGATATTATTCAAGCATACCTGATCAGGAGACGTTCATAGCCGATATCAGAAGTGATCGAGATTAAGAAATTCGAGCTGACGTGCCGCAGAACATGAAGGATGCGCGTCTCTTCTAGAAGGGCTAGGGAGGAATTACATGAAATTCATTTGAAAATGGAGGGACAAACACGAAAGCAGCAGCAGGCAGCGAAGTCCAAAGAAAATGTGGGTAAACAAAACAGAACAAAACAGAACGAAACGAAAAGGACTAAGTCGGTTAGACCATTTCATAGAGAAAGCACGGAGAGAAAAAGAGAAGAGCCTTGTGTGGCCGACTTGATTTAGAGGCGAGAAGTGGTAAGGAGAGAGGGAGCAAGCATGCGCGAACGGCGAGAAGCAGGTTAGTTGCTCTTGCTTCAGTATGTCCATGGTATCGTGCTATGAGGAGAGGGAGAGAAAAGGTAGACGGCAGTGTGGGTCGTAGGATTGGGTTACTGACTCGAGTGCAAGAAGGATTACGGCGAAGTCGAGGGTCGCATCCAGCCACGTGACTCCCACAAGCGGCCGTTGTTGTGCTGGGGTTTGGGTTTGCGGGTGATATGTACGATAAGGAGTCGGATTTGCATGTGTATATGAGCCGGTGGTCGTATGTCGAGTCGAAAGGGGCTTGGATAAACCGGTCGTGCTCAATCTCATCCCCTAAATGCTTAGGTATACCTCGACGCATATACTCCCTCCTTCACCACCAATCGCTGTTGCAATCATCGCTCGCATCGCTCGCACCTCGACCAACGAGGAGAACGACCATGGGAGCTGATCAAACCCCGAGCACTCTCCCGCAGCCGAACAGGGATCACCGGTTCCCCACCAGACTTCTAATCGGACCGTTGCCACGGCTAGCGCTGGGGAGGCCATAGAGTGAGTCCCTACGAAGTATATCGGACGCGGCGGGGCTTGTGGGATCGCGTCGTCGAACTCGAATCCTCCAACACCGAGCACACTGTCGGGCGGGGCACCTCCGTTGCTTATACCCATTCCAAGTCCCCGTCCAGCACCACCAAAGCGGTCTATGCTGTCGTAACCGCCAAATCCTCCTATCCATAGGTAGCACCGCCGGAACCACGATCGAGGGGCAAGTCGTCATAACTGCGGCCGCCTCCGCGGCCTTATCCACCTCCGTACGGGGCAGAAGAGTTCTGGAGTCCGACACCGTAGGTGCTTGGGAGCTGGCCCTCTAGGACAGAGGACGGCCCGGTCCCGACCTCGACCCAGCAGCTCCATATGCAGCGTGACCATCCCCATGCCGACGCCGTAGCTATGCGTAGCGTGCCCAGTGTATCCAGCACAGCAGCCTTATCCGTCGCCCCGGCCGAACGCGGGTACATCCCGTCGTGTCCGTGTCCGTACGCCCCTCCTCCGTTGTGCATATGAATAAGGTGTCCCGTAGGCCGTTGGGTGGTGGCAGGAGAGGACCCCCAGCTTGACGAGCTGCTCCTCGGTTCGGGCTTAGACCACCACTGTTGAGAATGATATCGTGCAATGATGTGGTTGCTTGATCGTTGGTCGGGGGTCCTTCAAGGATTAGGGTGGCCATACTCGGTGGGTGACGGTTCCTGGAATGTCTGCCATTAGAGTTTTGAGGAGACTGCGGAGTTGCGGATACAGTTGGGGGGGTGGGGGTTGAGGCGGCTGCGGAACGACCTAGAAATGGACAAGTAACGGTCAGGTAGGCAAAGGTATCATGAATAGTAGTGAATATACGCACTGTGGCCCCAGCCCAGGCTGACCCTACTTCCCCAATAGCGCGCTCTGCGTCGGCCATACGGACGACATGGACGAAGACGGATGATTTGCGGGGAGGGACCTAGACCTAGGGAGACGTATGTATTAGGGAAATGGAAAGGTGCACAAGAGATAAGATGAACGTACGTAGCGAATAGTGCGAAGGAAGTTGTCAGGGCGGCCTCGGAGATGAGTGGCGGAAGCCCACCTACAAAAACCTAGGGAAACCATAACTAAAGTCGCGGCTGAAGGGGGGTTGATACACACCGTTTTATTGTGAGGGTCCGAAGGGGCGCTTGGGTCTGGAGCCCCGCCGAGCTAGTGCTCAAGCACAGTGGGTTTTGGTGGGCCCACTGTTGAATTTGAGCATGATTCAATACATGGGGAGGCAAGATGCCGTGTTCATTCGGCTGAGGGTGTTGGGGACGGTGCTGTTGGACAGCTTTACGATGCGGGCGACGAGGCCAGGGTGAATCTCATTGTGGTAATTGTTCTCTGAGATCTAAGAATCAGCGACTGCACTCGTGGGGTCGATCAACGTGGGGATATTGGCGGTCTTGTGGCGGGGACTGTATCTGGCGCTTCATCGCCAGCGACTGCAGCCTTGTTCTTGGCCGTAGCATGCGACAAGCGCACTGAGAGGGGTATCGGAAAGTCAGATAGGACACAATTTGCAAAACTGAAAATATCACATAATGGGACGAGAGTTGAGTAGAGGCCTTGCATCTCTGTGAGTGCACGATTTGATCAACTTCACTCATGAATCTGTTGCACAACGAGGACAACGGCGGGTCAGAGGTGGTAGCACAACAAGGCAATATCCACGCTAGGGCAATAGAATGGCGCTTGCGGGGAGGTGCCGTGACAATACAGGAATGACGCACCAGACAGATCCGTAACCCATAGATACACCGCTGAACAAGTCACCCATGACCTTTGCACTGCAGCATGAATGGAAGGGAGCGATAAGAAATCGCCACGTTAACCGAGGTTGGATCCGCGGAAGACACCCATGAGGTGAGCGTTTATGACATCGCCGGCAAGGTCGTGGACGAAGATGCTGTACTCGATGGCGTCGTCGACGCGGCCGAGCTCGTTTTCAATGTCATCCTGTGCGACGCGAGAGTCAGCCCAGTCGGTTTTGATGGGGTGGTTGGGATTTAGATAGAGAATTGAGGACCCGGGGGGGGGAGCACCGAAACCAATTTGGTGGGACACGCGAAAGGCGGCTTCTGGACTAGCCATGATGAGGAGAGCGTAGCCAGAGCTGTTGAGATGACGGGTGGCGTTGGCTACGGGAGATGTGCATCTTAATTATGTCCCAACCGAGGAGGGTACAACCTAGACGAGGTAGTGCTCGTGTATCCAATTCTCAAAGTCACCAAGAAAAAGGGTGTCATCTTGTGGAAGTCGTGGTCTGTGATTTTGATGCGTGGGCGAGTGGCGAGTACGAGTGGGAAATGAGAGGCAGTGGCGGGGTCGTTGGTGTTAATTGTTGCAGGAGGAGCAGCGCCGACGTGGGGAGACTTAGGATCACTCTCATTCAGAGGGAGGATATAAGGCGAGTTGTGCGGGGGTGATGTCGTGGTCGTGGTCGTGAACGAGGGCCGACATTGCTATGGTGGTGGCGGTTGTGGGAGGCGCGAGATTGAATGTAAGTACAAAGGATGTTGATAGCTAGATATGGGCTTTATAAATTTGAAAGGCAGCGATATTCGTGGGAATGCGAACGAGTACGAGATGAGACGGGTGAGAAGCGAGGGTCGGAGAGAAGAGGTGGCTGCTCAATCCCACTGCAGCTGCAGGGAACAGTGTTGAGCAGGAGACGGTGAGCGAGCAAAGGAGCGAGCGAGCGACAGGATGGGCCAGGGTTCGTCGGGAGGAAGGAAGCAAAAAATTAATTTTTGAGGTTTTTGCAAATTTAAAATAAATTCGATATAAAATTCAAATATATGAATATAATTTAATTTAATTTAATTTAATTTAATTTAATTTAATTTAATTTAATTTAATTTAATTTAATTTAATTTAATCAATCAATCAATAAGACAATAAGGCAAGACACGACACGACACGACACGACACGACACGACACGACACGACGCGTGCAGATTACAAGATCCACCGTTATGTTATCCAGCTGAGAGAGACTGACTACGACTTGGCGAACGTATACGTATTCGAAAGTTGCTTCGGGTTA
>Ga0307515_10020954_pt1 | contig 11618 bp, 9 predicted proteins | sample 17_EM_MG_FD_194513 | JGI IMG/M metagenome (GOLD analysis project Ga0307515, IMG submission 194513) | Populus trichocarpa ectomycorrhiza microbial communities from riparian zone in the Pacific Northwest, United States - 17_EM | ecosystem: Host-associated > Plants > Roots > Unclassified | place... | reverse complement strand
GGACGGGCGAACTTGACAATCGTAAGCACGAGATTAAACATGATAAGAGCGGACGAACGACCGTCACGGGGGTCGTTACTGGTGCGTACCGCTTCTTTGCACCGTTGCATACCTTGTTTATATAGTATACAGTGCCACTCACGGGCCCTAGCCAAGTCGCCTCGCTCCTCCAGCATGCGCAGTCGCGCCGAGCGGTAGCGACAACCTGGATGAACGAGCGCTCCTCGCGGTCACATTCTGTCTTTACATTGCGCGTAAACGGCACGAACCGGATCACTGGCGAGGCGTGTGAGGGTTGTTTGAATCTGGTCGTACGTTCTTTTTCCTTTCCCTTCTCTCCTTGGTGCTGACGAAATGAGGGTGTGTAGGATTTGGCTGGATCGGAAAGGCTTTCGTCGAGTGGTGCGGCAAACGATAAAGATCGCCTCAAAGAAACCCAAGCAATCAATAAGAGTCTGAGCGCCCTGGGCGATGTCATCGCCGCACTGGGTGCGGGCAATGGTGCACATGTGCCATATCGGAATTCGAAGGTCCGTCTCTCTACCTATTTCCTTGTTCCCCACGTGCTAACCTGGTAATGGTACAGTTGACCTACCTCCTTCAAAGCTCGCTGGGCGGAAACTCGAAGACGCTCATGATCCTCAACTTGTCGCCCATGCTTGCCCATTATGGCGAGTCGATTTGCTCGTTGAGGTTTGCGACCAAGGTGAATAACACAACCATCGGCACTGCACGGAGGCAGGTACGGTCAGTTTCGTAGACAAGAGGAGAGCGTATATAGCTGAGGTTGGGTCGGGCTTTCTTTGGATGTATTGACATGATTTATCATTGGTTTGATCCATATTCGATTCATTAAGAGTTCAACTCTTCCGAAGCGCTTATATAAAGTATTTCACGAAACTCTTTGGTCGTTTTCATACAGAACCTATAAATACGGGAAATACATTATTCAGAATACTCAACCGAGCTACAAACCACCTACCCAGCCTTCAAGGTCCTGTGAGTATTATATGCGAATCGAAGTTGCATTGTTAGTACGAGAGTACCGATATTTTGACATCAGTAACGGAAATGTAATTTTGGCTGTGGAACCTTACCGATTTACGTTCTCCACTCCGCCGTATATTACAAGAATCAATACCCCGCACGGTCCTGGTACAGGTAGGAAGGTTCTGTGGAGAATGAGCCGCGTTCGTGATCTCATATTTGGCCAGTGTTTCGTTGTTTGTTCCCAGCCACCACTGCACCTCTACTCTCTTCCGACTAGAGAAGTGATTGTAGTTGCAAAGCATGGACAAGCTGGTTGGAGCAGTATCACGTCCAGTGAAAAATCTATGGCGAAGAGCGAGTCTCATCAACCTGCGAGGAGAATCGAAATCGACCGACGACCTCAGCCAGCTGACAGTGAGCGCGACTTCAACTTCCACAGCTGGTACCAAACGTAGGCGTGACGAAGAAGAGAAAGGGATAGTCGTCGGCGAGGATGGAACGTTGAGCAAGCGTCCAAGACTGGAGACGAAAACAACCGATCAAGAGGTCGCGCCGGTTCTGGGAGAGATGGCGCTCGACGGTCCTCCAGCACAGGATCTCCCACCTCCTTCACTAGTAACAGGAGACCAGAAGGCTCCGACTGGTCTCAATGTCAGAAGCCCGCCTAAGGATAAGAGGAAACAGCGCGGTCTACGAGGGACGCGACCGGAAGGTCAAACTACCGGACCGTCGAAACAACGACTCGGTACTAAGAGGCAATGTGCAATCTTGATTGGGTTCTGTGGCACTGGATGCAGCGGCATGCAGATGTAAGTGGGCACTTTCCTATCAATTAGCATCAAGCATCAATTGAACCTGCTTTGACTTGACCTGAACTAGACAAAAGGGTAGCGAGCGGACCATCGAAGGACTCATCTTCAGTGCACTCGTTAAACTCGGTGCTGTCTCAGAGGACAACGCTGATGATCCGGTAAGCATACTGCCCTCAAGTAACCGGGCCCCTCTGACGGCTTTGGGTAGACGAAAGTGAACATCCAACGTGCCGCGCGAACAGACGCGGGGGTACACGCAGCCCGGAACGTTGTATCCATCAAAATAATCAACGAGATACCCGGAATCCCTAGTCTAGTCTCTCGGCTTAATGAAGAGCTCCCTCCCGAAATTCGTGTTTGGGATATTGTCCGAACACAAAATTCGTTCAACTCGAGAACGTTAGTCGGGATAAGGCATAGTCACATGTGGATCTAACTTCGTAAATTCTAGGTCCTGCGATAGCCGGCGGTACAACTACTTTCTCCCAACCTACCTGTTCATCCCACCAGCTCCTGGCTCTCTCGTCGCGGCTGCCTACACCTCTCTGGATGCTTCATACGACGCAGCTTCGCACAGGTTCTGGAAGGAGAACTCTCAGCTTGTAGAGGCGGATCTCCTGGCTACGAAACGGCTATATCGCGTCGACCTGGATACCCTGACACGTTTCAAAGCAACTCTGACAGAATTTGTTGGGACTCACAACTTTTGGAACCTAACTATTGGAAGGGAGTACAATGACCCTAGCTCCGCACGTGTGATTAAGAGCATTGAGGTCACCGAGCCAGTTGTGTACGAAGGAGGCGAGACTGAGTGGATAAGTGTCGTGTTCTGGGGACAAAGCTTCATGCTACACCAAATCGTACGTTTTTTTGTTGTACTAGGCAGCATGCCTCTGACAAATCTTATCAGCGGAAAATGGTCTCCCTTGCCGTCCTTCTCACGCGTTCCAATGCCAATCCTACCCTCTTGAAGAGCGTCTACACGAATGAAACACGTCTTCATATCCCCAGAGCTCCTGCACTCGGTCTACTACTCGAGGAACCTCTCTTCGATTCATACAATCGCAAGCTTTCCGCTGCGAATGCAGCTTTTGAGGAGCAGATTGCCTCGATCGTCGGCAAGGCAGAAACAAGGCAAACCAGTACTACCAGTCCTCCTGTCGACGCCATATCCGCGGTAGACCCACCGTTGGATGCCAGATTGACAGAAAAACTCAACTTAGCACGTTCAGCACTTCGGCCACTCCTATCCTTCGCTCCTTTCGAAACTCAGATCGAGGAATTTAAACAGAAGTACATCTATGCAGACATGCGGGGTAAGGAGGAGACAGAAGGAGTGTTCGACAAGTGGACCGCAAGTATCGAACATGGGGAAATCGAGCTTGCTGCGGGACTCCGTGGGATGCCAGTACCAGAGGAAGTCAAGAGTGCTTTGAGCCAACGACTATCTGACCTAGGGCGGGCGGCTGGCGGGACTGAAGCGGGCTGGCAGAAGGGGGAAAAGGGAAAGGTGAATAAAGGGAGACAGAATAACGCAAGTACTATGCTATTAGTTGACAGCGACGATGAAGGGCTGGGTTTCATGGACTCCAAGACGCTTCGAAGTGCGGAGATGGAAGGATAAGATGGTAAATTCAATGACAGTCTGTACCTCTATATATCTTTCGCTTAGGATTTAATATGCTGCTCTGGCCAGATGAAGGACGTTGGTGATTGAGTAATCCCCGCTTTTTCGGGTTGGACAGCAGATGTTGTTCCTTGCCCTCTCTCTTCTACAATTAACCTCTTCTACAGCGCGGGATACGGGGTTAATATTTTTAAGATACGAAAATGAGGAGACTTCGAACGTGCAAAATTACAGAGACTCCAAGTTTTGGACGAGGGCATTAAGTTCAGCTTGGGACGCCTTATGTTTCTTCACCGATTCCTGTAGAGAGTTTGGTTCATGAACACAAGCGAATTACCAAGTCATCGCATACCTCATACTTGGCCTCCATTGCGTCACGTTCTTGCTCTAAGCGACGTATTTGCCGCTCATGGTGCTCAGCGTGGATAACTAAGTCCTTGTTTCTGCATAAATCGTCAATCTGAGTTTCGTAGAGCACAAATACTGACATTTGTGCAAAGTTGCGTAATAACAAAAATTGAAAGATGTATATATGACTCACTTCACCTCCGAACTTTTCAGTTTATCTCTCGTTTTCTCCAAGTCAGCTTCGAGGACATCACGGCGATGCGTGAGTGACGAAACTTCCTGTTCTTTCTGGAGCAGGCTCTGTTCGAGTGACTTATTCTTCTGCTCTGCTTTCTCTGCGCGCTCTGTTGCACGCTCCGCCTGTACGCGAAACAATTCTACTTTCTATCGGCACTGTTGATCAGTGTGGATCGGAATGCGGGAACGCGGTTGACTCGCTTGCTTAATCTTGTCCATTGATAGTCAGGGTTTTGCTGATGATTTCGAGAGGTGATCAGGAATGACGACAGAGAGGTCCTGAGCTGGTCGGGAGAAAGTAATCGCGCGAGGTTGTGCCAAGTATGGCAAATTACTCTTCATCGATCTGTCGTTCCACATGATACGGATCACTCCGGTGATCAGTCAATCCTAGCCATCCGTGTCTATAGCTCCAATGTAATCTCACAAGGCAGGGCTGGAGCCACCTTCGATACATGGGAACTGTCCCTGTCGAGCCTGACATTTGTAGACATTCCCAAAATTCCGGTTATTTAGACGTGCAGAATACCTTCGAGTCTATTTATATACGAAAGAGACGAAGTACAGCATTCTGAGGGGATGTGCATAGGAGTTAAGATAGGGGAACGAGGCAAAGGTAAATATGGAATATGGTAAAGAATATGCAGATAATCCTGCTGAAAATGGTTTACAGGACCGTTACTCCCCGCCATCCTCGTTACTCGTGGCGCGTGGTGCCGTGGCAAATTCTTTCAACGACATTTAAGTCGCTTTGAATTGATACTCCAGCAGAATCTTGTCTTCTTAGATGGATCCAACGGGTGTTGGCCAGAATCCGCTTGTAAACTGTCAATATACTCACTCCTCCTGGTCTACACGTATCGTCTCCGTATTCCCTGCCTTGAGGCTGATTGGGTCCACATACACCGTTAATTTTCCTACTTGAACCGTCATTTGCACCACCGTTTTGATGTACTCTCGATGAATGTTGATTGCTTGCCGAGGTGAGAACACATATGCCTGGATCTCCCTCCCCTCTCACCACTGCCACGCACGGGAGACGCCTAAAGCGAGCTGTCCATGATCCAGTCCACCAGGTCATTCTCAAAATGTCATAGCGTGACAGCCGTCATGGATTGCTGAGAACACTCGAGGCTGCCCGCGGCCGCCGGTGTGCTGAAGACGAGCGAATGCGTGTCGAAAAGGCGTCGACTAATGCATGTGGCCAATCGATTGGGCGTGGACCGCAAGGTCTCCGCAAGGTGATGGCACATGCCGACTCAGAGCGAACCAAGGCATAGGACCTGTGGGTTCCTCGATGACTAATATCGCGATTGGTATTGCCTATGGTGAATCCTTTGAGGTTGTTTGTGGACGTTTATCATTTGAAGTGTCGCATTGCTCGCTCCCTTGCAGGCCCTATCATTCGCATATACTATTGATCTTAGTCGGAATTACAGAATTAAACTGTGTAGTCTTTTCAGGCTGTCCTAGCACTCTCCGACCTCATCGCGTCTATGTATTATCCAAGACACCTATTTAATTTGACGTTCAGCGCGAATAATCACGCACCGTGTTCCCTGAACACATAATCAACTTCCCCCGATTACTGGGGCTTTCGATTGGCCGTCGGCCTGACTGGGACACTGACTTCGGCCGGGAAGGTCCAGTGCTTCGCCTCTGAACAGACCGCCTTCAAACATATGGAGGTATATATTGGGGGATGTCATCATGATCGACATGCTGTCTATGATGGGAATTCGACTGGGGACTTCTGGCCAAGTGGTGGTCGGAACCTGAAGTCTCAATTGGGAGGTGCTTCGCACACGAGTAGGGTGTGCTTCGCCGTTCCGAGGGTAAGGGAATCACTAATATTGACCCTGTAGACCCTACGAACCCTTATTTGAGAGTTCAATCAGGCCAATTTGCCCTGACTTGAGGACTGCGGAGGTTATTTGCTCGATAGACGGGACGCCTATTATGGACAATGTGAGTACTCGCCCCTCGAACGGGGTCAGTGTTTCATGAGAGCTGCAGGAGAAACAGAATTCGAACTCTTCTCAGAATGCGAATGCAAGGGCCTATATATATCCCTCATGTACTGGACTGTACGTGATTAATTCCGGTGCTTCGACCGAGCTCGACCGAGCGATGCGATATGGGCTCAAAAGTCTTTCCAACTGGTTCGGTTCTCACATAGCCACGAACAATGTATAATCCAACTGATGCCTCCTGCTCTGCTGTATACTCACTCTCTTGCACCCATAATACCAGCTTCTATATAGGCGCCCGAGCCGCACTGGAAGGGGCTGTGGAATTATATGACATACCCGTGACACAGAGATGCGAAGCGATTGACGCCTTTTCCATGAGCACGGGACATTGACCGAGACCAGTACTCTACGCGAGATTGTGAGCATGACTTACCGTCCTTTCGGATCCAGAACGCCATTTAAGTACAATACACCAGTCAGACGGTTCAATTGAGTAGGTGGCCCCAAGTCGGCGCTCGTGGCTAATGTCTGCCATCACAACATGGGGCTGCTGACAATCTTCTGTCAGACCACAGTGTTTCAATGGACCATACATATGGCAGAGGCCAGACCATCACCGAATATAAGTCGAGTAAGGTTAGGTCCAACTGGTGTACTATAAGGGGATACACGTACTGGCATAGGACAGCATACGGGTACAACTTAATTCCATACCCGTACACTTGTGAGGATCCAACGGCATGCTCTCTCTAATAAACAATGATCGATTGCGCATTGACGCGGTGGGTGAATGTTCTGAGCTCGAGGGCTGTTCTAGTGCGAGTGGTTATCTACTTTGAAATATTCTGATTCTTGTATATCCGATGGGCAAGCCGCTAGGCGCAGCTGAGGCTTGGGCGAATTTGACGATCGATCGAGAGGAGCACGAGAGGATACCAACACTCGACTGACCAGGCAGTTACCTAACATGTACACAATTCAAGTTGGGTATTCAACATGTCAAGTGGCAACGACTAGGTTTGCCCCGAAGACATGTACCGAGGTGGTTGTGCTAGGGCAGGGCTTCAACTCTTTCAAACATGCATCAACTAGTCGTAAAACTTTGTTCGGTCATCCTTTATTCCCATCGAAAGCGGGAACACTGCAATAAGCTACCAATACTCTCGTGAACACCTTGTATCCAACAGGTCACTTTTCATATTTTGTAATGTCAAGGTCTAGAGAAACGGGCCATGACGATCCGTGCCGTCGAGTATGGCAGCGGATCTTGCTGGATCAAAGCCGTGCTTTGAGGGGTTGAGCTTCAACGCAACTGCTACACCAAGTCAAATATATGGGGCCTGTCTCTACCAAATGAGCGTAGGATCCCCATAATATTCCGCCGAAACTGAACTATTTCACAACTGCCGCGATTATTTGGCACACTCGGCTCCTCGCGTTTCATCTATGCCCTAAGTTTTTCATCCATCAAGGGTCATAGCTCCCTATATTGTTGTCTTATGGCGCGCTTCGTGCTTCAGCATACGGGAAGCGCCTTGCTGCCACAAATTAATTCCTGAAAGCTCGGAAAGTAATTAAGGGCGCCTTTTTACTCACCTCTTCATCACTTCGACTTCTGTATACGACCTGTTTGGACTTTGTCGTTCTGATTAGGTGGCTGTCAAGCCTGTCAGCAATTAGCAGCTTGAATCCTTCGATCTGACGCCCAACCACAACTCTCCCTATTACCGCAAATTCTCTTCGGTAACGGTACTAGTGGGGTTATCTCATAACAATATTCGCTTTGGTATCCAAAGGGACTGTTGCTCCAGCGGTTGGCGCCATGATTCGCCGGCAGGTTGAAAGGTTTTCCTCACAGACTGACATCATTTTCAAGTCCTTTGGAACGAGAATCTCCTGAGGCCATTTGGGAGTGCTGCTGCGGGCTAGCGCCTCACCATCTCACTCGAGCTGTTGGCGGTGGTTATATTGCTCCACTCTTCAGTAGCCTCGCCATCGTTTTCGTGACCACACCCCAATAATTCGTGCTGTCAAGTCATGGGCGTGAATTTGATCACGGAATTTGATCACGGAATTTGATCACGGATTACAAGACATCTCGAGGCTCCGACATCGCGCTATCGTCGCGGTACTGAACACTGAGGTCCTTGAATAGGGAAGTGATCGATGGCGCTCATACTAATGGCTGGCGCGCTTTTGAGCGATTATCACGAATTCTCACATGCTCTCTGGGGTGTTAAACAAGAGATTAGCTGTAGCAATTTCGTACCCCCATCACCTGGCCTTTAGTGTCTCAAGTCCTCATAGGATCTCGCTGGCTACCCAACGCCAGAACCGCAAATCGACCTCATATATGTAAAAATCCTCACCAATTCACTCAAGCTGCGGGCATGATTTCCTCTCAGCACTGACCTCGATGTAGTGATTGCTACTTACAACTCCTACTTTAACGGCCGTGGCGCAAAGCTATACTCTAGCTGTCACTCGGCAAATTCACGTCTAAGGTCTATCAGCTTGCTTGAAACTCCCAGCTGCTAATTTGCTTTTTGATAATAACCACTCAACACACATGGCTTGCACTCATGTCGATGTACTCATGAAATGCGAGACATCCGAATACATCGAGCTCTCAACTTCGAACTTGTTCTGTGTATGATCACTTGCAATCGCCTTGGCGAAGACGAGTCCTGCACATCTGCGAGGAAGCGGGTCTCGTGATGCTGGGAGAGCTCATGTACTACCTACTGTCACTATCATCGCCTGTCGACTCGTTTCTCGTGTTCAAGGAGATCCATGGCCTTCAGATCTCCACGGTGGTAGCCTCTGATCACGAGCTTTTCACATAGCTAGCGCTAATCGAGGCTGAGAGGGACCGAGAGAGCACGGCAGCGGAGAACGGTGGGACATTGGACACTCTGTCAGCAACAGCAGACGACACCAGCAAACTAACATTTGAGACCGAAAGAGAACGTACAATTCCTCCTTTCGTATCTATATCCCTGTCGTTCAAGGACCACCTCTCGATGGTCATGCAGACGAGAAGGCCATCATAGAGGAACGCACCTCTGATAAAAGGTACATTCATTATAATTGACATTTCTTAATGAGAAAATAATAGATGAGGAACTGGAGGTGCACTATTTACCCTCATCTGAACTTCCGGTCTCTAATGCCCTAGCTCTGTAGCACTTTCCATTCATAACTAGGCAGTCAGACAAGACCGAATAAGGTCACCAGACCACTTACTATCCATATATATTTATATGGAAGGATTCGCTTTGGTATCGATCCTGGAGCTCATTCGGATATACTTATTTCGCGAAGATTAGGTCGTGCTGTTGGAACCGGGCAAGCATGACAGAAAAAAGAAGACCTGTTGGAGCTAAAGGCATCCTATCGGGATCCATCGTCAAAGCTCCTCGGCGTGCATAGAGAAAGAGTCCGCCAAAGGCACACCATCATTCAACGCACGGTCCTGAAGCGCTATAGGTGCCAACAGGAATTACACCTGTTATGTGAGAACAGATGAGGCGTTTAGCCCTTCACCAAATTGTTTATTGCAGGGGATCCATTCTCGAACAAAGCAAGCAACATATTCTTCTATCTGCTGTGCAGCGCCGGTTACGGAGGTATGCAATCGCCGAAACCTCCACACCCCGACTCCTGGACCTCCCTTTGTTGTATCTATCCAGAGTCTGGTGCCGTCCAACGCGTGCACCAGCCTCAGCGGGAATACTCGATCGAGGTGGCTAGTCATGTGCGCGATCCAGTATCACTACGATTCCGGTGCGTTTGTTGCTGCTTCGGGTCCGGAATTGGCTCACTTCGTCCACCCCTCCTCGAATCCGGGCGTGGGTTCTTTAGCGCCGAGTCTCCCGAAAGGCTTGTGTGGAGGCCGCGCTGAATGGCAAAACTCGACAGCGAAGGCTGGTCACTCACTGACAGTCAGCCAATTTCCAGAATCTACCTACAGGATATAAGCTCGAACGAGATGGCGATATTTCTCCAGCAAGCACTCAAGTCCAACTATGAACGATTCCCCACAGTCATGGACCGGGCCCGAGCACTGGCTATTTGTGCAGCAGCAAGGAGGCGGACAAGGCCGAACTGCGCCGACCTCGAGCAACAGCTCCTACTCTCCTCATTCCAGCACGTCTGATCTTTCGTCGTCATCTCATGTTAACTATTCATGGACCCATGGGGGCGCTCCCTTCGATCCTTCCACAGTGTCAGCATGGGTTGGCCCTCGTAAGTCTCTAATGCTCTTCTATATGGCTAAAATTAATCCCAGTTACACAAGATCCTTCTATCTCTCATAATTCCACCACCATTGGGCTCCTCAATGGCGCCACCGTCCAGTACCCCGCCTCCGGCTCTCCTGGCGAACTTGGCCAGCACCACGTCGGCTGCCATCCAATGGGAACCACTTGCCAATACTGCATGATGCTCCGCCAGTTCCAAGAGTCGTACTGGAGGCGTATGCATGAGATGGAGCCGCGAGATCAGACCACTGGTCGATCAGTACTGCTGGCGCTGCTCATGGAGTTCACCGACCCCAAAGGAGGCCGTATCTATGGTTGTCGCATATGCAAAGAAACATTTGCAAGATCAGATCGAGCAGTAACTCATCTCCGCCATAAACACTTGGATCACCGTCCCTATGCCTGTCAAGGTCGCTGTGGGGTGCCCGGTTGGTAAGCATAATTTACTATGCAAAACTTTGGAGTCGGGCCCGCTGACCTAATACTACTGCCCAGCGAACAACGCTTCCACTCGCAGGAAAACCTGGCCCCTCACGTCAATCCCAAGACAGCTGACTGTCGCTATTGGTGCGTATATAAATTACACATCGTGTCCTTCTCATAGCGAGCCTGACATTCAAAATGGATTATAGCGACCACAAATGTCTGCGCCAAAACATCAAGCGCCATGTACAACGGTACCATCCTGACAAAATCGAAGGTCAACCCAAGCTCGTGTGATTATGAATCCTCCACCAGTTATTGGATTGCTCCGCGCTTGGGGTTTCTTAAGTTTGCAGAAAAAAAAAAGCAACAACAGGTCTTGTCTGGACATTCGACACTATGGTTCAACTAGGCTCTGAGAATCGTTTTATTTGTTGTAATCGTGGGCGCTACGGTATATCTTCTCCGCAGTATTTCACGATATGTATCGCATGCATGCTAGCTTGTCTATAACACGAGATTTAGATCGGGATCTTGTCTATAACGCGAGACTTAGATCGGGATCCGACGCTTTGATTAAGATTAAGTACTCAACACAAATTGTCCTGGTGTCATTTCTGATACCGGTGGGACCATAACAATTTGATAAAAATGCAAGGGAAATGCAATGGAAATGTTTATAAGAAAGGTCCCTCAGTTCTTATACTTCCTTTATGGACGTGCATGTAATATTACATCAGTTACTCTTCAAGATTTATTTAAACTGACGAAATGACGTCTTATGTAAAGTTCGAGGTGGCGACACATTGTATAATAAAACCGGAATATACAAGGGAACAACAGAACAACAGAGGCTGAACTAAGCGAGCCGCCGGCAGGGCGCTCAGCCACCCAGCCTCCACTGAGCCGAAACATCCGTGACAAGCGTCAAACGAACAGATCCCGA
>Ga0307515_10020953_pt1 | contig 11618 bp, 9 predicted proteins | sample 17_EM_MG_FD_194513 | JGI IMG/M metagenome (GOLD analysis project Ga0307515, IMG submission 194513) | Populus trichocarpa ectomycorrhiza microbial communities from riparian zone in the Pacific Northwest, United States - 17_EM | ecosystem: Host-associated > Plants > Roots > Unclassified | place... | reverse complement strand
CATGTTGATGATCGCGACGCAACCGCGACAGGCATAGGCCGAGATCATCGTGCCCGAGGCGTCCTGCAACTGGCCAAACAGCTGCACGCTGGAACACCGGTCCATCCGGAGCGCCGAGGTGTGGCCCGCCACCCGACGGCCGCCCGAGTACCAGGCCTTGAACGCCACCATGGTGTTGGAGGACCCGTTAGGCCCGAGCACAATGCCTTCCAGCCCCGTCTCGCCGACGTCGATGAAGGCCAGCTTGCTGTCGTAGCCGTTCACGTAGAGCCCGCGTCCGCCGACGCGATAGACCTGGATCGGCCCATAGACCTGGACGCCGGCGCCTTGGAAGTTGGCTCCGTCGCCGCCGAAGCCTTCGATTTCGAGCTCGCCGACCCGACCGCGCGGATTCTGGGAGCCGATCGGGCTGTTGACGCGATAGTTCCGGTCGGCGTCGCCAGAGAACGCGCAATGCAGCCGCAACGCCGTCTGGCCGACATAGGCGTCCGCTTCTGGCTCGCCCGTGGCGGCGTCGCGGGTCGCGTATCGGAAGAGCCAGGGATCGGTTTCCGGGCCGGGCTCGCCGTTGCGGCCGCTATAGCCGGCACGACCATGGGTCCAGCCGCCTCGAAGCGCGAACCCGTAGAACAGCCAGGCGGTGGCCAGCGGATCCGACAGGGCGACAAACACCTCGGGTCGGGAGGGATCAGCCGGAGGGAGCTGCTCGAGAATGACTGTCTTGGGATCGCAGAAGAAGCCGGACCGGTTGCCAATGCGCAGCCGCTTCAGCCGATAGCGACCGGCGGGAACCTTGACGTAGAGGCCGGCGGGCCCGGCGGCCTTCATCGCGACCATGGCGGCGTCGAAAGCCGGCTGGTCATCGCCGGCTCCCAGCTTGATGCCTGCGATCTGGGCGTATTTTTCCAGCCCATCGACACGGGAGACTCCTAGGTCGGCCAGGACCTGTTGCAGACTGCCGGGCGGCGCGCCGGCGGCCTGGGCCTGCGAGGCAAAGAGGGCACCACCGGCGGCCGGCGCGAAGAAGGTTGCCAGGGTCCGACGCGTCAGAGACAGGTCATCCTTATTCACGGCGGCCACCTAGACCGGCTCGCGCTCGAGACGCAGGGCGCCCTCAGCGTGCCAGGCCCAGGCGTGCCTGACGATATCGTCCAGCGTGTAGCGGGGGGTCCAGCCCAGCACGCTCTTGGCCTTAGCGTTGTCGGCGACCAGGATCGGGGCGTCGCCGGCCCTGCGGCCCGCGATCTCAACCGGGAAGCCGCGCCCCGACACCGCTTCGATGGCGCCGATCAGTTCCTTGACCGTCGTGCCGGTCCCAGTCCCCAGATTGAAGATGTCGCTAGGGTTGCCCGCCAGCAGGTGCTTGACGGCCAGGACGTGGGCGTCCGCCAGGTCAAGTACGTGGATGTAGTCGCGCACCGCCGTGCCGTCGCGGGTGTCATAGTCGTCGCCGAACAGGCTGAAACCGCGATTGCCGCCGCGCGCCGCGGCGATGGCCAGGGGTATGGCGTGGGTCTCGGGCTCATGCCGCTCGCCGACACGACCTTCGGGATCGGCGCCGGCGGCGTTGAAATAGCGCAGGACCACATGCCTGAACCCGACATAGCGATCGAGATCGGCGAGGGTCTGCTCGATCATCAGCTTGGTGCGGCCATAGGGATTGAGCGGAGCCTGCGGGTGCCCCTCGTCCATCGGCACGCGCACCGGGTCGCCATAGGTGGCGCAGGTCGAGGAGAACACGAACGCCTTCACGTCGGCGCGACGCGCCGCCTCGATCAGGCTGATCGCGCCGCCCACGTTGTTCTCATAGAAGCGGCCTGGATGCTTGACGGATTCCCCGACCTCGATCAGGGCCGCGAAATGGATGACGGCCACCGGCTGGTGCTTGGCGAACACCTCGTCCAGACGCGCGGCGTCGCGAATATCGCCGACTTCCAGAGGTCCCCACTGGACGAATTCAGCCCAGCCGTTTGAGAGATTGTCATAAACAACCGGCTGAAAACCGGCTTCCGACAGTCGCAGACAGGTGTGAGAGCCAATGTAGCCCGCCCCGCCGGTGACAAGAACCTTCTGGGTCATGCAAACTCCACTGTCGCGCCGCCGCGCAGCCTAAAAATCCTGAACTCGAACTATATCAACGTCAGGGCGATCGCATCACAAAAGCGGCCGGCCCGACCCCAAACGCGGTGTTTAGCCAAAAGACGCTCAGCCGCTGACCGAAGGATCCGCGTTGGCGAGGATCGCGCGGCGCGACAGCTGGTGTTCGCGCAGCGAGATGAAGAGGGTCGAGGCCACCACGATCCCGGCCCCGATAAGGGTGGCGGCTCGAGGGACCTCGTGGAAGAGCAGAAACCCGGCCAGCACCGCAAAGACCAGCCGCGTATAGTCGATCGGCGCCATCACGGCCGCCTCTCCCGCCTCCATGCCCTTGATATAGCAGCCTTGCGTCAGGGTGCCGATCACGCCCATGGCGGCCAACAGGCCCAGATCGGGCCAACTGGGCCAGCGCCAGACGAACAGGGCCGGCGGGATCGAGAACACCAGGCCCAGCACCGCCGCATAGACCAGCAGGGTGAAGGGGCTGTGGTCGCGAGTCATCACCTTCATGCCGGTGATGGTCAGAGCAAATAGCAGGGCCGAGACCAGGGCCGCCACCTGCGGCCAGCCCAGCCATCCGGCCGCGCCGCCCGCGCCGGGCTTCAGCATGATCAGCACGCCCAGAAAGCCCACCACCGCCGCGCCGATCCGCAAAGGCCCGATCGGTTCGCGCAGGATCAGTCCGGCGAATGGCACCAGCCACAGGGTGCGGGTGAAGGACAGCGCGTTGGCGTCGGCCAGCGGCAGCGCTTGATAGGCGTAAAAGCCGAGGATCATCGCCAGCACGCCCGCGCTGGACCGGAAGATCAGAATGCCGGGCCGGGTGGTCCGGAATGTTCCTTGCCAGTCGCGGGCCATGAGCGGCAACAGGATGATCACGCCCGCCAACTGGCGATAGAAGGCCTGCAAGGCTGCCGGATACCCCGGCCCAAGGAACTTGATCAGGGTGGTCATGGCCGTGAAGCCGACCGCCGAGGCCAGCATCCACAGCGCGCCGCGCAGGTTTGGGGTCAGGACGATCCCGTTCACCCCGCGCCGCCGCCGGCCATGGCGGCCCGCATTTGCTCGGCCTGCTCGGGCGTGATGCCCATCGCCGACAGGATCGGCGAGGGCGCGTTCTTGTCCCAGGCGCTGCGACCGCCGACCGTGATGCCGCCGTCGACCACGATGTGAGTGCCGGTGACGAACTCGGAATCGTCGCTGGCCAGGTAGAGGGCGGCGCGGGCGATGTCCTCGGGCAGGCCGGCCTTGGGGATCGGCTGGATCTTGGGGCCGACCTCGGCCACTCGAGCGGCCATCTGGTCGGCGATCTCGCGAGACAGACCCATCGAGGCCCCGAAGATCGAGGTGGCGATCAGGCCCGGACAGATGGCGTTGACCCGGATCTTCTGCGGCGACAGCTCAGCCGCCGCGCAGCGGCTCATGTGGATCACCGCCGACTTGGCCGTCGAATAGGCCAGGGGCCCGAAGCCCGCCTGCAGTCCGGCGATCGAGGCGGTGTTGATGATCGAGCCGCCGCCGCGCTCCAGCATCAGCGGCGTCGCGTATTTCATGCCCAGGGCCGGACCGCGCACCAGCAGGGCGAAGGTCCAGTCCCAGCCCTCGGCGGTCATGTCGGCGACCCCCAGCGGCGTGCCGCCGTGACCGGCGTTGTTGAACAGGATGTCGAGCCCGCCAAAGGCTTCCTTGGCCAGGTTCATGGCGGCGGCGATGGCGGCCTCGACGGTGACGTCGCACCGGGAGAAGCGGACCTTGTCGGGAAACCGCTTCTCGAGCATCGCGCCCTTTTCGACCTGCAGGTCGGCGGCGACGACGCTCGCGCCCTCGGCGACGAACAGTTCGACCGCGCCCAGGCCGATGCCGGAACACGCCCCGGTGATCACGGCGACCTTGCCGTTCAGACGTCCGACCATCTTCGAATTCCTTCCCGTGCCGCCCGATCTCTGACGGATCGGTGATCAATGATCATATTTGCGGAGGAAAAGGCCGTTGGCTAGCCTTCACCGTCACCGGATCAGGAGTGACCGCTCAGCACTTCGGGGCGCGCGATCGGCTCGACCGCCTTGGCCAGTCGCGGAGCGGTTGGCTTTCGATCGAGGGACCGGCGCAAGTCGTTCAGGGCGGGAATCACCAGCGACCACGGCTCGACGCAGTAGCGCGAGAACAGCCGGCGCGGATCGGCCATCAGTCGAAACAGCCACTCGACGCCCATCTGCCCCATCCAGCGGGGCGCGGCGTGCTGGACGCCGGCCTCGTAGTCGAAAGCGCCGCCGACCGTGAAGCTCACCGCCGGGCCAAAGGCCTTGTAGTTGTCGAGCGTCCAGATTTCCTGACGCGGCATGCCCATGCCCACCAGCACCACGTCTGGCGCATAGGTCTGGATCGCCTCGACCACCGCCTGGTTCTCCGTCGAGCCCGACGTGGCGTCGAAATAGCCGTGATGGGTCGCAATCCGGGCTTCGGGCCAGTCCTGGCGGATGGCCTCAACCGCGGTCTCGCCCACGCCCGGCGCGCCGCCAACGAAGAAGACCTTCCAGTTCCTCTCGACCGCCAGGGCCCAGAAGTCGTCACGCCAGTCCAGATAGGTGCAACGATGGAACCGTCGGCTGGAGCGGCCGACGATACGCGCCCAGAGCAATAGCGGCGCGGAATCGACCTCGACCAGATCCGCCGCCTTGTAGAACTCCGCGATGCGCGGGTTCTTCCGGATCAGATATAGGCTGTGGAGATTGTGATTGGCGACGATGGCGCTCTGTCGCGCCGCGATCTTGCCCGAGACGAAGTGAAAGACTTCCTCCGAGCGGACCAGATCCATCACGGCGCCCAGCAGATGAACGCGCTCCTCGGGCCTGCGATTCAGCCGGAACCGTCGAGGCTCCACCGCCGATATCCCATCCCCCCCCGAAGTGTACATCTCAGAGCCGCCTCTGGCATTGAAGCGGCAAGATGCAACGCGAGACCTGATTCCTTCGCTAAGAAGGATACTTATCGGAACGTGATTGCATATGGTTTACGAAAATTAACTTCGAAATTTGCGAAAGGCGCCTTTGATGTCACCTGCACTTTCGAATCCGAGATCGAACACTTCAGTATTGATCTATATATAGCGAACAGTGCCTAATCGCCTTGACTGGACCTATTAAACGACATTTATGGGGACTGGGCACCAGGAGCGCAAAAGTTGTACAGATTGGGATATCCGCGTCATTCCAAATTGCTGTTCGGGAATGAAACATTGCTGAAGCATCCCGTTGAAACAACGGACAAAAGCGCGACTTCTCACTCGATTTCGTTTTCCGGACGCTAGCCCCTGTGCTTTGCTGCAACGTATTGATGATGGAAATCGCGCGACCGCCGAGCGGCTATTTCGACGCGAGCGCCACGGTTGTGCATTCTATCTTTCACAATGCGTTTGAGGTCGTCGCGACCATGACGTCCATCCCGACCAGGGTCAGACATAGGTGAGCGCGGCCCTTCAACCCGCGATTGTCGCGATCGGCTATGATCGGCCGGAGGCCCTGTCGCGCCTGCTCGCCTCGCTGGGCGCCGGCGCCTACCCTGCAGGGACCCCGCTGGTCATCAGCCTGGACCATTCGGGCGTCGAGGCGGTCAGCGACATCGCGGAATCGTTCGTCTGGTCCTTCGGACCCAAGCGGATCATTCGTCACGCCATCAATCTGGGACTACGCGAGCACGTTCTGCGGTGCGGGGACCTGGCCCTTGAATACGGGGGCGTGATCCTTTTCGAGGACGACTTGCTCGCCGCTCCGCACGCCTACGACTATGTCCGCCAGGCGATGGCCTTCTTCGCCGAGGACGACAGGATCGGCGGGATCGCCCTCTATCATTACCTCATCAACGAGTTCGACAGCCTGAACTTTCGCCCGGTGGCGGATGGCTCGGATATCTATTTCCTGCAGGTCGCCGCATCGTGGGGCCAAGCTTGGACGGTAGCGCAGTGGACCGCATTCCGGCGCTGGTACGCCGACGCCAAGGACCAGCCAATCAGCGCCTCCGATCACTTGCCCCGGCAGATCGAGGCCTGGAAGGCCAGTTCCTGGAAAAAGTACTACATCAAGTATCTGGTCGAGACCGATCGCTACTTCGTCTATCCGCGCGTCTCGCTGTCGACCAACACCGCCAAGCCCGGCGTTCACATGAAGCGAGCGGTCAGCATCTATCAGACGCCCATCGATCTGGCGGCCGATCGTCATTGGCGCTTCCTGTCGCTCGACGCCTCGCTCGCGCTCTATGACGTGTTTTATGAGCCCAAACCCGAAATGCTGAAGCGTTTGCGCCCCGATCTTCAGGCCCTCGATTTCGACGTCGACCTGATGGGCTCGAAGCCCGCAAAGGCCCTGACTCGGCCCCTGCTGCTGTCCTCGCGCCCCTGCCGGAGCCCTCTGAAGAGCTTTGGCGTCCGCGCCGGATCGACCCCCGCCGACGACATCGTCGACGGCGCGCCCGGACGGATGTTCAACCTTGGACCCAGGGAGGCGTTCGGCGACATGACGCCCCTGGCGCGACTGAAGCTGATCAGGGCCACCCACGGCCATGGCGCGCTGAGCAAGTTCTTGTTCCAGGCCCTCAAGCCCATCCAGGCGGAGTTCGCCATCGCCAAGGCCCGGCGAGCCGAGCGGAAGACGGCGAGCTGAAACATGCGGCTGCCCCTCTATGTTCATCTTGACGCTGAAAGCTCCGCCAGGACCATCGAGGCCGGCCTCGCGAACCTGGCCAGTCTCGACGTCGTCGATCTGTTCCTGACCGGCGAGCCGTCGCGGGTGGAGGCCATCGCCGGCGCCCTGACCTGCCCGTACCAGTCCCTGCCGACGCCGGGCTTTTCGTCGCTGCTGTCTCCGCCGATCCTGGCGAGCATCGCCGAGCGCAACGCGCCGGCGCTGGTGATCAACTCGGACGTCAAGCTGACCGTTCAGGCGCTCGAATACGTCATCGCGGTAACGGCCAAAGACCTTGGCGCCGCCGCCGCGTCGCTCTTCGCGCCGAGCTTCGCCGCGCCCAATCGCCCGCCCTTCCTGCCGCTGGACGACGGTTGCGACGGGATCTTCGCGGCCATTGATCCTGGTCCCGCGATCGCCGTCACCCCAGCCCAGGCCGCCGATCTTCTGGCGCGGGGCCTGGACGGCCGCGCCTGTATCTTTCCGCGCCGAAGCCTGGCCTGGACGGACGATCCCCGCTTCGACCCCGCGATCGAGCGCGGCCATCGCGACTGGATCTTCCTGGCCATGGAGAACAGCCTGGCGCGGTACGATCACCGCCTCGAGATCCTGCCGGACGTTCTGCGCCACATGGTCCCGGGCCTGGCCGCCTTCGACTTCTCGGTGGACCTGTTCGGCGGCGGAGAGGTCGGCGACGCGCCCTATCTGCTGTCGTCACGCCCGTGCCACGCGCCGCTGCGCACCTTTGGGCTGGAGCGCACGCCACTGGAGGCCAATATCCTGTTCGGCGTCCCGGGCGACATGTTCAGCCTGGCCGAGCCGGCCGCCTTCGGCGTCATGACGGCGAGCCGCCGGGAGCGCCTGCTGGGCCACGTCCATCGCTCGTTCGACCTGAACCAATATCTGCGCCACTTCCTGGACAAGGCGCGGAAGCGAGCGTCGCCCGCCTCCTGATCCGATCCTCTAGTCGTTGGTCACCACGACCTTGCCCATCGCCTTGCGGCTGGCGAGATGCGCGATGGCCTCGCCGGCCTGGGCCAGCGGGAAGCGTTCGGAGACGTGCGGCTTGATCTTGCCCTCGGCATAGAGCGCCATCAGCTCCTTGACGTTCTGGGCGTGGCCCTTGGGATCGCGGGCCACCGAGGCGCCCCAGAACACCCCGACGATGTCGCAGGACTTGAGCAACGTCAGGTTCAGCGGGATCTTGGGGATGCCTGATGGGAAGCCGATCACCAGGAAGCGACCGTTCCAGCCGGCCGCGCGAATGGTGGCTTCCGAATAGTCGCCGCCGACCGCGTCATAGGCCACGTCCCAGCCGTTGGGTCCGCAGGCGTCCTTGATCAGATTGGCCAGCGCCTTCTGGCCGTCCTTGTCGAACGGACCGCGCGGATAGATCACGCCGGCGTCGGCGCCGTGCTTGATGGCCAGATCGATCTTTTCCTGGCTGGAGGCCGCCGCGATGACGCGAGCGCCCGCCGCCTTGCCCAGTTCGACCGCCGCCAGGCCGACGCCGCCGGCCGCGCCCAGCACCAGCAGGGTCTCGCCGGCTTTCAGCGAGCCGCGATCCTTCAGGGCGTAATAGGAGGTGCCGTAGGTGAGAATGAAGGCCGCCGCTTCGTCGAAGGGCATGTTGTCGGGGATGGCCGTGCAGCGGTTCTCGTCCAGGGCCAGCTTCTCGGCCATGCCGCCGTGACCGGTGGAGGCCAGCACGCGATCACCGACCTTGAACTTGGTCACGCCCTCGCCGACGGCGGCGATCAGGCCAGAGACCTCGCCCCCCGGCGCGAACGGCCGCTCGGGGCGGAACTGGTACTTGTCCTCGATGATCAGCACGTCGGGATAGTTCACCCCGCAGGCCTTCACATCCAGCAGCACCTGGCCGGGACCGGCCACGGGATCGGGCAGCTCGGACAGTTCCAGGGTTTCGGGTCCGCCGACCACCGTGCTGAGAACCGCCTTCATCTGTCTTCTCCCATCGTTATTCTTTAAGAGCCGGGACGCTAACGCAGGGCGCGCGGCCAAGGAAGCAGAATGTCAAACAAACGTTTTACTCTCGCCCTGCACGGCGGCGCGGGCTCGGCCCCGGGCCATGACTACGGCCAGGAGATCGCCCACATGCGCGGCCTGGTCGAGGCGGCGCGCGACCGTCTGGCCGCCGGCGCCGGCGCCCTGGACGTCGCGGTCGAGACGGTCGTCGCCCTGGAAGCCAGCGGCCTCTACATCGCCGGCAAGGGCGCCTCGCCCAACGCGGCGGGGGCCTATGAGCTGGACGCCTGCCTGATGGACGGCCCCACCGGCCGGGCCGGCTCGATCGCCGCCTTGCAGGGGTTCGAAAGCCCGATCCTGGCCGCCCGGGCGGTGATGGAGAAGACGCCGCACGTGATGCTGGCCGGCGAAGGCGCGATGGCCTTCGCCCGGTCGCAGGGTCTGAAGGCGATCGCCGATCCGGAGAGCTGGTTCACCCATGCGGGGGCCTTCGAGAGCAACCATCCGCCCGACCATCCGACCGGCACGGTGGGCTGTGTGGTCCGCGACGCCGAGGGCCGGCTGGCGGCCGCGACCTCGACCGCCGGCGTGTTCGGCAAGATGCCGGGACGCGTCGGCGACAGTCCGATCATCGGCGCGGGAGCCTGGGCCGACGACACCGCGGCGGTGTCCTGCACCGGCCAGGGCGAATTCTTCATCCGCACCGCCGTCGCCGTGCAGATCGCCCATCGCATGCGCTTCGGCGGCGAGAGTCTGGAGAGCGCGGCCAAGGCGGCCATCGCCGGGGTGGCGGCCCTGGGCGGCGACGGCGGGCTGATCGCGGTCGACAAGAACGGCAATATCGCCATGCCGTTCGCCTCGGATGGCGTAAAACGCGCCGCCCTGCTGCCGGATGGAACGATCTTCAGCGCCGCGTTCTGAAGACCCCGCCACACGACCTCCGCCAAATTGAACTGTCAGACCTCGATCGATAGGCTCTCTTGCATGCATGAACGCGCTGGCCAGCTGGCCCGACCCGAAGACCTCATCGATCTGGCCGCGCTGACCGGCGCCTATTTCGACCTCAAGCCCGACATGACCAGCCCCGCCCAGCGGGTGGCGTTCGGCACGTCCGGACACCGGGGCTCCAGCCTCGACGGGGCGTTCAACGAGCGCCACATCCTGGCGATCACCCAGTCGATCGTCGAATATCGCGCCGCCCAGGGCATCACCGGCCCGATCTTCGTCGGCCGCGACACCCATGGCTTGTCCGAGCCGGCCTGGCGCACCGTCATCGAGGTGCTGGTCGCCAATGGCGTCGAAACCTTGATCGACGACCGCGACGGCTTCACCCCGACCCCGGCCGTGTCTCACGCCATCCTGCAATATAATCGCGGCAAGACCTCGGGCCTGGCCGACGGCATTCTCATAACCCCGTCGCACAACCCGCCCCGCGACGGCGGCATCAAGTACAATCCCCCCTCGGGCGGACCGGCCGACGGCGCGGCCACCTCGGCCATCGCCAACCGCGCCAACCAACTGATCGAGGCCGACCTCGACGGCGTGCGCCGTATCCCGTTCGAGCGGGCGGTCACGGAGGCCAAGCGCTTCGACTTCCTGGGCCGCTATGTCGACGACCTGCCCAGCGCGCTGGACCTCGACATCATCCGCCAGGCCGGCGTGAAGATCGGCGCCGATCCGCTGGGCGGGGCCAGCGTCGGCTATTGGGGCGAGATCGCCACGCGTCACCGGCTGGACTTGACCGTGGTCAACCCCGCCGTCGATCCGCGCTGGGCGTTCATGCCGCTGGATACCGACGGCAAGATCCGCATGGACTGCTCGTCCTCGGCCGCCATGGCCAACCTGATCAAGGCGATGGCGGGCGGAGCCGGCTATGACGTCGCCACCGGCAATGACGCGGACGCCGACCGCCACGGCATCGTCACGCCCGATGGCGGGCTGATGAACCCCAACCACTTCCTGGCCGCGTCGATCTCTTACCTGTTCAGCCATCGCGAGGGCTGGGGCGCGAACGTGGCCGTCGGCAAGACCCTGGTGTCGTCCTCGATGATCGACCGCGTGGTCGCCGGTCTTGGCCGGACGCTTTTGGAAGTGCCGGTCGGCTTCAAGCATTTCGTGCCGGGCCTGCTGGACGGCAGCGTCGGGTTCGGCGGCGAGGAATCGGCCGGGGCCTCGTTCCTGCGCCGCGACGGAACCGTGTGGACCACCGACAAGGACGGCCTTCTGCTGGCCCTGCTGGCCGCCGAGATCCAGGGCCGCACGGGCCGCAGCGCCAGCCAGCTGTATGACGATCTCGCCGACCAGTATGGTCGTCCCTCCTATGCCCGCATCGACGCCCCGGCCAACCGGGCGCAGAAGGCGCGGCTGGGGGCGCTGAGCCCGTCCGACGTCACCGCCACGACCCTTGCCGGCGAGCCGATCGTCGCCACCCTGACCAACGCCCCCGGCAATGGCGAGGCGATCGGCGGGTTGAAGGTCGTGACGGCCAACGCCTGGTTCGCGGCGCGGCCGTCGGGGACCGAGGACGTCTACAAGATCTATGCGGAGTCGTTCTTGGGGGATGATCATCTGGCTCAGGTGCAGGGTGAGGCGCGCGAGGTGGTGGCGGGGGCTTTGAAGGGCTGATCCGCACTCGCCCCCTCCGCGCCTGCGGCGCTCCTCCCCCGGAGGGGGAAGATGAGTCCGCGCGCTTCATCTGCCCCCTCCGGGGGCGGACGACCGCGTAGCGGTCAGGTGGGGGCAAGTCTGGCGGACACGGCTTCTCAGCCTCACGCGGAAACCGCTGAAGGGATGGAAAGGGTCGCGGAGCGTCCGGGCTCGCCCGGAAGGAAATAGAAAATACCGTTTCGACGAAGCCGT
>Ga0307515_10020952_pt1 | contig 11619 bp, 17 predicted proteins | sample 17_EM_MG_FD_194513 | JGI IMG/M metagenome (GOLD analysis project Ga0307515, IMG submission 194513) | Populus trichocarpa ectomycorrhiza microbial communities from riparian zone in the Pacific Northwest, United States - 17_EM | ecosystem: Host-associated > Plants > Roots > Unclassified | place... | reverse complement strand
AGGTTATTATTTTGAGTGATGCAGTGCCTATTGATGGGAGGAGAAGGACGCCCTCCGAAAGGAAGAGGAATGAGTCGAAAACCTCTTCTTTCGCATGCATTGCCTGGGAGGAGTTAAAAACCGGGCATCACTCATACGGTGAAACGAGAACGCACTGCTAGTAAATCACCAGTGCGCCAGTTCCAAATCGCGAGTCTATCATACCCACAAGTTCCTGGTCGGCCAGAGCAGAAGAGCAAACCGAGGTGGTCGCCGAAGATTGAGACAACGAGCTGGTATTCCCACCACTGTTTATGGCAGGGATACTCAAGGATCGGGTTCGACGTGAGGGGGTGAGGCTTGTTTGTGGTCATGCTCCTGAGGTGAACACGATAAGGCGATGCCGTGCTAGACCTACAACATATGGGAACAAATAGTATCAGTATTCAATCACATCTCCAATGTGGGTGGAGCGTAGAAAGGGCAACAACTTATAGGAGTCCACGATTCCGCCCACACAGCGAGTGTGAGCCCATAGACAGAAATAGGTGCTCCCACAGTACCTCCTGTGTACCACGAATAAAGGGAGGCCGACTTACGGGGGTGGTGGCGAGTGCTCAATAAGGACCAAAAGGTCGAGGTCAAGGTCCATCGTAAAGTCCACAATCGTAATCCCAGAATCGATCTGCGTCCACTCGGGTTCCCGCCTCTCGGCGAGCACACTGGGGAGGCGAAGAAAATCGAGCTTGGTGCTTGAATTGTAGAGGACGTCGCCGAGGGCGAAGAGGCCGCAGTTGAGCTCGTATATCGAGTCGGAGCGGGTGACGGGGATGACGGTCTTGAAACTTGAGGGGGCCTCGCCGCGCCATGCGGCGCCTTGCCTACGCAGGTGGCGGAGCTTGTCGTGCGCGGGGAGGGGGGAGAGCGCACAGTGGACCTGGCGTTCGTAGACGAGGGAGGTCTTATACACGAGCTGCTTATCGTTGGTGATGAAGTGGTCAAAGGACCTGCACACCTAAAACGAGCAATTGTCAGCTTGCGCAGGGGGGGGTTGGGATGGCGACGGAGGGGGGCACACCAGACGACATGTAAGTAGATCGAAGACGCTGCAGAAGTTGAAAATGAGGTGGAGAATGTCTAGCGGTAGGCGTGGCGGACGGTAAGGCAAAATATTCGATGGAGCGAGGGAACGGTGGTCCGTCTGCTGACGGACAGCGACGACTGGAGTGAGCCCTGTTCCGTAGTTGCGCATGCTTAATACTTGGGCGTCCGCAACGACGAACGGCGAAGACGAGGGCTTGCACAGGTCGACGTGAGGTCCAAGATGTCAGACCCACAGAGGCCACAAATCTGAGCTGTAGTGCCGGGAAGACAGCCCAATGAAGAATTCACACATTCTAGACTGCTTGGATATATCCATACAATCCACGTTTATTGACTCTCAAACTAACTACAAGTACTCCTCTTCATCGAACCAACACTGAGGGGAACTGCTTTCGGACACTTGCACGTCCTCTTTAGGAGCATGATTCCCAAACTTCTCAAGAACAGCCAAGTCCAGCGCACGAGTCTTGAGGATCCCCTCTAAGCGAGCAACGAGATCTTCCTTGGATCCAGCCATGGAAATGGAGCGGTTGTGGTCCGCATGCGCAGAGAGATTAGATTTTAGCTGAGCATAGGAGAGCGTACGAGCGCGAGATGGATCAGTTATGAGGGGTGCCGATGGGTAAGTCAGGTAGAGCTTATGGAGTCCTGTGTCATCTCGATTCGTTAGTGAGTGGAGGGTAAGAAGGAAGGAACATACCACTAAGGTATTTACCACACATTACAGGTAGTACAACGATGGGTTCCTTGGGAAGAGATGCAGTTGCAAGCCGGCGTGCACCGATCATATCAATGGCTGTCCCAATTAGATCAAGATACTGAATCATCGCAAAAGAAACCAGGACGGCAACAGAGTCGTTATTGATGCGAGAGTTGTACGCGAGAACAAGCTTGGCAAGATGAGGAAGGGCGACGAGTTGGAAGACGCTGATCGGGTTTCAGTACGGCAAGGTAATAATCGAGGGGCATACCCAATATTTGAAATACCGGTAGATCCGAGGAACAAGTCCTGTAAAGCTGGCAAGGAAACTAGAAAACGTACATCCGAGTCGAGCAGTGGGACGTGGGTCAAGTCGAGAGTTGAAAGAGATGTAAAGCTATTGGGGTAACTAAGGACTATATATACTGTGTAAGTCGCAGGTTGGGAAACAGGAGGGAGACGAACCGATGAGGGTATGAGTGGCAGGCAAATCGATTTTAGCATCATTACGGAGCGTTTCGGTGAGAGATAATGAACGAATATTGGTAGAACGGAATTTCTCTAGGACATGGAAGAGAAGGTGCCCTATTGTAGTGTCAGCTTCGGGGGAGGTGTGGAGGGAGGAGACAAACCACGAGCGGCGAGAGCGGAAAGGAGGGACTGGTGAGATAGGCAAGGCTTATTTTTGAGAGCAAGTATACCACGGTTAGGGAGCAAGGAATCCAAGTCTATGAGGAAATTTTGGATATCGGCAGGCGATTCAGTTCCTACGGATGGACCGTAGAGTTGATCTGTAGCACCTTGAATCATATATTCACATATAATGTCCATTACTGCACTCACTTTCAAGTTTTGTGACTTTCCTGGTTAATGCGTGGAAGGTGCCATCGCTATCAGGGGTCAACCCGGGCGAATCGGATAGAGAATCCTCATCATCATAGTCAGAATCGGGGTCATGGCTCGTATCGAGATCGAGGGAAAGACGATGGGTGCTGGTAATAGTAAAGCTTCCATCGGAGAACGGGTCTTCGCTTCTCCTGTAGACGATGGGTCCATCGAGGGTGAGAAACTGATGGGGGTCAGCGACGAGGTTGTTGTAGAGAGCGCTCCGGAAGGTGGAGTGGTTATTCTGCGAGGCACGGAGGTAGGCCGAGGCATTGGTGGAGGACAGGAACGGGTTATTATTCTTATTATTTGACATGTAGAGCGTGCGGCCAGGCGTTTTGGTCAGGCAGGCAGGGACAAGGGACACAGGCCTGGGGTGGCGGTGTGGCGAGCGGCAAGTGGCAAGGTACGAATTTGTTGATGATAGAGGATCCACAGCCTAACCCGTCGGGCCCAGCCTTGAGCGCTTCGACACCGGCGCGGAGCGGCCACGCCCTGGCCTTCTTAAACCAATAGGACATCTCACCCATCTTGATCCTCTACGTCCCCTCTACGCCACCTTTACGCTACCACACACCACACAGCGCGACCCCCAACGCGAGCCGCGCTCCTCCACACTCGACACGAACGCCTCTCTACACGACAATGCGCGCTTGGCTTCCCCATATCGGTCTCGTATTGCTTGCTTCGTTTCTCGCGGGTGTTTTCAGCCAAGCTACAAGTGAGTCGGAGGTTTCTCGTGCATGACTGCTCATGCCCAAATGCATGCTCATTACTTGCTCTCGCTCTCGCTCTCTAGGATCTTTTACAATAACCAATCCGAATGCGAACACAGTCTGGGCCGATGGATCTACCAACGCGATCGAATGGACCCTCGGCGTAGAGGACATCAAAATATTCGATATCGAAATCATGAGATTAGGTTCTCCCGGGATCAAATACGTCGCGGAAAATGGTCAGTCTTTAGTCCTAGCGCTTAGCAATACTCCCCCGTATCCTCCCCCCCATATTACTATGAGCGCTCATATCCTTGGTCACCGCGGACCGTGGCGCGCGGCTTAGCGCTCTACGACCCTCCTGTCTCGTACTCGAACAGAGCCCGTACAGCCCGTACAGCCCATCGAGGCTGCTTTTCACGGCATGTCTCCCTTGATGGGATCGGCCTTTTGGCTTACTCCGGCGAAGAATAGCCGCCCGATCCGCACGAATCCCTCGCCGACCACTTCCCCAGATCTAACTTAACTAACGCACCCCTCCACAGTCTCTGTTACCCATAACGCACTGAATGTCAACATCCAAAAAATCCCGCCCGCAAACGACTATTATGTCGTCTTCATGAATTTCACCGGGGGTGTCACCTACTCCATCTCCAGCAAGTTCTCTATCGTCGACGCTCAGGGCACCGGCAACGGCAAATCTGTCCCGAACAAGCCGACCGCTAGCATCGTGGGTCCACCAACCCCAACAGAGACATGGGCCCTGCAGTTCAATTCAAATGGCGCTGCTATAGGCGCCGCGGCGGGCAGGCCTGTGCTTCCCACGCAGTGGTGGATCAGCGCGCTTGGTCTCCTCGGTGCCGGTGCAGTGAGTCTGCTATGATGATAGAACGGACTTGACTTTCGTGCTCTCGCACCTTTATGGACTGGATCGTAGACCACTGCGCTTTCCACAGTTTCTTTTGCTTTTTCCAATTCCTCATTCTCGTCCCTTGCCCTCGGAACTTGGAACCCGCACGCTTTTCAGTTTCGTTCTCATCACCCGCTCACCTCGCTATCCTATGCTCGCTTTATATAACGACGCGCCCTCTTTGCCTGCGGTTAGCTCGAATTTGTGCTCATCTCAGTGTATTCCCTCCCTCTAACTCAATAAGACAACGGTTATCGCTATCAAATCATAGTCATGATTGCCCACTTTGCTTTCTGAGCCGGTAGTTTTGTTTCCTTCGCGTCAACACTTAGATTCCACCGCTGCTTTGCCACTTTTCGTGGAGCACCCACGGTCCATCTGGCTGAATCTGTAACGTCGCCCAGACGAATACCCATTCTTAGTGTCTTCCAGCACGCTTTAAAGGACGAAGATCCCATCAGATGAGTGATGTTGAAGATGAAGAAATGGCCCGGTACGCCCTTCGTGCTCAGTACTGCACCTAAAATCCTTTCCTACCCGACTAATGCACATCTCCAGGGTTCTGGCTGAGAGCCTTGCAGCCTCACGAAACCAAGCCGAGGACGAAGCCCGGTTCCTTCGCGATATGGAGGTGGCAATGGCAGTGAGCAAAGCAGACGCAAGACCTGCTGCTGCTCACGAATCGTCCGAGCGCGAAGGCGATGCGTCTACCGCACCATCACCTCGCGCGCACGTCCAAGCCGGGCCCTCCGCGAGTACGAGTGAAACCACCGGAGCGTCGCACCCCGCTTCTGATTTCCTGAGGGAGAGGAGAATCCTGGAGCAGCAACGACTCGCGCGAATGAACAAGGCCCAGTCGCAGACTCAGCAGAAGACGCATAAGCGGAGCTATAGCGCGTCGTTGAGCGAGGACGAGAGCGACGAGGATGCTCGGCCCCTCAAACGGAAGCCTTCGAAAAAGCCCGTCGTGTCGTCTTCTTCTGCGACAACGACGGCTAATGGGCCGGAAGGTGTGGGCGAGATGTTCTGGGACGGCGAACTTCGGCAGACTGCAAATAGATACACTGACAGAACGGATACGAAGCCAACTTTTAGAATTTCAGAAATCATTGGTGATGTGAGTCGTTCATTCGCATCTCGCCAGGTTTTGGTGACTGATGGGGGGAGGAGAGTAGAAGAGGCTAGTAGAGTTTGCCATTCTTTCGTCGTACGCAAATATGGTGGACTGGATGTATCAGTGGTTCATGCCAGAGGTGGGTGATGTTCAGAGGGGGAATGATCGGTATCGACAATCTCGCGGCAGACACCAGTGATTATGGTAAACCAACCGGACGGTGAGGGGAATAGCTCTGTCCGGCATATCCTACCCAATTGGGTGCGCGCTTCTCCGTTCTTGCCTTATGGACGAGGGTCTATGCACATCAAGGCAAGTAACCATCTCGCGTTTCGCTCCATCGCGACGACTCACATTACTTTAGCTTATGCTCGTAGGTACCATCATTGTAACGCACGAGTTGGGAATGACTTTACCAGCTATTCTACAAATCTGGTCGTCTGCGGGTTGTAATCCCCACCGCAAATTTTGTCGACTACGATTGGCGCGACATAGAAAATGTGCGTACAATACCCATTGATATGTTCGTGCTACTCAGCTTCCGAAATAGTCTGTCTGGGTGCAAGACTTTCCGAAACTCAAGGCACCAATCCCGCATTCCGCGAGAGCGACCGACTTTGCCGCTACGCTCCAGCGCGTACTTCATGCACTTCAAGTGAATAAGGCCATCAGTGCACACCTCACCGAATTGGAGCCTCCGAGTCTACCGATCCGGTCTGTCGATGAAATTCGGCAGAAATGGAACTTCTCCAAAGTCACCGTACGGTCCACCTTATTCACACCACAAACCGGGGTTCGGTGATTAAGGTACATTATAGGTCAAACTCATCCCCAGCCTCGCTGGTCGACACGAAGGTTGGTCGGAGGTCATTCAGCAGGGCCATGTTGCACTCATGAAAGCGGTCATCGACGTCGGAGGGCACTCCGCCAGCAAGATCAATACGGGGAAGGAGTTAGTATTGGAGTGCCAGGGCTCGAGCATCGGGACGTACTCCCACTCGTGGCTCAACGAGTTCTACAACAGCGCTCAAGGGATCTCACTAGAGAAGTGGCTAGCGATACCGAAAGCGAAGAGATTGAAGACGGATCTCCCGCCTATTAAGATCCTGTTCCCAAGTTTGGACACTGTCGAAAAGAGTTTTATGGGGAAGCCGGTTGGTGATACCTTGAACAGGAGACTAGTACTGAAAATACTGATGAAGGCGTCCAGGGTGCTGGTACTATGTTCTGTCGGGAGAAGCAGTGGAATGCTACCACGTTCCCGAAAGATCGATTCCATGACGCTAATTCCAGGAGGGGAGGAGTCATGATGCACACCAAGGCGAGTGTGCTATCACCTAAGGCGTGGATTTTGAACGCTGATGGTTCCTTACAGATGATCCTGGGCCTTTGGAGACCGCGAACCACGGGCATCATCGCTTCGATGAAGGCGACTCCAATAGCGAGCGGAAGTAATGGAAAGAAGAAAGAAGTGATCGAGATTGAGGACTCCGAAACTGAGCCCGAATCAGGTTCGGATGTTGAAGTACGGGCTGTGGAACCAAAAGCAGCCGGGTGGTTGTACGTGGGATCGCACAACTTTACACCTTCAGCATGGTAAACCTTCGCTTTATTATTCTTCCGTGTTTTTCTGACACGTTCAAGGGGTAATGCTTCGGGGACGAGGTTTACCCCAATTCTGAACGTGCGTAGAATCCATAAAATGAATACTCCGATATCTGAAATTGTCACTTGCAGATATCCAACTATGAACTTGGGATTATGATACCGCTCTCTGCGGACAGTAAGGCTGCCGAGAGCGCGGGAACGGAAATGGCCTCATGGGTTCGCCCGCCGCGCAAGTACGTGTTAGGGCGAGATATTCCATGGGTATGCCCGTCTCTTAGCATTAGCTGCTCCCTTTCTGACCAGCCTCAGATGCAAGATACTTACGACGTTGATGCTGACACGTTTGGGGAGTGATGATCTCTGTGCTGTCCTCTGCAGGTTCTCGAACGTCCAGTTATTATACGTTTGGTTTTCAATTCTACTCCTTGTTTTTTTCCCAGACTGCCGCCCAATTGGGGTACAAATGTGGCGTAAAGCATGCCAGTCTGGTGCAAGTTGACTCCCGTCATGTCCCGGAAACACCGTGAGCAGGCCGTAGCACGAGCATACGCTAACCAAGATGCCATCGACATGATATCGGACGACGACTGGGACGAGTACGAAGCTCGAATGCTACAGGGGTCTTCGTCGGGAACGACGCGGACATCCCCCAAGCGCAAGGCCCGGTCTCCCAGCAAATCAAGCCCGCATAAACGTAAAAGAGAAGAAGAGGATACCTCTCTATCATCCGATTCCGACGAACGCGTTCCCCAACCTCTCAAACGACTCAGGCGGAGTGACGAAGGTAAGAGTGGCAAACCCTTTGAGACGAAAATGGGCTCACGGACGGACCCGATTGACGTAGCCGTGCTTCCCAAACCTATCATGGACGTTTATGGGGATGAGTCAAGTCAGAGCACTCAATCAGTTGCCAATCAGACGCACGTCGGCCGAGGTTCACGCGCTATCAAACCAATCGAGATCCACGCATCTGCCCCTTTGTCACGCTTATCTGGGTCGTCGAGTACTAAAAAGCCATCAAAACTTGGCGCTTCTGTGGACGTAATAGATATCCCCAGATCGTCCCCACCGCCGTCACTGCCACTGCCACTGCCACTGCCCCTCAGCGCCCAAACTCCGCCACCCAAACTTTCTTCGCCTCCCACTGCTACGGCTACTTCTGTAGTGTCGGTGAAAGAAGCGGACGATGTCGAAGAGAATGTCCTCCCGCCAAGAGCGAAGCCTAAAGTCAAACCCACCGCCGCTGGAGGGTCGAAAAAGGCGAAGCTGGTGAAACCAGAGAAGAAAAAGACGAAAAAGGAATTAGAAGCTGAGAAAAAGGCACTGGACCTGAGGGAGAAGAAGATGACGAGACGCGAGTTTATCCAGTATTTGTACGAGGAAAAGCTCAAGGAGGAACTGGAGAGTGCGCCGGTGAAGAGCCTCGTATTGAAGGATAAGATCATTTGGTACGCTGAACCTGGAAATGCGAAGGCTTCTGATTCTTTTGATCGTCGACGCTACGAGATGGTGTGTGTCCCGCTCTCTGCTCCGCCTTCTGTGTTCCATGTCGTTGTTTGCCTAACCATTTGCTTATCCTGCTCTCCAGCTCGTTCGCCATGGAGCCACCGTTGTGCCGGACTTTGACCACACAACAGTTACCCATGTCATATTTCCAACTTACTTGAAGAGCGAGGGACAGCGGTTAGGACGAATGGGATACACCAAACATACGCAGATCCCGGAAAGCGTCAAGACCGTGGCATGGAATTGGGCGTCTCGAAGTATCGAGTTGAGGCGACTTGTGCCTGAACTACCATATGAACGAATCGAGGCGCGACTTCCGCCGAAACCCGTTATTCCTTTCCGCCGATATGGTGCGAAGCTCGTAGATTCTGAGGATGAGGACAACGAATCGTACGCATTAAGAAGTGTTGTTGTACCGTATATTGACTATGTGGGTTCGTGTAGCAATTCCAAGGTCCATATTCCTCATCTCGGCGGAGGAAGGGGCAAGATTCATCAGCGAGCCGAACAACAACCGAGTCCGGAACAATTGAACATTGTGACTGCAACTGAGGATCCTCTATTACCCTTCTATACCGAGGCCAAGAATGAAATCGCAGAAGAGGAGGTACGTGTTTGAGCATCGTAGAACGGCGGTCCTAATGGTCCGTATTAGATAGGATATCTTGAAAGTGTGTCCGTAGACTCTGTACCCTTGAGAACCAATTAAGGAGTTTCCAGGCGCTAAGGATCAGAAATGGAATACTTTTCAATGCATGAAACCACAACCTATAAAAGTCAACGAGTCTCCGAATGAGGACATTATACGAAAAGTACATATTAACCAAGGCACCGAATCCTAGAGTACTTATCTACCTTCCAGCTTGACGAACTGAGGCAAATTCATGAAGGGAAGCCTGGCGATGACGATTACTGGCGCCAATATACGTACCAGAAGGGTGTGTATACGATGGTGCCACATACTACACTCACATGAATGACTAATATCCTTATTCAGTCCTCGGCAAGATTCGTGCCCATCCCAGACGGATCACAAGTTATGAGGAGGCAAGGACCATCCATGGAATTGGCCACAAGACGGCAGAGAAGGTACCTTGTTCCTGCTCTCTCATTTTAATTCTATGGCCTAATCAAGACGTACCCGAAGATCATGGAGATTGTCAAGACCGGGGACTTGGAGCGAATCAAGTATGAAAGAACGGAGGACGTAGTGGTCGCTATGTTGTTCACTAAGATCTACGGTGTCGGTGAGTGGTATCTCTTCAAGCCAGAACCTTCTCTCATTTTGTCTATAGGCCCAATCCTTGCTCGGCAGTGGTATCTCGAAGGTCTACGCACTCTAGACGACGTGCGGGACAGGAAGAATGGCATTAAGCTTAGTCCTCATCAAGAGGTGCGTGTTGATTCTTCTCGTTCGGTGCTGCTCGGTGGCTTCGTTCTTACTGACGGGTTCCACTCTCTAAAGCTCGGTCTTAAGTATTATGATGGTAGGGTCCCCACTGTACAACATGCAATGCAACGGCTCATTACTGCATTGGAAGATCTAAATTCGCGGATGCCACGAGACGAAGCGAGGGACATCTTCGAACGAATCAAAGAGATTGGTAGGTCCCCTCACGACTCACTACAATAGTGCACTTATAGCTCCCTCTAGCTCTGTCCCTTGATCCTAAGCTGGAACTGGAGATCATGGGTAGCTACCGTCGGTGAGCCTTCTTTCCAAAGAGGAAGGCCCATAACCTAATATCGGAGCAGAGGAGCACCGACCTGTGGTGATATCGACATTCTCCTGACACGTCCAACGGTCGACGGTCGCGACCATGCTGGTGCGTCTCAATCTGTTTTCTGCATCTGACACGAGCTAAATCGACCTCAGGCGTCCTTCAACATCTACTCCGTCGACTCCACGAAGAAGGCATACTGACTGGAGACCTGGGGACTCCAGAGGATGACTGTGCCCTGGAGGCGAAGTACATGGGCATCTGCCGTCGTTCACCTGAAGACAAGATGCGAAGGATCGGTTAGTCAACGGCACGCCCTCACGGGCCTCTCGCTAATTGTAGGATACTAGATATCCTGACTATTCCGGATCATCAATGGGGAGCGGCTTTGGTCTACTTCACAGGGGACGAAATTGTGAGTTGTTCTCCCCCGAACCATTGATCCGAACTTAGGTTACTATCAGTTCAATCGAAGCATGCGGTTATTAGCACATAAGAAGGGCCTCTCGTTGAACCAACGCGGCTTATGGTCTGGCGTATTCCGTGATCCAAAAACGGGGCAGAAAACTGCGACTGGTGAGTTGCTGTTGGACACATTTTATTGTATACTCACCGGAATGCAGGTGTAGTAATTGCATCGAGGACAGAGAAGGAGATATTTGCAGCACTGGGAGTCCCGTGGAAGGAGCCGCATGAGCGAAGTTGTGCTTGAATGGGCGAGATCATAGGCTGTACCTTCTTGCCGAGGTCTCTCAGAGGCCACATCATACAAAAGTGATTGACATCTCTTCCAATGAGAACAGAGCCCTCAGTGGAGCGAGCGCTTTGCTCATCCAGCCAGCGCGGTGATGATGGGCGATGGGTGCTGTACATCGACACGTCAACATCGAATTCTCAAGGATCAGTGTAACGTTTCATTATCAGACACGGCGATGTCATCGAATGGTGGGCTTGGGAGGAACGCAAGTCATAGGTTTGGTGCCACGTCTTCACCTCCAATATTGACCGACGAACCTGCGAACCGGAGATTTACCAGGGGCTTTGTCCGAGCCTCCGCAGTCACCGCAGTCGCTCACTCTAGAATGGCCCATCGATATGAGCTAAACCTGAATGGTGCCTTGACCCGAAACGATAGGGATTGAGTACGTTTGTGTTATATGTGCCTCCTAAACGCTGGCGCGCGCACATCTACATTCAATCACCGTGAGCACTTCGTTGCGCTTTGGGTGTCCGGCACCATTACAGGCGTCCCGACGAGCGGGCGAACCCTGTCAACCCCCATATACCCAATCTATTGAGCCCCACACGTCGTTCAGGTTGCACACAGGTTGTGCAAAGCATTGAAAGCATTGACTTATTCCAAGTTCTTCTGATTG
>Ga0307515_10020951_pt1 | contig 11620 bp, 2 predicted proteins | sample 17_EM_MG_FD_194513 | JGI IMG/M metagenome (GOLD analysis project Ga0307515, IMG submission 194513) | Populus trichocarpa ectomycorrhiza microbial communities from riparian zone in the Pacific Northwest, United States - 17_EM | ecosystem: Host-associated > Plants > Roots > Unclassified | place... | reverse complement strand
GGCTCCTAGCAATATACCCCTCGCAGCAGTAGGAGCTGCAGGACGGCTGCCTGCCCTACGTCAACTAGGTATAGCGATATACCCCTTATAGGAGCTATAGGACGGCTGCCTGCCCCACGTTAACCAGGTATAGTGATATACCCCCATAGCAGCAGGAGCTGTAGGACTGCTACAAGTCCTACATTAATCGGCATCGCAATTAAGCGCCAGATGCTAGATTTTTTTTCTTTCTCTTTCTTTTCTATAAGGGGATAAAGCCTAAGGGCAGGCTTTTTTGGAAGGGGGGGGTGATGTGACAGCGCTGGGGCACTGCCCCTACGACGTCTACATGCAGCCTAGTTAGGGGCTCACTTGGAGACTTAGCTCGTGTATATAGACCTAGCCTTTCCTCAACCTTCTTCTACTCCTTAGCTTAGTATCTTTATAATATAGCATTCTACAAGCTTCGGTTCAGAGGCATTTATACAAGCCGTTATAGATATAATAGTAACACGATCTCTAACAAGCTCTTCTTTAAGCGTATAAATATAGAGATATATCTAACAGCGATATACGTTAAGTTTAATAATAGGTTTAGGAAGGCTTTGGGTATAATCTATATCGGCTATAACTTAAGTAAGGCAAACAGTATTAATAGGAGAATTTGTAAAATCCTTACTTATCTAAGATAAATGTAGCTAATCTATGTAAGTTACTCTTAAGTATGGGGAGGTTCTAAGGTAAAGAAATTCTAGCTTTTAATTGATTTTAAATAGAACTATGCCATAAGCAGTAGCTAATAGTGACCGATTTCTAATAATATTATATTCATTTATAGGCTCGAATTAAAAAATATATCACTTAATCGGTATATGCAACTATAGCTTTCACTAGGCTAGAACCCTTATAACGATATAGCTTAATCACCCCTAGTGTTTTAAATGCTTAGATTATACCTCTTTAGCGCTAGAATCTAGGGTCTCTATATCCCTTCCCTACTTTATAATCTTAGGCGCTTAAAATATATAATAATATATAAGTAGCATATAACCTCCTCATTTAGCCGCAGCGTAGACTATAAGGTATACTAAGATAGCCACTAATATTATATTAAATGGCGTTCTCTTCTAATCCTACTTACCGGCTAAAGCGACCTTTAAACTCGCTAATAAGATATATTTTAACCAAACTATATAACCAGTTACAAATAATAACATTATTAGTCTTTACTTAAAGCGCTAGCAGCGCCACTTATTCCTTACTAACCTTCCATTTTCGTTACTTAAGCTATAGCTTAAGTATTTTTAGTATACTTTAGACCCGCTAGTATTTAATGCTAAGTAATTTACTAGAGTTAAACCTTACACCCTCTATTAGTAGGATTTAGTGGCATTACTATAGAGAGGTACTAGGAGGTTTACCCTAGACTATACATTAGTTGGGGCTTTAAACTATTAGAAGACTTATTTAAATATTATAATATAAGTTATCTTAATAGACTTAGTTTTTAAATTAAGGGGTTAGGATAAGGTGGGGAATAGATAATTTCCCTAGTATTGTAGAAATAGAGGAGTAGTCCCTAAATAATTTAATTCCGCTCCCGTAGGGGTAAAAAGCCCTTATAGTAGCTTTATAGTAGGTTGCAAACGCTAAGCCTAGCCCCTAAGCCTAACTATCCCGCCTAGGAAAGTGGCGTCTATAGGCTTATAGCCCGCATAGGTTACGTAATCGCGTAATTATTAGTTAATACGGGGTATACGCTAGTAGGGGAAAGAAGTCTATACGCTAAAACAAGCTGTATGTAATAAATTCCCGTGCGGGCGAGTGGATTACGCGGGCTCTAAGTTAATACGGGGCATACGCTAGTAGGGGAAGGAAGTCTATACGCTAAAATAAGCTATATATAATAAATTCCTATACGAGCAAGTGGACCACGTGGGCTTTAAGCCTATAAGGGGCGCGAATACGTTAACGTAATTACTAATATAGGAAATAAGCCCGCAAGGGAACAAGCCTACGCGCTAAAAAAAAGCTATATATAATAAGAGCCCCTGTGGAAAACTGCCTATTAATTCGCTTAACTAATAACTAAAAACCTAAATCCTAACTAGAAACTTAAAATAGAAAACTAACTTTAGCTAAAGTCTAAAACTAGGTAAGAATTAGTAAAGTAGAAATTAGAAACCTAAAATCATATTTTAGGTAAATAAAACGCTATTACTTTTCATTTTTTTTTTAAAAAAACGACATATAAAACTTATCGCTTTCTACGTTTATATAAACAGCACTATAGCTATAGGGTCCACTATATATGGTTTAAAATAGATATAACTAACTTACTACAGTATAAAGATAGTCTTAATAGCGAAGGTAAGTACTATAGGAAAGTAAGGTTAATATACTTACTAAATAAACTGTAGTTATACGCTCTTTGCGTATAAAAATCCGGAAGCTTTATAGCATAGAGTAATAGCATTACAATTATATTACAAAAAGCTTAGATACAATTAAAAGACAGCTATATTTTAGCTGAGAATTAAAAAATAGAGGCAATAGAGAAAGTACTTCTATTAATAGTAACTGTTGGTTATATAGGGTGACTCACCAATAACGACTACTTGAGTAGGTTATAGTGATGTTGGTTAATATATTTCTAGGAATAAGGAAGGACAAGGAGCCTAAGACTCCTTGCCACGCTAGTGCCGCGGCGACACGTAATAACCGCTTGCCTCATTCCCAACACTAGCAACTTTTCTTTTATAGTTGCTATCTATATATATAGATACCGCTTAACTTACGTAGCGTTATAGAACCACCCCGTAATACCTTGCGTATGCCTACCGATTAGGCCTAGTTATAAAACCGCACTTTACCATAATCTGCCGCAACCTGCCGCAATCTGCTATATTCTGCCACGCTATAAAATTCTACCAAATTCTGCCAAGTTATAAACTTCTGCTAAATTTTGCTAAGCTATAGACTTCTGCTAAATTCTGCTAAGCTATAGACTTCTGCTAAATTCTGCTAAGCTATAGACTTCTACTAAATTCTGCTAAGCTATAACATTCTGCTAAATTCTGCTAGCTATATTCTGCTAGCTATATTTCCTACTCCCTCTTAACCTAACCTTTAACTTGTATATATAGAGTATTTATATTAACGAATGTCTCTAGTGCCTTGTTTAGGTTTGCCTTTATTATTATATCTACTAGGTTATCTTAGCCATTAATTTATTAAATCTTAAAGAGTTTTTAACGCTTGTAGGACTATTAAAGTGCCATAATATCGATTATAAGGCGCTTCTCCTTTATGGTACTAAGCTTAACTAAATATTTATAGAGGGAATATAAGTTAGTGTATATAATTATAGGGATAATAGGGAGTTTGAGTCAATCTATAATTATCTTTAGGGTAGTTCCAATTGTAATTGCTATATTAACTCCACTAACTATTCTATATATCTCTGACGCTAGAACGCTTTAAGTAACGCGCTTACTTTTAGTTAAGCTCTAATAGATAAGATTACTGTAGATTGTAAAGTTATTCTCTCTAGTAGATTTATTTATAATAATAATCTTATATCCTAGCTAGGAGCTAAAATCTTTATTATTTATAAACGATCTATTAATAAACACGAAGAGCTTAGCGGTGGGAAGATTAATAGGTATATAGAGTAGTCCCCGATTAAGATAGTTTATTTACTAAAAAAGACGCTTATTTAGGGTAAGAACGTTATCCTTAGTTAGTTCCTAATATTAAGCGGTAATAGAGAGATTAAATAAAGCCTTAGGTTAATAGATAGAAGCAATATAAGCTCTATAAGCGCGTTACTCCATATATCCTTATTTTAGAGAATTAACGTTAATAACATTAATCTTTTTGCCTTAACCCTTCTGGCGTAAAGCAATGGAATCCTTATTTAAGGAGAGGATGCATCTATTAAAGAGTAATAGTGTTATTAAATTAAGCTTTCCTTTAGCTTTGCTATAAGGTTTGCCTTTACTAGCTTATCCTCTTTAAGAGCTAAAAATTAGTCGTCTCCTAAGATAATTATATTATTAGTTTATATGCTAACAATTCTAAATAGGGTTCCCGTGGTTGTAATGAGGAAGTATAGATTAAATATAAAAGTAGTTATTAAAAGTTTCTTTTTATAGTGCTTGCTATAGGTAGCCTACTAATAAGTTCCTGCCTTTGCGATTCTATATAATGGCTTAAGCACAACTATAATTATATCTTTGGGATATTAGTAGCGAATTTACTCTAGAAGGTATACTAATATTAAGCGCTAAAGGTGTGTCTTTAATTGGGTGTAGGCCTAGGTAATATCTTATAAATAAACCGCTATTCTATTCTTTATTAAGGAGGGAGCTAGCGTAATAATAACTTGCTAACTAGCTTGTTAAATTATAGGAGATTACATAAGAATTACCTCCTTACTATTATTGTTGTAACCTTAGATAATAAGCCTTAATTTCTTAAATAGGGCGTTAGTAGCTTTGCCTTTAATCTCGTTAACTATTTTTAACTTAAAGATACGAACTTTGTTAAACTTAGTAGGGTTATACTTCTTAAATTTAAAAACTCCTCTTATAATAAGACTATCGATCTCCTACTTGTTAGATGCTTAGAAAGGAGCTCTAGGGGTTATAATACGACCTTCCTTTTAGAGCTGTTTTGCGAGCTTAAAGTTAGCCTTCTCCTTAGCTGTTATAAAGGCCATTAATAACTTAACTCTATTCTTAATGGCGGTAATAAATTGCTCTTTAAAATTAATAAGATGTTGGCGATTTTGTGATCCTTTCGGGCGACCTCTACCGCGTTATAGTTGTGGCATATCTACTATAATTATATTAGAATTATAGTCGCCTTTTAGAGTATATTAATCGTGGTTCTCCTTTAAGGTATTTTTTAGGGTATCCTGCAAAGGCTTAGAACTGTTATTTTTATAATAAGGCTTAATAACAGTTAAATGGAATTAAGTGGGTCTGTAAGGCATCTAAATAGTATAAATTTAACTATTAATTATAATGAGTTAATATAGGCCTAACTATTCTCCCTTTTTACGCTATACGCGTACCTTAGATTGGAGTGGCAGATTAAGCGTAGTTAAGGTATTTATGCCATTTCTTATTTCTAGTGCGTTATTAACCTAGCGTGTGGCGTAGAGACGTTATACCTCCTTTATTACCTTACGAATAGCCTTAGCTTATTACACAACGGAGGGAGATAGTAGAGAATTGTTAGTTATTTAAGGGTAGGCGCTAAAGACTAGTAATATAGGTACGAGTCTATCTAGGCCAGCGGAATCGTTAACTACTTTTATAGCCATTTATAAGGTAAGTTCTTCGCTAGCATTTTCTAGTTTTAAAGAGATAATCTTATATGCGCGGCGTAATGGTATATAATACTGCTTTACTTTTCTAATACTATTATATGCCTTAATAGGGACTTCCTTAACCTTAATTGCCATTGCCTTTATTTATTATCGAAACTCTATAGATAAGAAGTTCTTTCCTATATTGTGGATGATTTAATTAGGGGGTCCTAGGTAGACATTAATCTAGTATAATTAAAGGGTATCCTATACGTTCCTAGCTAATATATCCTTTAAGAAACGTGCGGCTTAGAAGGAGGTTAAGAAGTTAATAACTTAGAGTACTAGCTTGCCGCTAAGATATATAACGTTAACGATAATACAGAAGTTAAAGTTATAGTTATTTTTAAGGGTGAACTTAAATTGGCCAGGGGACTTCTGGTTTATTTAGCAGTAATAATAGTACTTTATAAGATGCTTAATTACCTTAACCTTAACTTTATAGCCTACTCGCTAAAGAACCCTAAGTAATTAATAAATAGATAGGTGGCCAAATTAACGGTGTAGTTAACATAACTCTAACTTAGTTAGGTGGCTTTAAGTAATACTCTTTTCTAGTTAATAAAGGAGTAACTAAGGGTAACTCTACTTGTGTACGACGGGCACCTAGTTATCTCCCTAAATAAGTATATTCTTAAGGTTATTAAGCTTAACGCCTAATTTATTTATATCTCTAATGCAAAATAGAAACGGGGTATTTGTGGGAATAATGTAAAAAGTAATATACCCTAAGGGGGTTTTAACTCTAATTGTGCTAAGAGAGATTGTAGTACCCTTACTAAAACAAATCGTATATTAGCCTGCCGTTAATTAGTTAATCTAAACAGAGCTATTAAGCTGCTAAAGAGCTTAAACTTAAGGTTCTCCTACTGTAGATACTCCTGCGGCTTTAGTATCTAGTATAATACTATAGAAGACATTTGCTGAGTATCTATCGTTAAAGGAGAATATAGAGCTCTCCTTTAGCTCGTTAAAGATATCTGACTTCGTGATAGAATATAGCGTAGATTGGTTATTAAGAATAGTGACGGTTTGTATACTATCTACCTTACTATACTTAGTGAAGTATTAGTTGGGTAAGTAGTTCTCAATTTCTATATCTATAAGGAGCTGTTTGGCCTTATTAACCTTACCCTTAAGATCTTTTACGCCTTTATATTAAACTAGGAAGCTTTAGAAGTAGGCCGCAGTAACCTTATAATTTCTAATATTTCTTATACTCTGGCGAAACTTATTATATACCTCCTTTCGCTTATTAAGAGAATGCCTAGTTAACTAGTAATTTGGTTTTTTATAAATGTAACACTTTTTTTAGTAATTACTTTGAAATAAACCTCCACAAGGACCTCTACCCTTACCTTATGGTTGTTAATTATACCCTCTATCATATTACCTACCCCGGCTACTATATGTTCAATTAGTTCAGTTATAATTATATTGGTTGGGCGGGTTAATTAAAGTAGGTTAGAGTTAGGCGTTAAATTGCTGTACTTCTTAAGAGCGTAGAGTGGTACTAATAGAAGATCTTAATTGAGTATATACTCCTTTGTAAGTATTTACAGGATTAAAGAGAGTAAGGTTATATTCTTTAATACCTTAGTATGCGCTAATGACTTAATTATATAGGCTAAAGTCCTCTTAATATGATTCGGATAAACTACGCTAAATTATCTAAAGTTAATTAAAGAGCTTTTAAAGATAATTAAGCCGAGGGATACCTGGGTTTGTAGTAATGATCCTTAAAAAGGTAGTCTTTCTCTATTCTGATATATACTGCTACTTATTTTCTTCTGTTTTAAAGTAGTATTTTAACTTATATATTATGCGGTTAAAATTATATCCTTTTCCTACTAAATAATTATAATAGAAGGTACTAGCTCGGCCCTTAAGCATAATAGAATAGGCGTTGTGGTATTAATTAGACTCTATTTCTACCTTTTGGCAATAGTTATAGAAGATATATAGTTTTAAATTGAGAATATTATATAATTCCCCGCTAAACTTCTTCTCCTAATCTAAATAGAACTTTATAAGCTCTGTAAGCAATTTTAAACTGCCTCCGATTTAAGATTGGGATAGAGGAGGTGGGGGTTGTATTGCAGGCTGTAGTGGGGACGTAGGTCTAGTCGGTGGAGTCCGAAGGTCGTTAAATCGCGAAGCAATAGGATCCTATGCCTGCTTTTGTTGGGGTGTAGTATCTAACATTAAGGTTACGGGTTAAATTAGATACAGAGGAGTTAAAGGCGGAGGTAGGTTTGTCTCTAGAGGTGTATTACTTAGGTTCTATTATAAGTTAAGCTTCCTTATAGTGCGTAGTTGGTGCTTAATCTCTTATGGAGTCTATTTATGCTTTTCTTTTACGTTAATAATATGCTCCTAAATATTATCTCTAATAACTCCCCTATTTATAGGGACAAATACTTTATACTCCTAAAGGAAGTTACGGAAGTTCTATATAATATCCTTATTTATAGGAACCTATGTTTTCTTTATCTATCTAATAAAGTCCTCCTTTATATAATACCATAGCATAGTATTATTATATTCGCTGTCTTTATAGTGTGCCATATAGTATAATAGGAATCCGTTTAGGTCCTGTTGCTTGGCGTTTATAGGGTTAATTATAGCTTTGTTCTATATCTTCGGGTTAATATCTTTCTTATACTTCTTTAGGTAGGTTAACGCCATAATAGCTGTTATCTTATTAATTAAAAAATAAGGAAAATAAAGGTTGTTTAATGTGTATTTAGGTATTAATCGTGATCCTATAATCTGTAAAGGTACATAGAGGGTGTTAAAGTAGTTGTTTAACGCGTTTTAGACATTGACTTGGGACCCTAGGTTTAGTAATACTTCTGACCTAAAGTACTTAACTAAGTCTTTGTAAACGTGGTTATTCTATATAATAGACGCAACTTAGTATCTCCTAGTACTTAGTGATACTTCTATTACTAGTTTTTTGCAAGTCTAAGGTAGTATAGTATCGCTGGGATCCATTCTATATAAGCGCATATAGTACCCCTATATAAGACTGTCTCTTCTATTTGAAAACCTAGCTGCTCTGTAGTTAACTGTATATTTAACCACTGATTAGTGTTAGTCACATAGGGTGACTCACCAATAACAACTACTTGAGTAGGTTATAGTGATGTTGGTTAATATATTTCTAGGAATAAGGAAGGACGAGGAGCCTAAGACTCCTCGCTACGCTAGTGCCGCGGCGACACGTGACGACCGCTTGCCTCATTCCCGACAGTAATAGTTATACCTCTAATAGTCTTCTATATCTAACCAATTATATAGCATTAAAACCCTTAATAGAAGGTAAGATAATTTTCAAGTCACTTATAAAAGGGATTAGTAGATATATTTTTTAGGCCCTAATTTAAAAAGCTTCTTTAAAAGAAAAGGGTAGTAATTGGAAAACTATTCTAGTAAGTATAGGTATAAAGCAGGTCCTAAGAAAGTACTAATAGTAGATATATAAAAATAAAAATGACTTTAACACTATAAAGAAGAAGCTATTTCTATATAAAGAGCCCTATAAACCTAGCATACCAAACAAGTTCCTATATAATAGATCCTATAGGCTTAAAGAACTAAAGAAATTCCCATAAGAGAAGCCTAATAAATTTAACAATAAGTAAAAGTCCTATTATACTTCCTCCTAACCCTTTCCCACTATACTAGTAGAGGTATATAATCCTATTTAGTAGATTGCAATAAATAGAATAAGCGCTAAAGAGTATACACTAGATATTATTCTTTAACTCTTTAATATATAAATCTATAAGCCCATTAACCTTAAACACTACTAGTACTTGCTTAAGATATAAGTATTTAAGCTTAGAAAGAAACTCGTAGAGTTTAGGGTTATTATTATATATTAGTTATCCTTTATCAGTAATACGGTAAATAAAATCTTCTGCCCGTGTTAAGGGACTTAAGAGATTATTATAAATTATATAAAGCTTAGAAGAGGTCAAGCTAAGAGAGATAAAAGCGTGGGTTTTAGAACGTAGATAGACTACTAGGCATTCTATAAGCGTTCTATAGTTTCTTATTAAATTTATACTTTATTCTTCTATATAGCATTACACTTATAAAGTCTTACCTACTAAATTACGCCAAATCCTAAGTTCTCCATCATCACTTAATAATCTATTAGCGTCACTCTGGCTCGGTTTATTAATATTAGTAGTATTAATTCGCCCTTCTACTAGGTTACTCTAGCGTAATCTATTAATAGGGTAGCCAGAAGTCCATAACTTATTACTATTATTTAAAACTACCGTCTCTTTATCACTATCTTTATTACTATCCTCTTTCTATTCTTAATTATAAGGTGTAAAATATATAACGCTAGGGTAGTATATATAGATCGTCTCCTAAGCTCTTCCTATAGACCTATGAGAATTATTAGTAATCTAATTTAGGTTTGTCTAAGGCATATATATAATAGGACTTATTTAATAAGTATAGAAAAGAACTATATTTTAGCGAGGCTTAGTATTTAAGGAAAAGGTAGCTTAATCTAAGGATATTTAGAGGTAAGGCGAATGCCACCTTTATAACATTTTCTTTACTACTTAGCTAAGCTAAGACCAAGTTTAAAAAGGGAGATTAATATTGCCTAAACGAGGCGAAGTATATTAGCGGCCCCTTTACCCTTTAGCTAGCGCATAATATCTATTAGCTATAATTACTCCTTACTTAGTATAAGCTCTATACCTAAAAGCGTAAGCTACTAAACTAAATCTAATAGTAGCTGTTTAGGTTAGAGGAGGCATTACTAGGGGTAATAATTAGCTAAGCTGTTACTAAATATAAATACCTAACTAAAACATATTATATTAGTGCGGAAGAACTAACGCACTAGTCTCTAGCTTTATAAGCAGTGCTTAGCTATTATTACTTATTAGATTATAAGTAGTCTTAGTACTCTAGCTCTCGTTAGTATTAATATAAAAAAGCTTATATAAATACTGCATACTTTAGTAGCTAGAGAAGTTTACATAAATTTATTAGCCAGAATCGTATAAGTTACTCTAAGATTAATATTTCTACCTAAATCTATATAATATGGGTAAAAGCAATGCCACTTTTTAAGCGCTATGCTACGGTTTCTAAGGCATATAGTATAAGTAAGGAGTTAGGAGATAAAGCTACCGCGTATTTAGCCACCTTTAGCGTAACTAAAAAGGAGTTTAGGAATATAGTTCTTACTCTATCTAGAACCGGATAAGGGCTTCTATATACTAGTATTTAGGAATAGCCCCAATAGTTAATTATTATTTAAAGTTAATAATCTAGCTAAGCTAAGTTTTACGCCTAGAATTAAATAGGGGATTTATTTAATATTATAAGAAGGGGCTTAGATACTAGATGCTAGTAAAGGTATTAGCCCCCTAAATACCCGGAAGCTATAGGCGGTAAAGAGATTATTCTACAACTATTAATATAACTTAGTATTACGGCGAAGCAGCTTATATAGTTTAATATTTTTAGATTAGAACTATACTTATAGTGTTAATCCTATAAGGGTATAAAGGGCGCTATCGCGCAGTTTTTTTTTGCTCTATAGCACTTATAATTTTTAATTCTTTTATACTAGCCCTAAGCTCTTACTAGCTATGCTTTCTCTAGTTAAGGACTACTCGCAGCCGTCTAATTCTAGATAGGTAGGAATACCATCTTCGCCTACCTAAACATCTAAAATAGAAATTTTGCATCCCTATAACACCTAAGAGTATAAAGATATATATATCTTGGGAACAGACTATACAGAAAGCTATAGTAAGGCCAGCCCTATATATTAAGTTTAGATTATTAATCTTCTTACCTAATAATAGGCTCGTCTGACCCTATAAATATAGTCGCTAATATTAAGGATGTTTCTCTAATACCTCTTAGTAAGATAGCCGGATAATTATAGATCTTTTAATTACACTAATAGCTAAGTAGGTAACAATAAGGCCTACTTTATAGATATTTCTAATAATAGCTTAGATTATAAAAGCAAAGATAAATAGCCTACTAAATTCCTAAGAAGACTAAACTAAATTTTAAAAGGCGTAACTAAAAACGGTGCACTTAAATACTAGGTAAAGTGGAAGCCTAGGCTAACGAGCATTAGAGCCACGGAGAGAAATAAGAATTTAAGGTATTACTCGGTTTATATTATAGATAGAGTAGCAGTTTTATACTAAAAGCCTACTAAAGAGCCTATAACTAACCTAATGTCCGGTAAACTTTAATCTTATT
>Ga0307515_10020950_pt1 | contig 11620 bp, 15 predicted proteins | sample 17_EM_MG_FD_194513 | JGI IMG/M metagenome (GOLD analysis project Ga0307515, IMG submission 194513) | Populus trichocarpa ectomycorrhiza microbial communities from riparian zone in the Pacific Northwest, United States - 17_EM | ecosystem: Host-associated > Plants > Roots > Unclassified | place... | reverse complement strand
TTCCTCCGCGGAGTACCTAGTCAGTTCACGGAGGCCCACCTTCCGTGAACGAACCGTCCATTCACGGAGTCCGTACCCCACCTCCGTGAACTGACTAGTTCGTTCGCGGAGTCAGTCAAAAATTACACATACTCTGCTCTGCACGCATGTATGTGCATGCACTGCCATGTACGCACACTCAGCTATCCAGCTGAATTCCATCAGCGCAACCGCGTACGTTCAGCGCAGCGCAATTGAGTACATTCATCAATCGTGTACGTTCAGCGCAGAGCAATTGAGTACATTCTTCACAGCACAACTGAGTATGTTCCACGGATTCTATCGTACTAACAATATGCACCACCTTACATCTACCATCCCACATCCAATTCCACCATTCAAAAAGGGTAGCCATCGAGAACTTACTCTTCGAGATGCTGCTCGTCTTCAGTCCTCTGCTGAGCTCATCTAAGTATGTTGTAGGTGTAAAGTCAACTGCACGACTGTTCGTTGCAAGCGTTTCAAAGCAAAAGCCGAGTGCACACTTCATTGCCATGGCCGAGATAGTGGTGCGCAGTGCATAAATATTGGACCTTCTGCTGCGCCATCAGGTACTTTCAATCTGGAACGAAACACAAGATCAGCTCCACTGGAGGCAAGTCACAATCTAAAAAGCCGTCAAGCCAATATACAAAGAGATGCTTGCTTGGATACTGATCCCACATCTGCAGAGGATACTGCCAATGAGAGCAGTGATTTGCCAGACCTCGATATTGAGGATGAGGAGGTTCTCGAGGAAGGAGTCACTGGGGAGGAAGAGGAAGAGGAAGAGGAGGAGTGCAATGAGGAGGAGGGCAATGAGGAGGGCAATGAGGAAGATGAGCCGGTTTCAAGCGATGACATGAAGCATAGTGTATTTGTAGTTGCATCAGGACGTCCAAGTGGCATCCGATTGTAGGGATCATGATGATGTATAGATTATTTATAATTTTTCATTGACTCTGTGAATGAACTAGTCAGTTCACGGAGGTGGGGTATGGACTCCGTGAATGGACGGTTCGTTCATGGAAGGTGGGCCTCCGCGAACTGACTAGGTACTCCGCGGAGGAACCGCCTCCGTGAATGGACTAGAACATTCTATCTGTCAAATAAAGTTTTCTGATTACTTTAAAATTGCCGTCTCATTTCTCGGCAGTAATTTTTTGCAGCGAGTCGCCCGGGCGTGTTGAGGAATCCATCGATCAAAATGCGCTGGCAGGTATGAGCTAGGCATTCCCCAGGAGGCAGATGTAGAAGTGTAGATCAGTGTTCGAAACGGGCCAGGCCAGCCCGAGGGCTTTCAGGCGGGCTTTGAGGCGGCCGGGCCGGGCTGGTAATCTCAAAGCCCACGAGGCCTCGGGCTTTGTAATTAAAAGCCCGCAGGCTGTATGGGCTTTCTTCAGAACAGGTGTCATACGAAGCTATTTTGAGCTGAATGGGTGACATAGAAGCGATTATAAGTGGTTGAGGCGAAAGGAGCGGTCGTATTACTATACGGCCTGCATCATCTACCATGCTGAGATGACGGAGTCTTCGTCAGGTATGACGATGGTAAGGCACAAACAGGAGGCAGTCCATGTATTCTCCTTTAGTGTGTGTTTGACGTCTCCAATTCATAGCATAGCCAGTAATGATACCATGGCTCTGACATTTTCAATATGTGTGCCACCCGCGGGCGTGAATCACAACCAATCACTCGGCCCGCTAGGGCTTCCGGGCCGGCCAGGCTTCTCTCCTGAAAAGCCCGCGCTAAGGGCGGCCGGCCAGGCTTGATATACAGCCCGCAGGCCGGGCCTCAAGACGCCAGGGCCGGCCCAGCCCGGCCCGTTTCGAACACTGGTGTAGATTGAGCGATGTAGAAATGATGAAGGGACAGCTGTGAGGAAGGATTTGGGAAATGGCCATTAAAGGGTAATTTGGGGGAATACGTGTCCTGAGTTGTGAGTGGAGAATGCTGCACAAAGTTTTCCCATACAAAAGTTTTCTGCATCACATTGAGAATGTGGATCTCGAGCATATCGAGGTACAGGTTGAAGTATACTAGTACAGATACTCCCCGCCTTTAGTTTTTAATAGTGGAGAGATAGTCAAAATGGACATTACTCATGTATGTGTCGCTTTCCTGGGTACAGGAGAAAAGTGTCGCAATTTTAATGCATTTTTTCCAAACATCTCTCTGCTGCTCAACAACCAAAAAAGTGGCCGGTGGCGTTGGCACATTACACTTTCGCCCTGTACCACGTACAATCAAAGCTGGCAGAAGGCAGAGACTGTCTCAGACATGCACGTGCATGTTAATGACGTGCACAAACCCCTAATTTTGGTGCACTCAGTGCCGGAATCAAGCTTACGTGCTGCAGAAATCTGTTGTTGAAGCCAATCAACATTGCCGGTGATCAAAAGTGGGGTGCGTTGATCGAAATGACGTCTCACGATAATTTTCCCTGGAGAATACTCACATATGTACGCGGCGTAGTACGGCCAAACACAATGTGTTGACTAGGGATTTGGCCCGGTGGCTTCCCTAGTGTTTGGTGCTGGCGGGCTCGGGCATGTGGCCGGTGGCTTGCGGTCCCCATCGGCCGCGCCTGCGCCCACCAGTCTTGCCTGCTCCCACCAGCCTCGCCTGCCCCCACCAGCCTCGCTTGCCCCCATCGGCCTATTCTGCCCCCATGCCGAGGAGGAGGGCTCGGCACTGGTACTCGGCATTGGGCACCGGCTTTGGCAGTCGGCATTGGGTTTTTCCTTCTCTCTCTTTCATATATAAGTTCATAGTTTTCCCTCTCTTTGGTTCGATAGACAATTCATCTTCTTCTCCATCATCTTCTCGTGTCAACAGGTTATGAACCCAGCGCTGAGCTGAACTCGACGCCTACTATTAGTATTTGTTACTGCCTCTCCTCTGCCCCTGTTCCAGTGGATCGAGCCGACATCTATTACTTTTCTTGTTTATTGTTTCTCCTCTGCCCGCCTGCATTGCACTGAATCGACGCCTAGTAGTAGTGCCTCTCTCGTTTTATCAACCTCCGCCTGTCTATTGTTTCATAACTTTCGCCCTCCTTTATTGTCTCGCAAACCTCCGCCATGTCGACCACGGCTACAAAACTTAATCAGCGCAATTATCGACAATGGGCCATAGAAGCGAAAGCCCTACTTCGAGCGCAAGGCCTCTGGAAATACGTATCTGGAGGAATGCGTGTTCCCATGCCTCCGATTATAGCGACCAGCGATGCCTCCGCAACCACTCCCACAGCTCGTGACCCTCGAGATACCGATTACGACTTCCTGCCGGAGTCGACTGACACGTCCTACCTCAATCAGTTCTACCAGTTTCTTCGCGAATCGGAAGGTTGGCAGATGAAAAATGATAAAGCCTGCGGACAACCCACCTGCCTGATGGAATCAACAATCCAGATACGGTACCGAGAACTACGAGAGCTGAACCCACTTTGGGATCCGATCAAAGCCGACTGTGAGAAGGTCATCAAGCTCGATGGTCGATACCAGATGGTGAAGCTCACATCATGTCAACTCGAGTCATATCCCCCAGTCACAGAATGGATCTCAGCCCAGGACAAGGTATTCAATGACCTTGCTGTATGCGACATCACGATTGAAGACTCTTGGAGGAAATTCTACATCATGTCCAACCTCCCGAATACCGAAGAATGGCGAATCTTTGTACCCACACTCGAGCTCACTGAGACGGCTGACACTGTGGCGAGCGTCGTCACCCATCTCCTGGCCATCTAAGCCCGCCTCCGCAGGGCCCGATGTCTTGCTTGAGATGCTGCACTAATTTTATCGAAGAAAGGTCGGGGACGATACTCGAAGGGTTGGAAGGGTAATGATAAGAAGGGTGACGATTGGATAAGCCAGGTCATATGCCCTAGATGTGGAGTAAAGGGCCATATGAAGGCGAAGTGCAGGAGTAAGCATAAGTGGGCCTCTTATGAGAAATCTAAAAGTGATGATAACCTGACTCCGACCACATCAACCTCTACTGCCGAGTCAGAGTCATTCCTCATCTTGGTGATACATGCGGACCCTGTCTCGGTCATATATCCAGACATTGTCTCGGACTCTACACCAGACTCTGAGATCACGGTCAATGTGGCATCGGCAAATCAATCTGCCGGTTATTGCATTTTTGACACCCGAGCAACAAATCACGTTACCAGCAATTGTCACCTCTTTGAGACCTTTCACCCCATGGCAAAGGGGGAGCACCAGGTCAAGATGGCAAACAACAGCTTTGTCAATGCCAAAAGATCCGGAACCATTACAGTTTGCATCGACAGGCCCAATGCGAAGCCCGCGAATATCGTCCTGCAACATGTCTTTTATGTGCCAGCCTGTGGTATGAATATCCTCCTCAGTATCATCCAGTTGATGCGGAAAGGAGTCAAATTCGATTTCTAACTCAATGGGGCCAGGGCGAGCCTTCGATCGGTCCTCGAATATGAAGCACCACTCAACAACAGCCTGTTCGTGCTCAAAGCATCTGCAACCTCGGCATCAATCTCGAGAGGCTCTGTGGCAATTGATGTTGCTCCGAGCTCCATTCCCGATGTCTCCGAGGTCTAGTCCAACATTCGGCCTGCGGTTGGTGATCTGCATTTCCTTGTGTGGCCTGGTCGCCTCAGCCATTTCTCCTTGCCAGCTATCAAGCGGCTCCCGAATGCAGTCAGAGGTATCTAATTGCATGCTGAGAGCCCATCGACATGCACTTGTGAGGCATGGACCATGGGAAGGATGTTCCGGAAGCCTTTCCAGCCTTTGTGTTTGGAGGATAAGGCAAAGACTAGACTTCTTCAGTGAATTCACTCTGATGTGATTGGGCCAATGCAGACTCAGACGATGCTCAGCTACCAATGTATTATAATGATTAGAGACGACCACTCGTGGTACACCGAGGTCGACTTTATGAAAGCAAAATCTGACGCTCCAGCGAAGTTCAAGGAGTATGTGGCGAAAGTGGAGAAGCAGCACCCAAAGTCGAAGGTGTGCTGAATTAGAGTTGATGGCGGAGGCGAGTATGCTAGTCATGAGAAGTTTCTCGAGTACTTGGCAGAGGAAGGCATCATTGAAGAAGTATCAGCCCTTTACTCACAGCAGCAGAATGGCATTTCGTACAGATGCACTAGCTCAGTGCTGGACACGGCGCGGTCCATGCTGAAGCATGCTGGGCTGCGGCACAAGCTCTGGGCCAATGCTGTTTCCACAGCAGTCTACATCACGAATCGACTACCATCCCGAGCTCTCCAAAATTCGACGCCTTTCGAAAGATGGAAGGGGACAAAGCCCGTTATCTCCCATCTTCGAACTTTCGGGTGCGTAACATTTGCATGGATGCATGGCGATCATAGGAAGATGCTTGATAACCACGCTCACAAGTGTGTACTGTTCTGCTACTCGATAGAGACATCAACACAGTACCGAGTTATGGACCTTAATTCGAGCCGAGTATTCATAGCCCGAGATGTCAAATTTGATGAGTCTCACCTATATCACCAGCTACTAACAACTAAGCCTACAAGGTTTGCCTTGGAACAAGCCAAACACGATAAGGATTCGGAAATTGGGGACGAGGCTCACAACCAGCCAAAATTTACGGTTCAGGCACCCAAAGCTATGATACAGTCCCCGAAAGCGGAGGTACAGCGACCGAAAGCAAGCGCTTTGCCTCGTGCGATCATTCCCATTGACGACTCACATGATGATCCTACACCATGTCCAGAGACACCACCTCCAGAGACACCGCCTGAGGAGACCCCGCCTCGAAAGTCTAGACTGAGTGGAAGAACTGCAGCTAATGTTAGCATAGCCATGATAATCGAGCAAGGCCCTAAGACTTACCGTGCAGCATTGAATGCAGAGGACACTGAGCAATGGAAAGAAGCTATCGGCAAGGAGGTGGCATCAATGGAAACTCATGAGGTTTTCACCTTCTTTGAGAAAGTCCCAAAAGGTGCTAGTATGATAGGAAGCCATTGGGTTATGGGAAGAAAGCTAATGGCCAATGGGACAATTGAGAAATGGAAAGGTTGACTTGTCGGCCGCGGCATTCTTCAGAAGGCTGGCAACTAAAATGACATCACCTCTGCAGTCACTGATTCGGCCTCAATTCGGCTTGCCCTCGGCCTTGCAGCAAAGCACGACCTTGAGATTGCTGTCCTCGACATCCTGACTGCCTTCCTCGGCTGCCCGCTGCATCAGACTCTCTTCATGCGCCTCCCTGATGCCGAATGGCCTGATCCATATGGACGGGCCAGATCCCTTGTCAACTTGAATAAGACTGTGTATGGCATCAAGCAAGTGAATCGGGAGTACTATGAAGAAGTCATTGAATTCAGACTTGACGATCTGAGTCTCCAAGCCTCAATAGCAGCTCCCGGTCTCGTCTTCGGTGGCAATCTCGGCCAAGCAAATTGTGTCTTGATTCCGGTCCACGTCGACAATATGATGATTATCGGCACATTAGTCGTCGTTGCATCCATTGCATCTCGATTGTACGATCGGTCCAAGGCCGCTGGCCATGTTCCTGTGCAACAAACATTGCAAAATCTCACAATGATATTCACTCGAGATCATAGCAAACGATCGACTGCCATTGATCATATCAGTTTTATCAACCGACTGCTTGACCTATTTGAGATAACCGAATGCAGAAAGCGCTCAACTCCGATGGCGATCGGCTACAAGCCACATGTCACACAGCCTGAGCTTGGTGAGCACCCCTTGCCCGCTAGAACGTACCAGGAAGCCATTCATTCGGTGTTTAATGCCGCTCTCGGTACCCGTCCAGATATCACCCATGCAACGTCAGTCTTAGGCAGATATACTACCCAGCCTTCTACTCTCCATTGGGAAGCCGTGAAGCACCAAGTTCGATATCTCCGAGCCACGGCCAACAACAAGGTAAAGATCTATGACCCAAGCCTGGGGCATGACTCTCAGTCAATATTGTGCTACGCTGATGCAGACTTGGGGGGAGAAACGGACACGAGCAAGTCTACCTCAGGAATCGTCGTCTACGTCCTCGGAACCCTCATCATTTGGCAATCGAAGAAGCAGTGCGTAGTAGCTCAATTGACGATGCATGAAAAGATGATTGCGACAGCGCATGGCAAAGTGGAGATTGACTCGCTTTGTGATCTCACCTCTGAGATCAGAATTGCCAACAAAGATATCACCAGGCGTATTCTCAATGACGGCCTAAACTGCGTTATGACTTTCAACTCTGGCAACTTCCAATCTGATAGCCGGCACTTACGACTCCAGTACGACTCGATTCATGAAGGTATAGTCAAAGGCGAGATTGAGATCAAGCACGTGGCAGGCACGGAGATGCTGGCAGACGCTCTCACTCAGGCCCTCAGGGGAGTTGAACTCCGCGAATTGGTGGAGGAGATTCGACTCGGATAGGATCACGGGCAGGACTTTTGATTTCCTTTGTTTCAGATTGTGTATTTGGATTTTGTTTGGACTTACACTGTATGCTTGGAATTTCTTTGGATTTTGACTTAATGGGATTTGAAACTCGGAGGAGGATCTTAGGCTTTTGTTTGTTTGGTTTTGTTCAGAAAGCCTTGGGCCAAAGGGGGAGTGTTGACTTGGGATTTGGCCCGGTGGCTTCCGTAGTGTTCGGTGCTAGCGGGCTCGGCTATGTGGCCGGTGGCTTGCGGCCCCCATCGGCCTCGCCTGCCCCCACCAGCCTCGCCTGCCCTCACCAGCCTCGCTTGCCCCCATCGGCCTCGTCTGCCCCCATGGCAAGGAGGAGGGCTTGGCACTGGTACTCGGCATTGGGCTCTGGCTTTGGCAGTCGGCATTGGGTTTTTCCTTCTCTCTTTTTCATATAGAAGTTTATAGTTTTCCCTTTCTTTTGTTCGATAGACAATTCATCTTCTTCTGCATCCTCTTCTCGTGTCAACAAAATGTGACCTACGAAGTATCAATTGAAGGAGCACATCCCAACGCTTGAAGCATGTAAGTCAGTTTGCAATTTAAAATAGAGCATATTATACGATTAGTGATTGAAGTTAGAAAATTCGCGAATGAGTGATATACAATAATATGGTGGATAACTGAACAGATGTTCCTCAACAACTCGGGAGGCTCTCAACAAACTGCAGGTAGTGAGTATCTAATCCTGAATTGAGGAAACTGACGACCTATCCCACACCAGTTTAGTGATTTTCTTATAACGGCGGTGTTACGGGAAATCAAGGCGGGAACTTCACGTGATCCGATTTAGGGTTCGGTGTTGTAGATTTGCACTTCTGAGAAAAGATCACTTTGTATAAACTAATCCTCCTACACTCAACAGATTTTACTTTCCAGCTCTGCATTGCATGAGACCTATGATACATGGTGACCTCGGCGTACTAGCATTATTTTCGCTATTACAGTTCATATATCTTTCACCCGCTAAAGCGATAAAAACGTAGGAAATCACTAGCCATGTCAAGTAAGCGTGGCAAATACCGATGCGGAATGCGGAAGACCTTATTGCTGTATTAGGTTAGAAAGGCCGCAAAATAATACATAGAATTCTGGTGAAATGATTCATATAATGTAATCCATTTTTACCACGGCATTATCCTTGCGTAATCTCACGACGCAGTGCGTATACACTGTACAACATCCATTTTATCTGTCCCTAGCGGCAATAACATATGTGTGTTGACTAAGGGACTAAGGCCGAAGGCTATCGGAACTAAGGCCCGGCACTAACTTTAGCCCGTAGGCCATCGAGACTAAGGCATGCACCAGACTTAGCGGGCTTGGTATGATACCTAGTCGGGCTTGGTGCAGTGCCTATCTCCCCGTACGCCTCGGACCAGAGTAGCGTTTTGCTCATGATGCTTCGTTCTCAGTGTTTCATTCTTAGTACTATTCGTTTCTTATATATATATCTATCTTATTCTCTCTTTGTACGATAGACAGTTCAATCATCATCTTTCTTCACTCCGTTCCTTTGATTGGTCTCGGTAATATGTCCTCCACCGAGCCGGCTATTCCGAGGCGGAAGGGAATCGGGTGTTGCCATACTCTAGCTAGAGTGAATGTAAAATGATTGAAACAAAAGAAAGACATATATGCCGTTAAATTCCTATGCCCGTGCTACCACCACATTCCCCAGAATTGAAGAACCAAAAAAGCAGATGCGCCAGTCTGTATATAGCTCCGACATGTACCTTGCTTTCGAGCGGTTTCACGAGGATGATTGCGACGAGGACTTTGTACCCTTGATAACAGAGGTCCTGATTTTAAGCCAACCTCTGATTCAGAGTCACCCAAATATAGTCAGCCTCGAGGAATTTGCTAGGAAATCAACAGCCGTCCCTGTATTTGTCTTCAAATAGGCGGCGTGGGATCTACAACAGTTCATGAATATCTACTAGGACATGGACATGTCAATCAAGGACTAGCTCATATTATATGCTGACGTTGGGAATGCTATCATGGCTTTGCATATCGACAGTTTGTAATCCCATATGAACACTATCTTTCAAGTGTTGCATGTCTAACAATCACATAGACGTAGTTCATGGCGATATTAAGCCACAAAACGTGCTAGTTTTCAAGGATGCTACCACCAGCAAGACCACGGTAAGGATGTCCGATTTCGGGTATTCTACTGTTACTGCGGGTGCGTTTGGAAGGGTCTTGCTGCTGAAGTTAAGGCTATGGAATGCTCCTGAGCATCATTTTGGGGAGTCCACACCCTGTGAAGGACGGATGTCTTTCCATTTGGAATGCTTTGTCTTTGGGCTCTGTTTGGCAACCACCTATCGGATACTCCACCAGGGAATACAGAAAGCGGGGCGAGGATTTCATTTGACGCATCAATTGGGGCACTCAGTGCTTAAGCGGTTAAAAATATGAAGATAAAGTTGAACATATTGCTGATCGACTTATGCAATCACTGACAAGTTTGAATGCCGAGCATGAGGTTAATCTGAAGCAATTTTCGGCATGACTGTTTCACTTTCCCCGGAAAAACGGACATCTGATATTGGAAAACTAGTTGCCCTCTTGAGCCTAGACAGGTGAGTTCCTCCAAGTTCAAGCCATGTGTCCCAATACGCCCCACAGTGTTTCTAAGCGGCCAGGCCGGCCTTAGCGGCGGCTTTTAAATGAGGGCCGGGCCGGGCCTGCAGGCTTTTTTTGGCGGAACAAAGCATAACCAGCATATGTTGTTTGAAAGATACTCTGCTACCTACACTAAGAAAGCCTCCACAGCACGAAACATGCACCATATCCAATTCAACCATCGTAGCCCTACCGTTGCCACTTTCCATCCATCGATCAACTAGACCAAGGCTTATGCAGGCCGATGCAGGCTTTTTAAATCACGTGCCGGCCGGCCAGTTTTTAATTTGGGCCGGGCTGGATCGCCGTTAGCGCAGGCTTTCAGAATGCAAACCGGGCCGCTTAGGAACACCTCCACCCGATGTGCTTCTCAGGTACCTGTGGATGAGGCAGTTTTGTTGCCGGCTGCTCAGAGTCACGTCCAGGCCCCGCCGTGATCTGGAAAGCATATACTATCAAACACCCGGTAGCCCGGATGGCAGATTAGGAACCCTGATCCCGCCAAACACGAGATTGCTAAAGATGTTCAGGGCTGGATTGCAACCCTTCACCGTAGCCCCCGTTGAGATACCGACGGAACTCTCAGCGGTAGCATATTTTAGGGTAACTAACAATCCATATCTATCCAAATTCAGAAAAATCACGGAACTAAGAACTATCAAGATTGCTGAAAATCTTGCTGATTATGTAGCTGCTGACTATCTGGTACGGGTACAAATCAAAGAGAGCCTCGAAAACGAGTATGCTGCCACTAATTAATACTTCGCTACTAACATCGCGTTTTTGGTTACCGTTTGTTATTATATCGGATTTGGAGGCGTAGTCGATGATCAATGTCACAAATGGTTAGAAAACGCATCAGATGCCCCAACGATCTGAATGCTGAAAAAGAATATGTACGACCTGCGTGGGTGAAGAACCGCAAAATGGGTCTACTCAATGTTGAACTTGTTGTGAGAATAAACCTTACTAACGAATATCAGAAATAGAGATTGGGGGAAACCTACAAGCAGTATGAAAGAGAGGCCTCTAATGTGGAACAAGTGTTTGGTTCCCTTTATTTCATACCCTAATCTCATACGGCGTCATCGGAGATTGATTAGATGAGAATTTGAGCAATCAAACGCGCTGCTAGTACAGATAAGAAATCAAGTCGCAACAGTCAACACTTGTCATCCATATTACATTCAATCAATCCTTAATATTGTCAAATCCCACAATCATGTGGGGGAATGGACGCAAACACATCTATTGAACGAAGAGGTTCGAAAACATATTGAAAGTAAGTACGCACCGCGCGGCCTGTGGTTGGCGGCGGCATCAATTAAAAGCAACCTTGCCTGCATATATAGCAACGAGGGGCGATTTCAGGATTTCAGGAGGCCGATAATCTGCTAGGGTAGACTGTTGCTGGAAGCCCTAAGGTTCACGATCGTGACTGTCTCATTAGACTTCACACCATGACTGCCCTTTTAGACTTCACACGATGCTCGCCCTCATGCTC
>Ga0307515_10020949_pt1 | contig 11620 bp, 8 predicted proteins | sample 17_EM_MG_FD_194513 | JGI IMG/M metagenome (GOLD analysis project Ga0307515, IMG submission 194513) | Populus trichocarpa ectomycorrhiza microbial communities from riparian zone in the Pacific Northwest, United States - 17_EM | ecosystem: Host-associated > Plants > Roots > Unclassified | place... | reverse complement strand
AATATATAATTATATTATATATATATATATATATTTGTGAAATATTTAATTTCTTTAATATAACATGATATATATATTCATTATTGATATAAAACATACACACACACACACATACATATATATTCATAATTTTTTAGCTGTTGAATAATATATAGAATATAAATATTAATGAATTTAACATATAGATATTCATTATTATTCGTATATTTGTCATACCGGATCTGATGCTCGAGATATGTAAAACTATCGTACAATTTTTTATCATCGGGGTTTCTGTCAAGTGGTTGAATAATTATGATTTTACTATGTATTCACGTGCTGATCTTTTCGAAGCAGGTTTCTTACACGTCATTTAGATCACTAATCAGATGATTGTGATTTGATGACATTTATAAACTATATCCTTTTATTCCTTACAAACGCTCGTGTCATTTCAATCATCATTGAACTGAATCTAGACCACCGAGATAGACTGATGGGCAATATTGGTGAGGACATGGGATCTAGTTAATGTTTTTTCACCTGGTTGGCTACCTTATACGTATTCAGGCTAAATTTTTCGTGCAATGAAATTGAAACCAGCCTTTTCCCATATGAATTAACGTGTTTTTTTTTTGAAAAATCTCATTAATATATAAATTGTTGTATTTGCAATAAATTCTATTTTGGTTTCTTTTGACATGAATTTGAATTTGAATATTAAAATCAAAATAATTTCACATGAATTGATCTAAAAGAATAAGGTATGATTTGGTTTAGATTAAATTTTAATTTATGGTAACGCTAACCTGATCAAATTTAAATAATTTAATGAGTTGACCTAACTAAACTTAACAATATCAAATTAAAAACAAAAAAAAAACTCAAATTGACTTCCATGATATAAAAACTTTATATTCTTTATATGGTCAGCCTCAGATAGAGCACCACAACTATGGTTATTTCGATGAAATTGAATCCGGGCCCTTGATATCATAAAATATAGGCATGAGGTAGAAGTGGCGTCGAATTAAATCTGGGCCGTTGACACAGGTTGTAGGCCCCGGCTGTGAATATGGAATGTAAAGTTGATACAGGCTTTTGATTTGTAGTGGGGACCAGCCTAATACTATAGAGGCAACAAACCTAAGGATAGAAACAACAGGTCGGCTTGTCAGGTTCCCTTATGTTGGAATTGTGGACGAGCCCATAAAGTAGATGGCGTGAAGGGACCGTTTGTTTTTTACCAGGAAGAAGAGAAAAGTATTGGCTGTGCTTGTTGAGCATGGTTATATCCTGTAGCTGCTCGATTAAAGAAATCACGACCGTGGGCAGTCCATGGGGACCATAATGATTGAAGAAGATGGTTTGGTCTCGTGGGGACATGGAGTGGTTGCCATGTGTAATTTTTAATTCGATGATTCATGAGTTATTGACTTCGAAGTTCGGAGTTAATGATACCCTCTGAGCACATGAGATTATAAAAAGTCCCAATCCCAGCAACAATTAAGGGATAGTACAAGTGATATTGTTGATTCACATGCACGGGCAACCTTTCCGATGTCATTAGCATGGTCAATGTGTGTTTGATTTTCTGCTATTTATTTTTTCAAAGTTATTAAAGATTAGATATATCACCCAACTTACATTCCAGAATTAAAGATTAAAAGCTTATTTATTTTTTATTTTAAAAGTATTTTAATTTTTTTTATCTATATCAAATTAATTTTTGGATGTTTTCATATTATTTTAATGTGATGATATAAAAATTAAATTTTAAAATACAAAAAAATATTATTTTAATATATTTTCAAATAAAAAATATTTTAAAAAATAGCCGCTATCATAATAACAAATAAATTAATTGAGATTAATTAAAATAAAATAATAAAAACTTAAAATAATATTATTTTAATTTTTAAAAGATTAATTGAGTTTTTACTATATTACGGGTTAATTTATCATACTGAATTTGCTTCATTTTTTTTCTTTTAATTTTTTAAAAATAATTAAGTTTTGACTACATTACAGCTTAATTTACCGGATCATACCAAATTTAACTGGCTTGACTTCCACCTTATTTTTTGAAAACCTAACCCGGAACAATGATTGTATTGGCCGGGAATTAAAATTGGGCAGAGTTATGGTGGTTTTTTTCCCCTTTCATAGCACCAAGTCACCAGATCGTATCGGGCTGCATCTGGACCAAGATGAACAGTTTTGGATGCTGCCATGTTTAAAGGAGAATACAGTCCTCTTCTTCAAACGAGAAAAAATGCTAGCAAGAGACGAATTTGATAGGAGTGAGTGGTTGAGAAGATAAGGATATAAATTAAAACAATCTTGTTTGTCTACAACTGAGACAACAATCCCAGTCGTAGATATCTCTTGAAAACTAACCAGACTAAATTGTTCTGGGGAGTATCAGATTTCTTGTACAATAATTCTTCCATGCTGGTGTTAAAATGATGAACAGACAATAAATTAAGGAAAGGAAACACGTGAGATGAAACCTGCCCAATTCTTATCTTCCTTTTCTCTACTCTCCATTTGAGTGGATTAAAACGTTTGAAAATGAAAGGAGGAAAGGAATCGTTCTTTTCCTTTCTCAGGTATATACCGACTGTGTGTTCTTTTATCTCCTTTCCTTGATCTTCAACGTCTCCAGTTCCATTTCATCCACGCAGACGTAAAATATGCACTGATAATGTTGTTCCACATCTGTGATTTTTTTTCAAGAAATATCGTCTTCACTGATAAAAAAATCTCTTCAATTCCATTTCGCTCTTGAAAACAATAAATATATATTTCACGTGATAATTGCTAAGTTTTTACTTGAATTAGAAAAAATATTAATACGATGAAATTCAACTAACTCGACTGTTGTTCGTGGGAAAGCTCAGGTTGTTTTAACAGAAATAATTAACTTAATTAACCAGTCATTTCCTGGGCAAGCTCTGGCGAGTCTCACAGCCATGGTTTCAGTCACCAGTTGTTCGTACGTTCACAGTTCTTTCGAGTGGAATTTATGCATTTATTACATGGCTTGGATTTACAGCATATTCCAAATGATGAGAGACAGACAGTGGCATCTGGTCCCCTCGCTCTTTATTTTTTTTAATGTCTGCCTGCCGTTTTACAGTACGGATACTACCCACGTATTATTTACTGAACCAATAAACTTACATTTAATATATTAATATAGCGCATCATTGCTTTCTTGATACTCGCTCCCCTCTCTTTCTTGCTCTGTCAGATTGAATTATATTTATTTAGCTGTTACTAGTTACATGCCTCGCGTGTCGTCGCCCTGCGTGTCGTCGCGGATCAATTATTTTTTATATTTTATAAAAAGCTAAAATCTAAAAATATTAGGTTTTTTTACAAAGTTATACTCAAAAATCTTAGATTTAATTGCAACGCCTAATCCAAGAGTAATATTTATAATATTAATAATAACATTAAACTTGCATGGCCTAAATTTAAGTAGGTTTGATTGCAATACCAGACCCAATAACATTGGACGTGGGTCTAGCTGCAAGGTCGTGTCATAAATGTGTGATAATTAAATAAATTAGTTAAAAAGAAAAAAACAAAGAAAAAAAACCAACAGGAAAATAAAAACTAATGAAGAAAAAGAAAAAAAAATATGAATTAACTGGGTTAACCCTTCAAACCAGGTTAACCCGTCATACCTTAAATTCGTATCGTGAAAGTTTGATAATTAAAAAGGAAAAAAAACAAACTAATGGGTTAACCCAGAATTAACTAAGCTAACTCGTCAAACCAGGTTAACCTGTCAAACCCGGAATCCGTGTCATGAAAGTTTGATAACTAAATAGAAAAAAAAATTAACATTAACAATTTAAATTAAACAAAAAAAATTAATTAAAAAGAAAAAAAAACAAAAGAATGAGTCTTTTCACTATGGACCACACTGTGCAATCCATAATCAAATGCATAAAAACAACATAAAAATAAAATAAAAATAAAAAGCGGGATGAAGTGCTCAACCAAATTTAATGCATGATTTTCATCCACGTGTTTTCTTTGTGTTGGTTAACTTGGCTCACCCTGAGGTTGTACAGAAGAGGTCGACCAGGCTCATACAATAACTTGTCGTTTTAGCTAAATTATATAATATCCAATAGATTCTCGTATAATAAACTTGATGTACTGAAATTGGTCGCGTAGCCAATAATTTCTTTCTATCTCACCTTTTTAAGTTGCAGCTTCCTATTTACATGGCATAGCTTGTAGAGGTGAGTATCCGTTGATTCTGTTCTGTTTATATAAAAAATATCAATCGAATTGTTTTTCTTTTTTAAAAAAAGAATTTTGAGGTACATCAAACAACTTATTCAAACCAAATAATTTGATTTCTATTTAAAAAGATGGTATTGGTACATAAATCTTTGATCTCTTTAAATTTTATATTTTAAAAAATTGATTTCGTTCAGTTTTTTTTTATTTCTAAAATCCAAAACCTAAATTAAATCAAATATTTTTAAAAAAACTTTTATAATTAAAACTTTTATTTGTTATCTCATATTTTTTTTTCTTCATAATTTTTAACCAATTCACTTATTATTGAGTTATTTTGCACGCTATATGAGGATTTTTAAAAATATAATAGTAATTGCTTTTTAAAGTGTTTTTCAACTCTGAAAAACATCAAAAATAATAATTTTTTTATTTTTAAAAATTTATTTTTTAAATTGACACATCAAAAAACCCAAAAATACTAAAAAAATTAATTTAAAACAAAATAAATTTAAATTAAAAAAAAAAGGTTTAACCCCCGTATCTAATTAATACTCTATCTCATCTTACAGTATAAAATCCACACAGAAAAAGAGGTCCAAATCTTAGCGAAGGCCCATATCTCGTCAAGTCCAGACCCATCCGAACTTGACCCCACAACCCCACACACCGCCACCGTCATCACCAAAATACCATTCCGCCAAATTACAAGTTCCGTGAACTGCCCACCAAAACAAACCAGCGGAATCAAAATTGCCAATTTTCTTTCTCTCGAATCCAAACGTAAAAGAAACCCTAGATTTAATTTAATCAAAGATGCCGAAGAAGATGGGAGTGAACAGCAAAGCCGAAGAGGCTCGAGCTCGTAAGAACGCAACAGAAGCCGATAAAAAGTCTCGCGAGGCTCGCGAGAAAGAGGAACAGTACTGGCGCGAAGCCGAGGGGTCGAAATCACGCGCTGCGAAGAAACGTGAGGAAGAATCGGAGAAAAGAGCTGAAGCCGCCGCGCGTAAAGCCGAGGCGCGCAGATTAGCGGAGCAGGAAGAGAAGGAGCTGGAGAAGGCTATGAAGAAGCCGGATAAGAAGGCGAATAGGGTTTCGATTCCGGTGAAGGTGACGGAAGCGGAGTTGATGAAGAGGAGGGAGGAGGAACAAGCGGAGATGGCGAGGAAAGCGGATGAGGCGAAGAAGAGAAAGGATAGGACCGCGGAGGAAGAGGAGTATGAGAGGATGGTGCTGGTTTCGAATACGAATAGGGATGACTCGATTATTGAAGCGAGTAGTGTTGAGGAAGCGATTGCGCGGATCAGTGTTGCTGATAACTTGCCTGCTGATCGGCATCCTGAGAGGAGGCTTAAGGCCTCGTTTAAGGTGCGTCGTTTTATTGTTTTTTTTTTATTGAAAACTGGAAACTGAAAATTTGGCATTGTATTTGGTGCTTTTGTCTGTTTTGTTGTAGGGTTTATTATTGTAATGAATGTGGTGCATAGAAAGTTTTTGAAATTTTGATTGTGGGAATTTAGGACTGGTGATTTTGTGCTGGGATTGTTGATTGGAATGTTAGCACATGCGTGTTCGGTTGATGTGTACAATTGTGTTGTTGAAATTTGTAAATTTGATTGAAATTTAGGAGGTACAGTGTTTATGGATACGAGCAGAGCGTGTTGGAGTAGAGTTATGAGGTTGTTAAGCAGTGTTAAGTCGTATAATGCAAGTTTGGCCTTTAGGATAGAGAGCAGGAATGGAATGTGTGCGGTATCAGGAGTGAGAATGAGAAACCAGAGAAATGAATCAGAAGCGTAATATGCTAAATGTGCTGTTTTGGGAGGAAGTGGTGATGTAAAATGCCATTTATTTTAGTTTTTGGGAAGACATGGATGGTTGGATGGTAGCTGTTCTGAAGAGTTTGACTATTAAGATAATGTGGGGCACGTAAATGAATTTAGAGTGTATATTGAAATGAGCTTGTAGTTTGTGGCATCACATGATTATGGTGTAAAGAGGTGAAAAAGTAACACTGTATTGAGTTGTGGTAGCATGCATGCATCCTCTCACTCATGCTAGATGGTCACAGATGTGTTTAATTACTCATTCCTTTTCAAATCAACTTCTAGTGATTTGTTCCATTGGTAACTGGTGATTGATTCATCATGGTACATCTTTCTTTAATTGAATTTCTGTACTCATATAGGTAGTATCTTTTCTATTTCTTTTAGCAATGCTGGGATATTTTCTTCTTCCTGTTCTTCTAATCATATATATGTTTTAAACATTCTTAGGCTTTTGAAGAAGCTGAGCTCCCCAAGCTCAAGGAAGAGAAGCCAGGCCTTACACATACACAATACAAGGACATGATATGGAAGCTATGGAAGAAATCTCCTGACAATCCTCTTAACCAGGTATAATCTGTAACTTTTAAACTATGGCCTCTAAGGTTTTTCTGAGTGTTGTTTTTGAAATTTTAGCTTTAAGTTGTCCTTGGATTTCTTGACTCCTGTGGGAATTTAATTATGCTTTAACGTTATCTTTTTTTATCACTTCTGATGCTAGATCCCCAAGGTCATTTCTTACTCATTTGGTTTTGAGGCATGACTCTATTGGTTGATAAGTTTCTTTTTAGGGCATCTCTCTCTAATCAAAAAGAAAAATTTAGTCATTTAGTAGCATGACTATAATGAATTTGTTTTACTGGATTACCGTGTCTGAAGTCATCTAATCGATAACCATTTTGGATATGCAGGCTAGTGAGTGAAAGCCGTTGCATTTTCATGGGCTGTGTTTTCTTGGGACTTGCTGTCAAGGAGAGGTTCGCTGGGCATCCTATCATAGATATGTGGACAAATAAACTTATATGAAACTTGTATGTATGTTTGCCAGCCAAATTTGAATCCAATAACAACTGGGGCATAAGCAATCCTTTCTTTGTTGCAAGGCCTCATTTTTTTTATGAAATGTTATTTCACAATTTGCTGAGCAGTATGTTGTGTTCCGATGATGTATTGTTCGTGCCTGGTTGACATAGGTAAAGTCAATGCCATGATTCTTTTGTGCATTTCTGCATCACGATAGAGTCACCGACTTCATCCGTCCTGGACTCCTACAGTCCTTAAGATTATCAAAGCCTGGAGGATTCGGAGTTTGGGACAGCTCTGGTTGGAAGGGTGAACCATATGGCATGCTAAAACTTATGCGCTTGCCAAAGGATTTGTCTGGACAAGGGGTTGTAACTTGTAAGTCGTTACCTTCCCCACCTGTTTGGAACCCAAAAGGTAAAAGATTATGGGATACGTCACCGTCTGAGCATGTAAAGCAAGTGTTTGGTTTGAAATCTTTTAATGTGCGGACCTTTGAGAAACTCAAAGAGTGCGTGTTCGCGAGTTGCGCCGCTGGTAAACAAACACAGCCCGCGGTGTCTTGCTCACTGCCGGTTCCATCAATCATTTGAAGTCTTCATCGACCATCTTTTTTTCTTGCACACACAAATCATATGCTATCAATCGTTTGGTTCTTAAAAACTTCTAATAGCTACAAAATACCTTCGCTATTATAATATTTCATTCCATTTTCTCACCCCATATGGTTTACAAGGTCAGGTTGTGAAGACTTGAAATTCTGTGGGGATAGTGTATTTATTTCTTAGTTGTCATACCTGAAGTGTGGATCTGGGTTACCAGGTCATTTGATGAATTTACAAATCGCCGGTTAAATCATCTTTTATTTAAATGACATATTTTTATTTTTTAAAAAATAATATTTTTTATGTTGATCCACTTGGATTTGGATTAGGAAAGTGAAACCCAAATTAAGCTAAACTCTAATTATATATATATATTTTTTATCTACTAGTGAATTAAGTTTAATATATGTGATTTATTTATAACAACTAGCTAGCGCAGATGATTGCTGTTATATCCCACATCGAGAGTGAGAAACAAAAGCAAGCAAGCGCAAGTACAAGTAAGGGGAACGAACGCGATGGGAAACTTAAAAGGGTCGGTTGGCTAAATATGCCACACTCGCCCTAGTCTGGTGAGTGCCGTATGGCTATCAAGACATATGGCTGACATAATTTGTGGGACAGCACAGGGTTGGCTCGCCTGGCCGACCCTCCGTTTAAGTCAAATAATGAGTTGTCTAATAATTTTCCACAGCACTTATGATTGCATGCTTGCATTCCCTGTACCCCAAGTCAAATAATAAGTTGTCTAATAATTTGCCATAGCACTTATGATTGCATGCTTGCATTCCCTGTACCCCATCACTAATAATAGTGAAATTGGTGCACCGCCATTTATGCCGGGCAATGATTTTCTTTCAATCAAGTAAAATTGAGACGTTGGGGGCTAGGCAATTGATGTCTTCGAACTGTCTCTGATTCAATGCTTGCCAACTCGAGCACAAAAATTAGGTGGGATGTATTATATCTATTTAGCAAGGTTAAATCTTTCCATGAACAACCTTCATCTACCACTCTTATCCTGGAACTGGATGGAACGCATTTCTTGAGCTAATAATTTATTTCCATGAATGCAAGCATGGCGTTCATCATGCACCAGAATCCATCAAAAGCGATGTTTTCTACTTTTCTTATCCTTTTCGGGTTGGGGTGTGGCTGAGAGGAGCATACTGAAGTTGAAGTATATGTATCGGATGGATTAAATCATCACTGGCATTCCTTTTCTGGTAGGGTGAGGCAATGCCAATAAATGTCCTTGGAAAAGATGGACAGCATGGAGAAGCTTTTCTTATTTACTCGCTTCACTAAATTATTCATTCTGTTGACGAGAATTAATTTAGCAAATATTATAAATCAAGAAACTAGAAATCAGGAATAAAATTAAGAAAGATTTTATGTATATTCATATTCTTAGTTTTCCATCCGTAAATAGGATTCCTATACATTCATGTATATATAAACCTTCTATGCAATAAGAAAAGAGGAGAATTATTTTGATACATACAATTCCTTCTCATTGTTGACATTGTATCAGAGCAACCATCCAAATCTAACTTCTTTTTCTCAAATCACAAACCCTGAAATATGGTAGAAGCAAACCCACATAACCATGCCCAAATTACAACCACAAACTCCATAACTGACCCTTAAATCAACAAAACCTCTTTTTCAGGATGTTCTCACGAAGAAGATTTTTGGTCGTGCTGCTAAGAGAAGAGGGTTATATTATGTGGATGATCTGGACCTTGGTAAAGTTTATTTTGCTCAATCATCACAGCGGCAAGGACAAGACATCTGGTTATGACATTATCGGTTAGGACATTCATCATTCAGCTATTTACAACATTTATTCCCCTCTTTATTTGAAAATGTATTGCTCTCTAGTTTTAAATGCAAGGATTGTATCCTGGGTAAAAGTCATCAAACAAATTACTCCATCAGTCATAATAAATGTAATGTACCATTTGAGATTATTCACTCTGATTTATGGGGTCCTGTACCCATTACGACTACTACTGGCTTTAGATGGTTCTCCTGACTCTCCTACATTATTTGATGCTATGCAATACAGTTTACCTCACAGGCATAATCGAGAGATACCTCCAAACCGGTACTCACCAGAAACAGAAGGAAGAAAGTCCAAATACTCCATTGCAAATTTTATCTCAGCTCATAACATGTCAAATACAACAAATATTTTTATAGGAAAAGTATCTTCAGAATAGCTTCCACAAAACATTGAAGAGGTCATGCTAGATGAACATTGGAAATTGACTGTTTATGATGAAATGAAGGCTCTCCATGATAATAATACTTGGGAACTAACTACATTGCCAGATGGAAAAAAGACAGTTGGATGTAAATAGGTGTTTATTGTGAATTATAAAGCAAATGGGACAATAGAATGATACAAAGCGAGATTGGTGGCTAAGGGATACACACAGACATATGGCATAGATTATCAGGAAACTTTCTCACCAGCAGCCAAACTAAACACAATTTGGATACTCTTATCGCTTGCAACAAACCTGGATTGGCCTTTACATCAGTTTGATGTAAATAATGCATTTCTTCAAGGAGATTTAAAGGAGGAAGTATACATGGATGTTCCTTTTGGTTTTACCGGAAGAGCAGAAAGTATGGTGTGTAGGCTTACAAAATCACTCTATGGACTGAAATAGTCTCCCAGGGCATGGTTTGGAAGATTCAGTCTAGCAATGCGGAAGCATGGATTCAGCCAAAGTAACTCGGACCACACATTATTTCTGAAAAGAAATGGGGGGAAAATAGTGGTTTTAATAATTTATGTTGATGATATGATAGTCACAGGTAATGATGAAGATAGAATTTCAGAATTATAAAAATATCTAGCAAATGAATTTGAAATGAATGATCTGGGTGGGTTGAAGTATGTTTTGGGCATTGAAGTATACAGATCAAAACTGGGCATATTTCTATCACAAAGGAAATATGTATTAGACTTATTAGCTGAGACATGTATGTTGGATGGCAAACATGTGGATACATCAATCGTACAGAATCATTGTTTAGCTGAATATTCGGATCGAGTTCCTACAAATAAAGAACGATATCAAAAATTGATGGGAAGACTCATTTACTTATCACATACATGTCCTAATATCGCATATGCAGTCAGTCTAATCAGTCAATTCATGCACAAACCAAGTGAGATACATATGAAGGCAACATTGCGAGTACTTAGATACTTAAAATCTTCTTCGGGAAGAGGAATTCTTTTCAAGAAGAGTAATCACCTTAATCTCATTGGCTATACTGATGCAAACTGAGCTGAGAATCTAATTGATAAAAAGTTTACTTCAGGATACTTTACCTTTGTTAGGGGAAACTTGATAACCTGGAAAAGTAAAAAGCAGAAGGTAGTTGCTCTATTTAGTACTTAAGCAGAATTCAGGGGGATGACCAAATGATTATACGAGGTACTATGGATAAAAAGGCTACTTAAGGAGCTGGGATATCCTATGGATATCGAAATCAAGATACACTGTGACAATAAAGTTGCAATTGCTATAGCCAATAATCTAGTTCAACATGACCGAACTAAGCACGTGGAAGTAGATAAACACTTCATCAAGCAAAAACTTGATGAGAAGACTATGATTTTTTTTTTTGTCAAATTCAAGGATCAACTAGCAGATATACTTACTAAAACAGTATCTAGTAAAGTGTTTCACTGCTCTCTCAACAAGTTGGGCATACGAGATATCTTCATACCAACTTGAGTGGGCGTTGACAAGAATTAATTTAGCAATATTAAAAATTAGAAAACTAGAAATCATGAATAAGTTTAGGAAAGATTTCATGTATATTCATATTCTTAGTTTTCCATCCGTAAATAGGATTCCTGTACATGTATATATAAACCTTCCATACAATAAAAAA
>Ga0307515_10020947_pt1 | contig 11622 bp, 14 predicted proteins | sample 17_EM_MG_FD_194513 | JGI IMG/M metagenome (GOLD analysis project Ga0307515, IMG submission 194513) | Populus trichocarpa ectomycorrhiza microbial communities from riparian zone in the Pacific Northwest, United States - 17_EM | ecosystem: Host-associated > Plants > Roots > Unclassified | place... | reverse complement strand
TCAAGGACGGTTGGAACGCCTCCAATCACAATCTCAACTACCTGCCACAAGTAATCACCTTTCAGCGTCGCATTCTCTGCTTCGAAATCAGAGAGCTCAATCTCCAAGCCCTCGCTCAGCGTTCGGAGAACAGCGCTGCCGCCTGCAAAGTCTTCCCTTCCGGTGCTGATCTGGCAGCCCACCTGAGCTCCCAGTCATATGCGAAGCCCAAATTCATGGGACCCCAAAACTGCCGTGATGGAAAGCATCCTGACGCTATGATCAAAGACTTCAGAGCATTACTCGACAATACGCAAGAAGCAACGCACCGCGTGGCAATATACAGCGGCACGCGGGAGTTTATCAAGCATAAGAGTCGTAACAAGACGTATATATCGGATGAACAACTGCACGCAATGGAGCTCTGTATTTACCATGGTATTAAGATTCAAGTTGAGGATTTAGATGGTGAACGCATATCTCAGATGTGTCGATGCACAGGGAGCCAGAGCTGGCGCGGAGGGGATCGACGGAATGACTGGGTGTGGGTAACGCAACCCCCGGGGAGGTGTTATGGCGCGCTGAATGGGCATCTTCCGTGGCAACTGCAACGACTATTCAAAATCAAGCTCCAAAACGAGAATGGAGCTTTCATTGAGTACTGGTTAGCCCTGGCGCTCACCACAATACCTGAAAACTCGGGTAACTTGGATCCCGTCTCGAAATTTGTACAGGTGAGAAAAGCACCGGCAGCCGTTGCTTTGCAAGTTTTCAGCGTCGGAAACATCGTCGGCTGCGCGCACGTAATTCCTGAGATAGCTACTAGTAGTAAGACAGGAGATGGACGGAACGAGCGATGGATTGTCAATACCCACATAGATCTGGCGACTTGGAATGATGTGTATAATTAGTAAAGAGAGAATTGCATTTTGCGCACAGGTAGAAGGAACGCGAGGAGAGATTTTCGCCACGTCACCCATCGCATTCCAGATGCATGCGTGTAGCCAATTAACCCATTACGACGTATGGTCACAGTTGGCCCCAACGCCAGAGTGTTTGTTTAAAATAGGAGACCGACAGAGCGAGAAGAACCGGTGAAACAGCGATTGGAGGGCGATATGCAACGCGACGCGTGGTATTGAGACCGGGTGCGGAGCAATCCGCCACCGGGGTGTCTCTGACGGCTCTGACGGAGCGCGTCCACTCTGACGGAGCCTTTCCGCCCGGACGGAAATATTTTTTGCTGATGAAGCTGCACCTGCCGGTGCGTTTCTCACTTGTCCAAAGTTCGAGACGGGATCCAAGTTACCCGAGTTTTCAGGTATTGTGGTGAGCACCAGGGCTAACCAGTACTCAACGAAAGCTTCATCATCGTTTAGGAATTTGATTTTGAATAGTCGTTGCAGTTGCCACGGAAGAGGCCCATTCAGCACGCCATGACACCTCCCCGGGCGTTGCGTTACCCACACCCAGTCGTTCCGTCCATCCCCTCTGCGCCAGCTCTGGCTTCCTGTGCATCGACACATCTGAGATATGTGTCCACCATCTCAACCCTCAACTTGAACCTTATTGCCATGGTAAATACAGAGCTCTATTGCGTGCAGTTGTTCATCCGATATATACGTCTTGTTACGACTCTTATGCTTGATAAACTCCCGCGTGCCGCAGTATATTGCCACGCGGTGCGTTGCGTCTTGTGTATTGTTGAGTAATGCTCTGAAGTCTTTCATCATTGCGTCAGGATGCTTTCCATCACAGCGGTTTTGGGGCCCCATGAATTTGGGCTTCGCATCTGACTGGGAGCCCTGGGGAGCAGCCAGATCAGCACCGGAAGGGAGGACTTTGCAGGCGGCAGTGCTGTTCTCCCGACACTGAGCGAGGGCTTGGAGATTGAGCTCTCTGATTTTGAAGCAGAGAATGCGACGCTGAAATGAGATTTCTTGCGACAGGTAGTTGAGATTGTGATTGGAGTTGTTCCAACCGTCCTTGAGGTTCGTTTTATGTGCTTGTTCATGTCTCTTGGCAGAATACTGTTGCAAGGCTCCGTATCGACGAATCTGTTCGACCCAATGAGATATCAAGTGTATCTTCTGGAAGTTGATGTCGGCATCCAACTCCTTGGAAACATCTATCTCGTGGCTGATATAATCCCGCCAGCGGTTCATTTCGCGTCGCTTCTTGGACGGCGTCCAAGTTTCAGCATGTGTTTCTTCGTCTACCTTTCGCTGCTTTACGAGTTCCATTCTCAGGCCATTGGATTTGGCCTTTGCCGGCTTGCCGGCTTGCCCGAGTAAGAAATCATCTTTGAAAGTGTTAAAACTATGCAAGGCGTCCTCCATGTAGCTCAAAGTTGCATCATCGTGAGATTGATATTGAGCATAGATATAGAATTCTAACAATGCCCGTGTGCACTCAATTGCGCGATTGAATATGGGGCGATGAGTGGGGCTTCCACCTCGTAGAGACTGGGTTACAACTCCAACCAAGTACCGGCTCATTTCTTTCATCTCCTTCCCACTCCATTGAGAAACATCCTCATATGACTTAGTTTTTGGTGTGAGGTCGTGGTAAGCAGGCACGGATAACCAGATTGCATTGTACTTGTCAACCCGTTCGTGTGTCCTCATGAAGTGGAAAATCCACTTCTGGAGGTGGTCAATCATGCCGATCTGCATTGTGTGGAGGAGGTCGGGCTTCGGGAGGTCGCTCACGATACAAGCAATATGTCGAAACACGTTGAATCGTTGCTGGACATGGCGCGACAAGAGTTCAGCATCGGCTGCCTTGGTGTTGGCATCGCTGAGCGTTCTATATAGGTTGTGATCCCGGCGGGGGTGTTGCTTTTCAGAAGGGACATAATCTCCAAGTGTGTTCTTTGGGCACTCGCACCAAAAACAGACATGCCGCTCGAGATGGTGTAGGTCGCTATACTCAGGGCAATCTGCAAGCCATGCTGCTAAAACCGGTTTGCAACGCCTGAAGTTGCCATCTGCACAGAGAACGTTGTAAACCCGCTCTCGGCGCTGGGATTGAGTTCAAAGGGGAGCCGCTGCAGTACCCGCCCGAGTACTTCATTCAGCACCTCACGGTCTGTGTGCCGCTGCTCATCCAGCTGCTTCGGAGGAATATTGCGGTTCTTGATTGGAATCGGTAGGAGAGCGACCATTACGACGGTGTGCGCTGATGGCATCTGGCCGATCTTCGAAGATAGATTGCCAATTGTCATATACACAGGCCACTCTTTCTTGTCACCAGCAAAATCCCAGAGATGTGTTCTGTCAGAGATGAAGATCAAGGGAACCAGTGTATCCCCCAGTCTGAGCGTTGCCTTAACCTCGATTAGCACGTTATTATCCTCGAGTATCTCTGCTTCCCTGTGTCACCCACCACCAGTCTGCAGTGTCCATTTCAGTATAGAGGTGTTTCGGTGGCGTATTGCTGTTAAAGCAACCCTGAGGGGGGTACACGAGATGCTCGGCGTAGGCTGGCTGCCGAATCAACCATCTCATGGTTTGGATACTGTCTCGACTCCAGCATTTGATAGGCCGTTGGTGATTGTCATTCCATCTCATATCCTCGAGGGTGTGAAGTTCCCACTCCCCGAGAGCCTGATCATCTGGCATGCTAGCCACGAGCTGCTGGAGGCCATCCCCATTTTTGAAGCTTGGGAAACGCAGAGTGGTGTCTTCTTCCTTCAGTACGTTGCCATAGTCCGTCTTCATACCCTTCTTCTTGATCCCACACTCGATATGTTTGTACTCTTCACGCGTTGCAAACTGGTAGTAGGGATTGTTCTGTAGGTTTGTCTCAAGGCAACCCTGAGTGTCGCGTTCCCATGGATCAGCAATGTAATCGCTCAGCGGAGCGCCAGCGCTTGGGTATGTTTCCGTCCACGGCAGAGGAGGTGGCGGTGTTTGAGACTCCTAGTCTGCGATGTTCTCAACTTGTTCGAGGTAGGGAAACGCGTCCAAGTCTTCTACTGAATCTTTCCTAGCGTTGAATTCACGACGCTGAGCGGGTTCAACGCGTCGGGGCGCGCTGCGAATAGTCAGATTCTTTGCAACTTGAAGGTGTTCAGGATGGTGTAATTTGATATGTTTCTGTCGTCAGCTGTCTGAGGTGAACTTCTTTCGGCATGAAGATTTGAGGCAACGGAATGGGGTCTTCTCTGGCATTGTCGACCACACAGGAGGAATGGAGTATTCACTGTAGACAGGGACGAATGTCAGAGCTGGGCCTGAGCAGTCTGGTGTGGGTATAAGCTCACAATACTTGAGAGATTTATTGAGCCTCAACACCATCACGCCAGGAGTTGCAAACACACTGCATGCATGATTTCCCATAATACTATGAATAAATAAAAAACAAACCCTGAGCAATCCAAAAACCTCGCGACGCGTGTAATAATTAATGCCTGAGATAAATAGATTAGAACGAAGGAAATGAACAAGCCCACAACCCTAACCCAAACGAACAAAACACCTCCACGCGTGCCTTAATCAGTGCCTGAGATGAATAGATTACAGCAAAGGAAACTCGCAAGACAAGAACCCAACTCTAACCCAAACGCACCACGAGGACTGGTTCACTCCTCGCCTACCGAGCCATCTGGGCGCTCCTCAGGGAGAGAGACATCAGGGAGAGGGACATCGGGGAGAGGGACATCCGGGAGAAGGACATCCGGGAGAGTGACATCGGGGAGAGGGACATCTGGGAAAGGTACATCCGGGAGAGGGACATCTGGGAGAGGGACATCGGGGAGACTGTTGCCACCTGCCAATTCGCCGAGTAGCTGCTGCTCCACATCGACACCCGATGTGTTTCCGGCTGCATCAGCTTCTCGCTGAGTTGGCGCCGCTGGGCGAGGTTTTTGAGGCCTCACAAACCACAACAACTCCAGCCCACAGAGGGTATGAGTCTGCGGAGTTCGTGGTCGTGGGGGAGGGTCTGGGGTTTCCGGCCGTGGGGCGGGCGCCGGATGTTGTGGCCGTCGGGTATCCTCGCGCATCCCCTGGCCTTGCTCTATCTCCTGGCCTTGCTCAGGTAGCACGGTTGGCTCATCGTCTACAATGGTATCAGCATCGTCAGCCGATGTATTTACCGTCTCTCCCTGGCCAATTGCCCGAGGTTCTTTGCCATCATCCTCATCCTTATCCTCCTCCTCATCTTCCTTCTCTTTATCTTCCGCCTCTTCATCTTCCTCCAAATCATCGTCACCATCCCTTTCAATATCGACATCGCTGTCTAAATCAACGCCGTCCAGTGAGTCCACATCATCCTCCATGCGCATATCCCCATCAGGGTCGAGTTCTGAGTCATATTCACCGTCCGACGTCTCGGTAGAGTCGGTATCATCATCCGAGGAAATTGACCCGGTGGGCGATGCTTCCGGCTCTAAATATACCCGCTCTAGTTAGCCCTCCGTGCCCGAGTCTGCCTCATACCTTTCCTTCTGTAACTGCAAAGCCACAGCACGAGAGATATCATCTCCCCCTGGGGTTTGTTTAACATTATCTTTCCCTTTACCATTTCCCTTCCCCTTCCCCTTCCCAGTCCCCTTCCTGTCCTTTGATCCCTTCCCTTTCCCGGTCCCTTTCTCACCTCCCTGCGTGTCCTCCTCACCCTCGCCATTGTCATTGTCATTGCCATCGCCAGGACGGCTCCTTCCACCGCTCGGTGCTCCATGATCAGCCCAGTTCTCATCATCATCATCCTCGTCGATTATCTCATCGCAATTCAGTGGGCTAACGGCCAGAAAGTCACCTGGCTTGTACTGCCGGCAGCTTGGTGGCTCAATCTTTGCCCTGAGATCATCGCTACAGTACCAAGAGAAACGCTCGTCAGTGCGTGTAACCTTCCCCAAACTGGTTGTCTGCGGATTGGAGCGATTGACTTGATCCCCGAAGGCATGGGGGTTGTCCCACCTCCAATTGTTCATTCGGTTGCGGGTTTTGTCAAACATTTGCCCCATATATGCACGGAAGGCAGCCCACCACTGCCGAAAAGACAAACTCCTGCTCCTGCTGTGCGGCCACATCAGCTGGAATTGTGAAAAGTGGCGAGTCGTGACTGGATCAAGAAAGATTATATCATAAAAGAGGTCCCATGCCCTCTCGTCCTGAATGCCAGAAACATTGTATATCCGAATGAGTCCACGGATACCTTCCGAGATGAATCCCTTTATCCGGTCCCGATCCAACGACAAGCGTCGATTTATACCCGATGTCGGCATCTTTGCCCTAGCCTTCCCCTGTCCTTTGCTGCTGCCCTTTAGTGCCCTCGCTGTGACTTGACAATGAATCTACATCCGACACGTTAGCATTATGATACAGTTGCATGTAGCGGAAGGAACCCCAGAGGGAAATTACAAAGTTGTGTAGGTTATTGGGTGTGTTTCGGAACGAGAGGCGGTGTTTTGTGCAAGTCACGTGAGGTCGAGATCAGGATGCTGTCGGTGTGTATAATACGGGAGGAAAAGGGAATGGAGGTGTAGGAGGGAAGAAGGGATATATATACTCGAGTTCCGGCGATTTCTTAGTTCAAGGTTCAACTTGTCAGTTTTGTTGGTTAAGGAACACAAAACGGCGCAGCCTTCATCCTGCCGCACCACCAGGCACCTCATGAACGACCAGCCTCGAGACGAGATTCAGTACTCGCGCTGAGGACAGTTTGCAATGCCGGGCGTTGCGTTCGCATCACACATCATTTTTACCGCTCAGAGCTCGTGCATCTCGGAGGAAACTGAGTAGTTCTCAGTTGTTCCCAACTGTGCCACCATCCAACACGGCTACCAACGCCTAGCAGTGGAAAAAGCACACACAACTGATGTCATAGGATAGAGATTACGTCATTGTGCGCTTTGTGATGCTTTTAGCTCTGCCAAAGTGAGATTTCCACCGGGAAGCTGAAGATATACACAATCGATGGTTCCAAGTATTGTGCCAAGAACGAGGGCAATACACTGATAATCGTGCCAAGATGGCATAAACACCCTTCAAGCGGTGCAAATAGACCTTCAGACATTGCTGTAACAGTGAATATCAATGCTCAGTTTAATCTGAGTTTGATCTGATGGCAATTAACCCCTTAATTGAATGCTTCTGAAGGGATCTCGTCCCCGAGTATTGTCAGGGTTTAGAGTCTAGCGCGGTCTACACTGCGCCTCCCTTGTTTGTTGAATCCGTCAATGGTCGCTCGAATAGGAGTCTACCTCGCCTGCCGTTGCATATGCATGCACAGGATATTATTCCTACCTTCTTCACTTCGAACATCTATATCGGAATATGCCTTCCCAAAGCCCTCACCCTGACACCACTCCGGTCTTAGGAAATGTTCGAAGTCTTGCTAATCGTCAGAATCAACAAAAGGGTGGGCCTTCAGCGAATTCTCAACTTCCGCCTCCTAAGGGACGGGTTTCCGTACCAGCTGGCGACAGGCGTTCCTCTCAAGGAGGGAGTTCAGTACGCTCTACAATCCAAGGTCAGAACTCCACCCCCTCATCTTCACTGAACAATTCTCGCGGTGCAGAAATCACACAACGGGTGACTTCCACCCCGTCCGCTACACAGCGACTGTCAATGATTACTCCAACTGCCACGCCGGGTACAAGCAGTCGTAACACACCAGCTCCCAGCGGAACCACACAGACAGACTTAACGCGTCGCGTTGTATCCAGCCCAGCATCCGTCATTGCTAGCACTCCCTCTCCTCTCAGCGGTCTTGGAAACCTGCCCACCCCCTTCCCGAATCCCGAAGCCCGCGCGATGATTACAAATCCACTTCGAACGTGAGGTACCGAAAAGAATCAGAGACAGAGGCAGTGGCAATTGCAACCGCAGGCGGTGTCTACACCTCGATCAATGGTCTCCAGCAGTCGCAGGATCCATCGATTTGGTCACTCCGACACGACGCATCTTGTATTTGCAACGGGCAGGCTCCTGGAGCTCTACATGGGGAACAAACGGCCGTTTAGGAGTGCAAGCTACTTGGACACAGTAAGTTATGCAACGCGACGCATTGCAAAAGCATTAGCTGAAGCCCCATACTGGCACATAATAGAGACGTACTGGAACACTGCTATGCAGCAAAACATCATTTGGTCCATAGCTTTCGAGGCATGCACAAAGGAGATCTTGAAAGAGGTATGCATAATCAACGGCCCACTGTGGAAATTACACACTCAAACCGGTACTAGGTTTGCGCACAAGTCGATAAGGCTAAATCCCATTTTATTCAATCAGTAAGGGACAACATTGCAGAGCTTTATGATCTCCACCGCTTTGAATCTGCCGCAGAGCGTTTGGAATTCATTGATTCCCTTCTAGCAGACAATAAGTATCTTTTTCCGGTAGCAGAGCATGTGGAAGGTGGTGTACGCGGTCCAAATCCAATGCAGAGAGAGTCGAAAGCTGATAACGAATTGCTGATGTCAACTTTACTTCCTGGCGGAAGCAATCCCGCGGTGTATCGACATCATATCTTATCATCGGGCGAATAACCTCGGTAAGTATGCTGATGGGTTCTATAATTCCATGATTAAAGACAAGGACGGTCATATACCCTCGCCACTGATCATGTTTACATGCATCGCGTTGCGCCATGCTCTCCTGGAGTGGCAAAATTACAAAGGTGTTCATCCGAAAGATTCCAAGTCAAAGCTGAAAGCGGCCAGACCTGATCGCTCGAACTACTTCAACCACATGAATGACGGTGGTCAGGTCGCATCCTGCTGCGCAGTACCGGGTCACAACTTGTTAACCTCACTTGGCGTTGCAGACACGTATACGTTCCTGATGAATACCTGGAACACACCACCGGGGAGCTACCAACAGAGGGTGTATAACAACACTCTTGCTACAGTCAAGCGTCAGATCCAACAGGCAGAGAACCCAACTTCTGCCATGGTGATCAGCGTGGAAGCAGCGCGTGTTGACAATGCTATTCTTCTTCATTATTTGGCCTCTGAAGTGGCGCTTGAGGAGCCTGAGATCAGAAGTACTGAGCCAAACATCCCGATAGACAACAATTGCATGGATGACGAACTTCATTTCGGGATGCCAGGGGGCAGCGGGGATTATGAAGATGAAGGTGATGGAAGCAACAATCGCGACGCCATCCCCACCGCCTGCCGGCAACGACGACCTGCGACGGAACTCGAGAGGTTTGACCTGGGAACCAGTGATGTCGACCGGTTTGAGGGCGAGGATGGCAACGATGCGGAAGCGGATGCAGATGAGGAGGAAGTATCATCGCAAGTCGATGATGGATCAACGCAGAATGTGGAGGACTGACCTGGGACCCAGTGATGTCGATGGGTATGAGGGGGAGGATGGCGACGATGCGGATGCGGATGAGGAGGAAGATTCATCGCAAGCCGATGATGGATCAACGTAGAATGATGAGGGCTGACCTGGGACCCACTGATGTCGACGGGTATGACGGGGAGGATGGCGACGATGTGGATGCGGATGAGGAGGAAGAAGCATTGCAAGCCGATGATGGATCAATGCAAAATGTGGAGGACTGAGGGCATAGTACTAGAGAGTGTGAAGATTAGACTGTATATTTCAGACCTGTAAAATACGATAATGGCGAAGCAAATGCAACGGCAAGCGAGGTATCCGATGCGAAGACTGTATTGCAATATGTGATAAAATCTCAAAGCTGAACATAGATGGGGCGAGTGCGGCATCCGATATATAGCAATAGCGGAAAGGTAAAATGTGGCTATCGGCCGAAGAGAGGCATAAACATCGCCAGGCGTTGTGTGAACGGCTACAGCATAACTGCAGCCCCTGCGATGAGTGAAACACACGTGTCGTTCTAATGGTGCGTATACCAGGCGCATAGTAATGGAGGTGAGTATGCAACACGACCCGTCGCCCGGGCGACGGGAAGCGTGTAATTCTCCGTCAGAGGGTACGAGGTTCCGTCAGAGCTGTCAGAGCCGTCCGGAACACCCGGGTGGTTCAGATGGAAACTAGGGTTGTTGCTGATGCATACTCTAATTAGAGTGAACTCAGTATGATTAAAACAAAAAAACAGACAGCTCGATCAGCCTTGGTCAAAGAGTGTTCAATGATACCATGCTCAACTGATTTCATATGGAAGCAGCTCACGGCGCTGCAACTCCACTCGACGACAAGGTGAAGTTAGATCTTGCAGAAGAAGAGGGTGATGGAGAAGTTGACCCCAAACTCTACCAAGCTATCATTGGATCTCTTATGTACATCGTGCTCGCCACGAGACCGGATATCTCATTTGCAGTAGCAGCATCTTGTCGATACAACTCGAGACCTTGTGCCGGGCACCTATCAGCAGCACAACGCATACTTTGATATCTCAAAGTTACCAAACAAACTACCGCCTTCGCTACAATGCTACCGGTCCAAACACCCTTATTGGTTATACAGACTCCCAATGGGCCTGCGACAGCGCAGATAGAAAATCTCAGGGAGGCCACATATTCATCTCAAACGGTACCATATATTGGCAGTCACGGAAGCAAGACTTAGCAGCAACATCGACTTTAGAAGCCGAACATATTGCATGCTTCGAAGCCTCGAGAGAAGGAAGATGGCTGCTGCAACATTGCAAAGATACTAAACGAAACAATGACAACGACAACGACGAGAACAACCAACTGCTCCTGATCCTCTGCGATAATGAAGGTGCACTTGCTCAAATCATCAATGGAACTATCAAGGCACAAACAAAACACATAGATGTTTGTTATCACAACAGTCGAGATCTGTATGAGCGCGGCATAGTCAAGTACTCCTCGGTATCAACACAAGAAAACATTGCAGACATCTTCACGAAAGCACTACACAGTGAGAAGCACAAACAGTTCATGAAGGCTATGAGTTTATGGTAGGTCTGGAGGACTGCATTTGGAAGGCTATGATATTGGGCATATTAGAATGGACTAGGTTTTTCCTTCTTTGTATGTGATGACTACGGATTGCACTCTTTCCCTACCTACTGCAGTCAATTAGGAGGAGGGTTTTAATGAGGCACCAGAAGACGATTCACATGGACTGAGTTTGGATTTTGTATATATGGGCTCACGGAGATATGGACTTGCTACGGAATGCAGCCAGAGGGAGAAATGTTGCATGTGTACCTGCATCATGAGCCTCACAGCTCAGGTGCGTTTGATTTGCAGTTGGTGTCTGAAGATGTGCCTCAGGAAAACGGCTCATATCGGTGCAGAGTGTCTCATTAGTGAAAACGAATGACCAACCGGAGATAGATATGGAGCCGAATATGGATGAGAATATTGGAGACATGTCTGTATATATATGGGCCTTCTGGCCTTGAGAGATCAATCAACAAGTTATAGAAGCATCCAAAGTAACAGTTTTCTTGCACTGCTTGGCCGAGTGACCAGCTGTGATTGACCCGGCTGGCTCAATATATGACTCATCTGAGGAGCTATAATTATCGTCAAGGTTGCGCATTGCAGGTGGAGCTTCAGTAGTGAGTGAAGACACATTAGATATAATGACAGGTCAATGCTGTACCACTGTAGGTGGTGGTGGTGGTTGGGAGGAGGTGCGCTTGGGACCAGAGTGATTGTCCATGATGCGACGCTTGGCACTTTGTTTTTTCACATTTTTTGGTAAGGATGGTGGAGATGAG
>Ga0307515_10020945_pt1 | contig 11623 bp, 2 predicted proteins | sample 17_EM_MG_FD_194513 | JGI IMG/M metagenome (GOLD analysis project Ga0307515, IMG submission 194513) | Populus trichocarpa ectomycorrhiza microbial communities from riparian zone in the Pacific Northwest, United States - 17_EM | ecosystem: Host-associated > Plants > Roots > Unclassified | place... | reverse complement strand
GGGGTGGGTCCTAAAAGCTATAGTAAGTTGGTAAGAACTAGAGAATATAATGCAGTTAAGGTTATTTTTAGGGTTTTGCAACTACTATAAAAGGTTTATAGTATAATAGTTAAAAAATATTAAACCGTTTACTAGGCTTATAAAGAAAGAGGAACTATAGGCATAGGGAAATAAGTAAAGAAAGTTGTTTAAGGAACTTAAGGAATTATTTACCTAGGAGCTAATCCTTAAAATCTATTAACTAGGACTAGATATGGTTGTAAAGATAGATATATTAAACTACGTATTAGGAGTATACTTATTATAAAAGCATAAGGACGTATAACACCTAGTATTATACTATAGTAGAAAAATAACACTACTAGAGTTAAACCATAACGTCTATAATAAGGAGTTATTAGGTATAGTTATAGTACTTAAGGAATAGAGAGTATTTTTATAAGGTATAGAAAAACTATTTATAGTTAAAACGGATTATAAGAACCTAATAGGGTTCCTAATAATAAAAGAACTTAATTAAAGATAAGTTAGATAGGTAGAGATGCTTATAGAATACTATTTTAAAATTTAGTATATTAAGAGAACTAAGAATATAAAAGCAGATATACTTAGTAGAAAGGCTAGACTATAAAATAATAAGAAGCTATTAGGAGTAATACTATATAAAGATAAGGATAGATAAATTAGATATAACTACCCTAAGTTAATAGTAACTTAAGAGAATAATAAACTAAGAAGAGTCTATAAGATACTAGAAAGCTTTTAGGTATAAAGAATTCTAAAAGTATAGCTAGAAGATCTATAGATGGATATATATAAAAATTAAGAAGTAAAGTATATTCTAAAGAGTATAGTAGAGTATTTTATAGAAGATTTCTATAAGGGAATAACTTAAGAATATAATGGAGCAATAGGCTTAGTGTTAAGACTTTAGGAAGAATATATTATTAACGGAATCTAAAATATTATAAGAAAAGTAATAAAGGAGTATCTAAATTGCTAAAGGAATAAACTAATAAGGTATAAGCTATATAGAGGGCTATAACCTATTAAAATACCAAAGAGCCTATAGGAGGTTATATTATAGGACTTCATAATTAAGTTACTAAAGTTAAGAGATTCTATTACTAGATAAGAGCATGATATAATCTTAGTAATAGTAGATAAGTTAACTAAATAGGGCTACTTTATAGCATATATAGAAGAAATCTTAGCAGAAGATATTGCTAAAATCTATATTAAAGAAGTATTTATAAGATATAAAGCATTAAGCAAGATTATATTAGATAGGGATTTAAGATTTATAGTAGTATTTTAGAAGGTATTTTTAGTAGAATAGGGAGTTAAAGCAGCAACTTCTACTATATATTATCTGCAGACGGATAAATAAACGGAAAGATTAAATTAGACGCTAAAACAGTATCTAAGACATTATATTAATTACGTATAGAATAATTAGGTATTACTATTACTAATTATATAGTTTATATATAATATAATACTATAAGAAGGAATAGGCATATTACTATTTAAGGCAAATTATAGATATAAGCTAAGAATATTATTATTACTATAATAAGTAAAGAAAACAAGTAGTACAGCTAAAGAAAAAATAAAAATACTAATTAATCTTTATATAGACCTTATAGAATTAGCAAAAAAGGTATAAAAGAGAATAAAAAGATACTATAATATTAAGAGATTTAAGGGACTAGATCTTAAGGAGGGAGATAAAGTATAGCTACTATATAAAAATTTTAAGAGTTAATAACTAAGCAAGAAGTTAGACTATATTAGACTAGGACCTTTTAAAATTATATAAAGGATTTTACTAGTTATATTTAAGTTAAATTTATTAGCTAAGATAAAGATCTACCCTATATAGTATATTATAATACTAGAGCCAGTATATAGGAATATTAAGCCACCGGTTTATAAAGTAGATACGCATAAAAGATAAGAAGAAGATAAATAGTAAGTTTCTAAGATTATTAGTTATAAGAATACTAATAATAAAATATAGTATAAGGTTAAGTGGATAGGCTATAATAAGACTACCTAGGAGCTACTAGAGAACCTAAAAAACGCTATAAGAAAGGCATAGGAGTATTAAAAGAAATTAGGTTAGGTAGTATTAATAAAAAAGAATTACTAAAGAATAAGTTACCTAAGGGGGACCTAAAAAGAGTAGTTGCCGAACTACTTAGATCTATTCCCTTCTCGGCTAAAAGAGAATCCGTTTTTTTATTACTAAGTTTCTATAAACCTTATTCTATAAGTTTTTACTCCTTAAAATAGACCTTTTTATAAACCTTTTTAAGATAGAGTAACTAAGTAGACGCCGCGATATAAGTATTTAGGGCCTTTTATTCTGCATTATAAAAATATTCTAACTTAGCAAAAGCTTAAGATAACTTATTATTAAGATAGGTAGCAGTAGGTTAAATATAAGACCCTAAGATAGATTAATTAGGGAACTAAACGACTATTAAGGATAATAAAACGCGTATATTTAGCATTAAACGTAAAGTAAACATTATAGGATAAATAAATATTTGCTTTAATGCACTCTAAATAAAAAAATAGTTATTAAGAGGACGGACTCGCTAACGTAATATAGACTAACCCCTCTTTTATATATCGAGAACGCGGAGACGGTATAATTTCACTAAGTAATAATATTGCAGTAATAGTGTGGGCACGACGTTAAGCGTATAAAGAAGAAAAAGAAGCTTTAGGTATAATAAGCAACGATATTAACCAAATTAATTAGATAGATATTATACCTCTAGTAAACAACTTAAAAATATTAAGAGTCTTTAAGGACAAAGATAGAAAGGAGGGAGATAGTATTATAGACACTTTAAGTACAATATTATAACTACTAAGAGAGGAGTTAAAAGTAGCTAGTTAGTTAATTAAGGCACAGTGTAATAGGACCTTGTAGCAAAAACTACAATAGGTCCTACTATTGGGCTAGGTGTATAGGAAATGCAAGGGTAGAAGTTAATAACGTAATAATAACTAGTAGAGTGGTTGCCTAATAGATTAACTTTAATTATATTCTAAGAATTACTATAAAGAAGGAACTATCTAGGTAGGGATTAAGGGTCCTTAAATACACAACCGTACTCCTATAAAATCCTTTTTATATATAATATACGTCTTATATACAAGGTATATAAGTTTCTCCCGTTTCTCTTATTTAATACATAGCATATTATATAACCTTGGTTACTATTCCTCGTTATATAGTTCTATCGGCTTTATTCTAAACCGTGCTTAAATTAACTAACTAGCTTCTTCTATCTCTTCTCTAAGTAGTTATAACATTATACTTAAAGCGTCCGTAATACCATCTCCCTTCTCTTTATCTTCGTCCTTAAAGATTTAAAATATCTCTAAGTCGTTTATTAAAGGTGTAATATTCATTTAATTAATTTGGTTAATATTATTACTTATTATACCTAAAGCAATTTCTTTCTTATACGCCTAACGTCGTGCTCGCACTATTGCTGCAATATTGTCTCTTAGTAAGATTATACCGTCTCTATATTCTTATTATTTAAAAAAGGGGTTAGTCTATATTGCGTTAGTAAACCCTTCTTCGTAATAACTATCCTTTTACTTAAAGTGCACTAAAGCAAATATTTATTCGTCCTGTAATGTTTACTCTTCCTTTAATACTAAATATACGCGATTTATTACTTTTAATAGTCGTCTAGTTCCCTAATTAATTTATCTTAGGGTCTTATGTTTAATCTACTACTACGTGGCTAAATAGTAAACTATCTTAAGCCCTTACTAAATTAGAACGTTCTTATAATATAGAACAAAAGGCCCTAGATATTTAGATCGCGGCATTTACTTATTTACTTTGTCTTAAGAAGGTTTATAAAAAGGTTTATTCTAAGAAGTAGAAACTTATAAAATAAGGTTTATAGGAACTTAGTAATAAAAGAACGGATTCTCTTCTAATAGAGAAGGAAATAGATCTAAGTAGCTTAGCAACTACTCTTCTTAGGTCCCCCTTAGGTAACTTATTCTTTAGTAATCCTTTTTTATTAATACTACCTAACCTAATTTCTTCTAATACTCCTATACCTTTCTTATAGCGTTTTTTAAATTCTTTAGTAGCTCCTAGGTAGTCTTATTATAGCCTATCTACTTAACCTTATACTATATTTTATTATTAACGTCCTTATAGCTAATAATCTTTAAAACTTACTATTTATCTTCTTCTTATCCTTTATACGTGTTTACTTTATAAACTAGTAGCTTAACATTCCTATATACTGGCTCTAGTATTACAATATACTATATAGGGTAGATCTTTATTTTAGCTAGTAGGTTTAACTTAAATATAACTAGTGAAATTCTTTACGTGATTTTAAAAGGTCCTAGTCTAACGTAGTCTAACTTTTTACTTAGTCGTTAACTTTTGAAATTTTTGTGTAGTAGCTATACTTTATCTCCCTCCTTAAGATCTGGTCCCTTAGATCTCTTAGCATTATAATACCTTTTTATTCTTTCTTATACTTTCTTTACTAATTCCATAAGGTCTATATAAAGATTTATTAATATCTTTATTCTTTCTTTAGCTGTGCTACTCGTTTTCTTTACTTGTTATAGTAATAACGATATTCTTAGCTTATATCTATAATTCGCCTTAAATGGTAATATACCTATTCCTTCTTAAGGTGTTGCATTATATGCAAACTATATAACTAGTAATAACAATACCTAATTATTTTATGCATAATTAATATAATGCCTTAGATACTGTTCTAGCGTCTAATTTAATCTTTCTATTTAACCGTCTATCTGCGGATAATATGCGGTGGAAGTTACTGCTTAAACTCCTTGCTCTGCTAAGAATACTTCCTAAAATACTACTATAAATCTTAGATCTCTATCTAATATAATCTTACTTAGTGCTCTATATTTTATAAACACTTCTTTAATATAAATTCTAGCGACATCTTCTGCTGAGATTTCTTCTGTGCATGCTATAAAGTATCCCCACTTTATAAGCTTATCTACTATTACTAAAATCGCGTTATAATCTTATCCGGTAATAGGATCTCTTAACTTTAGTAACTTAATAATAAAGTCCTATAATATAACCTCTTATAGCCTCTCTAGTATTTTAATAGGTTGTAGCCCTCTATATAGCCTATGCCTTGCTAATTTATTCCTTTAGCAATCTAGGCATTCTTTTATAACCCTTCTAGCTATTTTTTTGATTCTATTAATAATATACTCTTCTTAGAGTCTTAACACTAAGCCTATAGCTCTATTATATTCTTAAGTTAATCCTTTATAGAATTCTTCTATAAATTGCTCCGCTATACTTCTTAAAATATACTTTACTTCTTAGTTTTCGTATATATCCGTCTATAGATCTTCTAGTTATGCTTTTAGAATTCTTTATACCTAAAAGCTTTCTAGTGTCTTATAGACTTTCTCTAACTTATTGTCCTCCTAAGTTGCTGCAATTTTTAGATAATTATACCTAATTAATCCGTCTATATCTTTTCGCAGTAAAGCTCCTAATAGCTTTTCCTTATTTTATAGTTTAGCTTTATAGCTTAAAGCATCTACCTACGTATTATCTGTACCCTTAGTATACTAAATCTTAAAATAGTATTCTATAAGCATTTCTACCTATCTAACCTATCTTTAGTTAAGTTCCTTTATTGCTAAAAATCCTATTAGGTTCTTATAATCCGTTTTAACTATAAATAGTTTCTCTATACCTTATAAGAATACTCTCTATTTCTTTAATACTATAACTATACCTAACAACTCCTTGTTATAGATGTTATAGTTTAACTCTAGTGGTGTTATCTTTTAACTATAGTATGCTACTAGGTGCTATCCGTTTTAATATTTTTATATAAAGCACGCCCCTAGTATATAAGTCTAATATATTTATTTCTATAACTATCTTTAGTCCTAGTTAATAAATCTTAAGAACTAGCTCCTAGGTAAATAACTCTTTAACTTTTCTAAAGAGTTTTTACTATTCCTCTCCCTATACCTATAGTTCTTCTTTCTTTATTAATTGCGTAAATAGTTTAATATCCTTTAACTATTATGCTATAAACCTTCTATAGTAATTACAAAACCCTAAAAACAATCTTAACTACGTAATGTTCTCTAGTTCTTACCAATTTACTATAGCCTTAATCTTTTTTAGATCTATACTAAATTAGCCTAGTTTAATAATAAATCTAATAAAATCGGTCTTCTTAGTAAAGAACTCGCATTTCTTAATTGCTACTAGCATCTATTCTTCTTATAGTCTCTTTAAAACCCACTTAACGTATTCCCCGTATTCTTCCTTAGTTATTAAGTAGATAATAATATCGTTAAGGTATACTATAACAAATTCATCCAAGTATTCTCCTAATATATTATTAATACGCTTTTAGAACGTTGCTAGTACGTTTATAAGCCCGAATTACATAACTAATAGTTTATATAGTCCTTCCTTTAACCTAAAGGCTACTTTCTATTTATTGCCTTCCTTAATCCTAATCTAATAGTACGCCTATCTTAGATCTATCTTCGTAAAGATTTACGCGTTACCTATCCTATCTTAGATTTCGCTAATTAAGGGTAAAGGATACCTATCCTTTTTAGTAATACTATTTAACTATCTATAGTTAATATATAGCCTTAGTTTGCTATTCTTCTTTAGTATAAATAGTACTAGATAACCTGCTAATAACTACGATAGTCTAATATATCCCTTTTGTAAATTTTCTTAGATAAACTCTTTTAGTACTCTACCTTCTTCTTCGGTAAGCTTATAGATTAGAAAGAACCTTAGACTTATTCCTAGTTCTAACTCTATCTTATAGTCTCATACTATATATTCTAACAGCTTTTTACTTTCCGGTAACTATAGTTTCTTACTATACTTATAGTATCTTTTTAGTATATAACTTAAGCCTCGCTTAGTCTCTTCATATATTGCTCCGACTTAGTACTATACTAACTTAGCTTGTTATTATATCTTATAGCGTTAAGTATCTCTAATATTAACCTAACCTGTAATCTAATTAATCCTTAAATTATATTCCTAAGCAGAAGCGCCCAAAGCGCCTAATATAAAAAGTATTAAATGCTATACGAAGGGATAATACTACCAAACCCCATTACCTCGGAAGCTTAGACTAAGAATTCGGATATAGGAATATCCTTTAGCGAGATTTATAGAAAACCTAAATATAGTTTAATAAGACCTTATTAACTTTAACGAAATTGATCTACCCTCCTACAATACCTGTCGACATAAAAATTACACCAAATTATAGAGAAAATCCTACTCTATAAGTTATGAGATCTTCAGCTCCTTATACGCGCGCAATGTTAAGAGGAAGTTGTCGCGGTAGAGGCTACAATTTTACCTCTGTACGAAGCTTTGCATAAAGCTCTATATAAAGCTCTACACAAAGCTTTACACAAAGCTCTGTACGAAGCTTTACACGAAGCTCTACTAAGGCTCTATACGAGGCTCTGCCCCCTAGTAGTAGTGGAGGCACTTTAGGGCAAGGGAGGATATTTTTAAGGAAGGACCTAACTATAGCACCTACCAGGTGTTGTAATAGCTTTAAGTAGCAGATATCTATATATCTGTATAGTTTTGTCTATATTAGTAGACTATTTAATAAGATATAATACGTGCTTGCGCTTTTAATAACGCGTTTTTTAACTTTAACGAAATTAATATTAGGACTAAGCGATAGCTATATTATAAAATTTATACTATTTAGAAGCCCTAAGTCTTAAAAATATTATATTAACTTTTAGTAATAATAACACGTTATATAAATAAATTAATTAAATATCCGCAATATCCGTTTTACGGATTTTACTTATAGTTTTAATAAATCTCGCCAAAGGCTCTTATTACCTTAGTAAGCTTAGACCGTAGAATTAATTAGCGGATATCGCTAACCTTTTTTGTCAAAAAGTTGATTTTATGGTCTGAGGGACTTCTACGGACTTTATTAAGCGACGCGACTTAATTTGTATATAGAGTAGTCACCTTCTTTAACGAAATTGTTAAAGCTACCTATATAAGGTCTAGGGCTGTATATAGGCTTAAAATAATCGCAAGAACCAGCTCTATAATTGATTAACTTTTAGGCCTTATATATATACCCATTACGACCTCCGTTACAATATCTGTTATAACCTCCGTTATAACCTCCGTTGCCTAAATATATATAGGGATATATATAATCTTTAATAAAGTTAATAAAGCCGCCTACGGAAGGTCTAGGGCTGCATATAGGCTTAAAATAATTACATAAGCTAGGTCTATAAACGATTAATTTTTGGCTCTTATACGTATACTTATTGCGACATTATAACGTTATAGGTATTATTACAATCCTTGGTAACAACTTTTTTTTAAAGAAAATAAGCATGGCTTTAGGGGGTTATAGGCTAATTTAGACCTAATATTTATAAAATATTGGGTCGTCTCTCTAATCGATAAACTTTTAGTAGTATTTTAAGCCGTTATGGTTAAGCGATTCAGCTGCAAGTGTTAGGGAAATTATAAAAAAAGCCGAAGCTCGTAATAAACCTCGTAAAAGCCCCTTAGACCACATTTTCGATTTTACATAAAGTGGATATAAAATTATTCCAAATATGTGGTCTAAGCTTGCTAAGGTAAAGGCTCTTAGACGTAATTTTGCAATTCGGAAGACGGCGTAGGTTATTCCAACACTAGCTAAAAAATCACGTTTAAGCTCGCTAAGGTAATAAACCCTACGCACTAACTAAGCTTATAAAGTAGGCGCACGCACTATCGCGCTATATCCTTCGTTAACGCGTTTACTAAAGTTTATATAGCGCGTATTTATCTATAATAACTAAGAGTGCTCCTATACCCCTTTTACTTAAAGTTTAGGATAAAGCTTAGCTTTTATATAGCAGCGCCTATTACTAGATAATTTTTAGCGGTAAACTATAAAATATATATAAATTACCCCTTTACTTCTTCTATATCCTATAAGCTAAAGTTATTTAAATCTTTAAGAACCTCCTTAACGCCGCTACTCTCTCCTTCTAAGACGCTCTATAGATAATCTACCCTTATATAATTAGGATTGTCTTTAAGCCTAATCTAATTGCCTATTATAGAGGTGGGTATAAGCTAGAATATAATGTACTAAATAGGGTAGTAATTAAAGAAGGCTACGTACGTATAATTATACGTAGTTAATATAAATATATTTAGATATAGAAATAAAATAGGTTAGGTTAATGTGGTTAAAGAAATAGGGGTAGTTATAGGATATGCGTAGGTATTACGGGACGAACGTATGTAGGTAACTCTTATAATATTGCTTTAATTAAGCTTTACTTTCTACTCCTAGCTCTCCTCTTACGTTTTACTATAAGGGAAGACGGTATCTAGGTTAAGTACGCTAAAAGGATTAATAAATAAAAGCTACTTATAGGCGCTTCTCCTTATTAAAGGACCTAGAGTTTTAGTAAGCCTATTAACCTAGGCGTTCCTAGCGTTATAACGTTAATTAACTGGAAGATTAGAAGTCTTTTCTATAAGGCTAAACCACCTACTGCGAAGGCGCTCCTACTACTCCCTTGCCCGTAGTGTTTACCTCTCCTTAATTATCTACTTCTCCTACTCCCCCTTAAACTTATAGCCTACTTTTACTTACTTTAAGCTCTAGGATTAATAAACCTTAAGGCCGCCTTCTTTAAATATAAGGGCGTAGTCCTCCTAGTGCTTATTAGTAAGTACTCTATACTAGATTTCTCTTTACTAGATATAGTAGTATAGAAGCTTATATATTTAGAAGAATTTATATCTATATTTAGCGTCGTCTTTATACCTTTTAAGGGAGATTTCGTCCTTAATATACTGGTGGGCGATCTTAATCTACTAAATAAGCTTTTTTTAAACTAGGAGAGGAAACTTCCTTAATTAAGGATACTTATTTACCTTAGGAAGATTATAAGTTTATAAAGTAGTAAGGCGCTGCCGCGTATAGGCGTTCTACTAGTTCGCTATTTCGTATATAATTTAAATAGTTCCTTTAAGGCTAAAGATACCCTAAATCTTCTTCTTTGCTTATAAAGGCTTCTTTAAAGAACGGTACTACGATTTAACTATATTTATAGTAGCAATCTAAAGAAGTAAAGGAATGTAGGCGCGTATATAATTTGCCTATAAAGGCAACGTCTTAAACTACTTATAGTATAGATACTGAACCAAATTAAATTTCTTTTCTTTAGTAGGGATATTGTTATAGCGACTTAATTAATTAAGGTATAAGCGCTATAAAGAACGTATATAAGCCTGTACAATTAGTAGTCTATAGACTTAGATATTAAAATAAAGAGTAGGAGGTAGAAAAGGACACGTCTATATATATATGCTAAGGCTTAAGCAAGCCCCCTAACTAAATCCGTTACCGTGCCGTAATAGATATTAATATTATTTGGCTTAGCTTATAGCGTATATATATTCTTTCTTAGAATTACAGTGCTGCTTAATAGAGTAGTAGGTGTAGATAATAGTGGTATAGATAACGGTAAGGAGGTGAATATATTAATAGTTTTTTCCTTTTTACCTTTAATTATATCTTTAATTAATTTATAAGCTTAGCCGGGCCTCTATTACTTAATCTTATAAGCTAAAATACTTACTTAATTAATAGCGTCCTTTGTAGAGGCCTCTATTATATTATATTTTTATTTTTTTATATCCGATTATATTATACTACGTACAATACTGCGCATGCAGCCTCTAGGCTATGGCGCTATAGTTCTATATACATAAATCCTTTCTAGGCAGCTTAATATGTACTAGTAGCTATATCCTAGTAGTTTATAAACTCCTAAACTAGGAGTTTATAGTTCCTTAGTAAACCCTAAGTTCCTACAACTACTAGGGAATAAGAAAACAGTAGGAAAAACTATAAAATCCTAACACCTGTCCCTGTCCTTTTGCAATTTATTCTATCCTTTTGCTCTCTAATATCTTTTTAAGAGCCTAGTAGGAGTTGCCTCCTTCTAGAATCCTATCTGTTTTATTCTTCCATAGAATCTTCTTCACGTACTAGTTTAGCTGCTTTAAGAGTCTTGCAGTCTTTACTATTAGCAAAGTGTTTTTCTTTACAATTAATGCAAAGAGGGGTGGTATGCTGGCAAGGCTTGCCTATTATTATACAGGTAGAACAGGAATGGTCTTTAGATAAATATGCAGCTGCACAGTATCTGCAGGCTCTAGTAGAGCACCTATCTCCTATATGGCCAAATTTTTGGCAGCTTATACACTGCGTAGTAGGAGAGACTTCGAGGTATTTTACTACCTTAGTAGCTATACCTGCAATTGATATCTCTTTTTGCTTAAGGATTTCTTGTCTTTTTTCTTCGTTCTCTATAGTAAAAACTATAGAGCCAAATCTGGTCTATAGATTGTGTCTTTTTTCACTAAATAAGATCCATCTAGGTAGTCCTTGTATCCTTATAGGATTAAAGGTCTTAATTTCTTCTTTTAGAAGCTTAGAGCCTCCCTCTCCTAGAAAAGGTAGGGTGGGAACCCCATAGGCTATAATTTAAACCCAGGGTT
>Ga0307515_10020944_pt1 | contig 11623 bp, 3 predicted proteins | sample 17_EM_MG_FD_194513 | JGI IMG/M metagenome (GOLD analysis project Ga0307515, IMG submission 194513) | Populus trichocarpa ectomycorrhiza microbial communities from riparian zone in the Pacific Northwest, United States - 17_EM | ecosystem: Host-associated > Plants > Roots > Unclassified | place... | reverse complement strand
CCCGCTCCCAGAGGGCAACGGAAGGGTTAAGAGACTATGGGGAGGGGGTATCCAATATAATCTCGACCGCGAGGCTCGCATTAATCGTACGCGCTGTCGGTCAAAGCCCGCAGGATAGCGGCCCGCCGCCCACAGGCAGGAGGCTCATTATGTGCACGCAGCACCTGGGCTAGGGCCGTCCGCCGGCCCGGGACTGCAGGCGCGTGTCCGGGGGGTCCATTATGACCACTAGACGCCGTCAGGCCCGGTGAGGCCTCCGGCCGGACGTGAGGTGGTTGAGGTTCAGTCGCCCTGAGCGCCATCTCCTTCCTCTTTTGGACTGGGGGCGCGGAGTCTAAGGCGGCTGTAAGGGTTCCCACGAACAAGTCGGGGATGAATAGAAAGGAAGGATCATGAATCTCTTTCATCCTCCACCTCCACAGGTGCCAAAAATAGTTACCTATGAGCCACTCTCTCACCGGCCTGGAGAGCGAGAGGGCCTCGTCGGGGCGCTCCAGTGTCCGGGACGGGCAGAACTTACCCTGCTCCAGCCTCCGCAGGGCCAGCAAAGGATACCACAGGGAGCGCCCCCACTCGTCCGGCCATAAGGAGCGGGTAGGGAGCGGGGGGGAAACCCGTTGTAGTCGCTCCAACAGGATCGCCTGCAGACTATCCAGCTTGTAACGGGCACAGCCAACCAGGATGTGGTCTAGTGACATTTCAGCGCCGCACTTGCACTGTCGACCCAGGTCGGACCGTCCGTGATATCTGTGGCCGAGAACCAGCGCACCATTCATCTCCTTCCACAGGGTCTCCTGGAGCTTAGGGGGAATATTCAGCTTCCATACATTGGCGATGTATCTTCCGGGGTCCAACACATCACCGAAAAGTCCCCACATTGTCACGGTCCACCGATCCGAAAACCTGGCGAATCTCAAGGTAGTCGAGGGAGCGGGAACCCGATGTCGGACTACCAGCCTAGTGATGTAGTCTAGAGGTTGATGGGATAGAACGGGGCTGGCGTCCACCCACCCGGCCGGGACCTCCAAAGAGCCGAGGTTCATGATCCGCCCGCTTAGCCTCCCTTCATTAGCTAGAAGGTCCGCGAGGTTATTGTTCACGTCGTCCGCATGCGCCTTAGCTTTTATAAATGATAGTCGCCCCGACCTATCTCTGAGCAGATATAGTAGAAACTGCAACAGGACTGTGGGCGCCCCGCGGCTAAAATGTCTGGGGGCGTCTCCCCACCCGTCTCTCTCCATGGCCAGGAGGCCTCCACCTACCAGGCCCAAGACAAGGGTCGAGTCGGTATGTACCACGATATGGGCATCCCTCCAGGCCTGCAGACATAGAACCACAGCGGCGATCTCGGCCACATTGTTGGAAAGTTGTATGCCGGAGAGCATGACTTTGTCGTGGAACATTAAACTCGAGGTCCACGCCGCGCCTGCTGAGCACGACTCCAAGCCGTTGTCCAGCGCAGAGCTGTCTGTCCAGATGTGTACATCCTCTGCAAGCAAAATGTTCGAGCCGTCCCGCACCTCGGGGGCGACTGCTCGAGCGTAAGGCTTCGCAGTCAGCTGACCGCTGTAGCTGGCTAGGAAAGCGTCCCTATCATCGTGTATGTCCATGCGAGCTAAAGCATTCGCAGCGGCCCTTGCTTGCACAGCGGTGGTCAGCAGTGAGTCGGGGGTAAAAACTCTGATGCAGCCCAGGGTGTTTGTCATCGCTGGCCAAATTCTAGTGGTTTGATCAGGAGCAAACAAGCACAGGGTTCGGGTCGGGTCCCAGGCCGTGGACGAGAACTTCTTCTTGAGCAGGCCCAGCACGGGCCGGTAGCCGGCTAGGCGCCGTGACGAGGCGTCCGCACCGAATACGTCACCGACCGTGCGTATACCAAGGGCGGACAGACCGCGGCTGTTTCTGGAAGCGACGCTGGGAACGGCTGGGTGGTACCGAGCCATAGCCTTGTTCCTGGCCGCCTGAGAGGGCGCGGCACAAGAGAGGTCGAGGCCTACCTCTCGTGCAGTCAAAAAGGCCTGCCGGACTCTGTCTTGCAGGAGGGAGGGCTTGACGTGGGCGCGTTGTAAAAAGGGATTCAGGCCGGACTCCTTGCCTGTGACACAAGTGAAAGAAGCCAGTTTAATATCCTTCCAAACCCATTTCTTCCAAGGCACGCCTTGGGGGCCGGATATTAGCTCACTCAAGAACCGCAAGTCACACGCCTTCTGCCGCACAGTCAGAGAGGGGCAATTAAGACCGCCTTCCTCGACAGGAGCGTCAAGTGTCAGGTAGGCCATGGATGACATGTTCCCCCTCACAAACCTCTGTATTTTACCGCTTATGCGACTACGCCAGTATGCGGGGATGCCGTTTCCATCCAACAGGAAATGACATCGGGACAACAGGAGGGCTTTTGCCAGCACGGAGCGGTTTTGTGCGGAAGCACCAATGGCTCGCCACTGCCTGATTATACGCCCAACATGAGAGTCTATTTGGGACCATCTGGGCGCGGCGTAATCTCGGCTATCTATCCACACCCCAAGTATCCTCAAGGGGCTGCCCGGGGGGAGCACGAAGGCTCCCGGGATGATGTGGCCTGCCATAGACTGGTTCGTGAAACATTGCAGTCGGAAAGCAAAGGGGCCAACTGGCTTTACATCAGTCTTTTCAAGGTTGAACTTAGAACCTATGGTGTAAGAAACGGAACTCAGGCAGTCGTTAACTGCAGGGATAGAGTCCGCGGCGGAGAGGAAGAGGTTGATGTCATCAGCGTAGAGCATCACCTTGACAGAGGGGAGGCCGTAAGTCGAAATCCCGGTCACTACCTGCCGTAGCCTCATGGCAAGGGGCTCAATAGAGAAGTTGAAAAGCAGGCAGGAGAGAGGGTCACCCTGTCTCACTCCCCTGTGCAGTGGGAAGCTGCCGCTGTAACCGCCGTTGATGCGTACCCTCGAGCGGCATCCCGCGATGACATCACCCAGGAGCCGTAGTAGGTCTCCCGGGATCCCCAAGGCCGCCAAGACCTTCAGAAGCCAAGTCTGGTCCACCCTATCGTACGCCTTGGCCTGGTCTAGGCTGACTATGAACCCGGGGGTGTCGCTAGCATCACAAAGGTGTGCTACGCCGGAAGCCAATCGGGTGTGCTCTTTCATATGTCTGCCCGGAACAAAACCCTTTTGATCCTCGTGTATCTTGCAGACTGCCCAAGGGGCTAGTCTCGCGTTAATCAGGTTAGTGTACATCTTGCAATCCGTGTTCATGGAGGAGATGGGCCTGTAGTTCGAGACCAAGGTGGGATCACCCTTTTTGAAGAACAGGCTGACATTGGCGTCTTTAAAGCCCAGGCGGCAGGTGCCTCTCACCCGCAAATCGTCCGTCAGCTCCAGGAAGACCGGCCAAAACGGTCGGGGAGGCGACACATCCCCCTGCATGGAGGCCAGCAAGGCCGCCAGAGCCTTCCAGAAACCATAGGGGATGCCATCCGGCCCCGGCGCTGTGTTCAGCATTTTGTGCCGTAGAGCGGCCGCCTCCTCCAGCGAGAAAGGCCCTGAGTGATAGTCAGTGGGGCCAGCGCGGCCGGAGTACTCAATCCGTAGAGCCTGCAACAGCTCCTTCTGAGATTGTAACCTCCGGGGCGTCATCTCCTCCGGCATATGTAGATCTACAAAATAATCTCGGGCCACCGAGGCCATTCCCACCAGATCCGTGTGGGTGACACTCTCAGAGGGGTGACGCAAACCTTCCACCGAGATGGAAGCCCTGCTTCCTCGTTCGTCTAGCTCCTTATTGGAGGAGAGCTGGAACCATTCTGCCGTGCGTTCCTTAGCTATCCTAGACGCTTTCTTCGCAGCGTTAGCCTTCAGCCTCGCCTCTCTTTCGCTCAGTAAGGCCGCAACACCTTTCAGTCGGGTGGTAGAATTTCCTATCTTAGAGGTAGAGCCAACGTGGGCCGCTTGGGGGGGATCCGCAACCGGCTGTCGCAGGGGCACCTGCCAAGGGGAGGCGGGGCTTGAAACGAAGCCCCGGGCTACGCGCTTGGGCGGTCTCCCATATCTGGGTACGGCTTCCGCCCATACAGGACCGCGCTTAGTCAGTACCGACGGCTCGGCATGTAGCTGGTCCGCCGCTCGTCGCATAGCTTTGCAGATGTCCGCAGGGTGGATGTTCTCTTCCTTGACGGCCCGCAGCCAGTCTTTCCTGCCATTCTTTCTAGTAGTTTTTGAGGCGTGGAGCCCTGCTGCCAGGACGCCATCCTTCAAAGCCGTCCATCGCTCGAGCATCATGGGGGGGCCGCCCGTTGCCTCCTCCCACAGTGCCACCACGTCTCGCCAGAAAGTTCTCGATTTGGAGAGCAGGTCCAACGATGGGAGACGGGGGGCAGGCTCCGCCTTCTCAACCCGTGGTCGTAAGACTACGAGGGTCGCGATGACTACCCGGTGGTCCGACCATTCAGTTGCGACCGGCACAGGCTTACGGCAAGACCAGCCTTCTGAGGGTCGGTACACCCTGTCTATTCTGGAGAAAGTTCGCCCCGAAGCCGTAACTTTACTGTAAGACCACTGCTTCATGGAGGGCCCAGCGCCCGCGCAATCCTCCATCTTGCAGATGGACCTAATATCCTTGAAGATGCCAAGCAAGGGGGCCGCCTTATTACGCGACTCACTGAAAGGAAACCTGTCCTCCGAGTGCTCCACGAAATTCCAATCTCCCGCCGCCACGCAGCCGGTCCAGGCCTCAGCGCCTATTTTAGCGACATAATCCCTCAGCTCCTGCCTCAGACGCAGTAGAAATGCCTTCAGAGAAGAGTATCCATCTGATGTGTCCCCATACACACCCAGGAACCAGAACCGCTCCCTACTCTGTCTGTGCAATAGCCTGACAATAAAGGCGTATCCTGGGATCAAAATGTCGAGGGTTTGGGCTTCCCAGCTAGAGTCACTCCTGGCGATCAATGCTAGCCCTGCACGCGTCTGCATACCAGCCTGCCCCAAGACACGCGTGGCACGAGAAGGGGCCAGGTCCTCCACATGTGTTTCCGTCAGGAGGAGCAGATCCAAATTTTCTAAAGTGAGTAGTCGTTCCGCAAACGGCAGTTTCTGGGTTTTCCGGGGCTGTTTGAGGACCTGCCCGCACATATTCCAGGTGGCCACCCGGAAGGACCTATCTTGTAATACGACTCCAGGGGTATGTGACCTTGCGTATGGCATGGTCCCCGAGCCATCTGGAGGCGCCCCCGCGCAACTATCAGGCCCAGGGCTCGAGCCTGCTGTCGGGAGGGGACGCGGATTACCTTTGGATCTGTCGGCGCTCCGTTGTGACGCCGACAGGAGGGGGGTTTCGCATATCTGGCTGTTTGTGACACCGATGGCCCCCACGCCCACCGGGGGGGTACCCGCTGTCCCCCCGCCGTCGCCGTCAGCCCCTCGGCCCTGAGCCGGGTAGCCAACAGCCTGTGCGGGACGCCTTGATATTGCAAGTTTGTAGTCCATTGTTGCTAAGAGGGGGATTGCCCCAGAAGTGACCAGAGAAAACAAAATTCATAGAGGGAGTGCGCCGGGGGGGCAGCTGACCACACTCCCTTAACAGGTGGAACACCATAAGCTACAGTCTGGGGAAATGGACGCATGGGGCATGTCATCGCGAAGTCAACCCCGCAGATACAAAGAAGAGAAAACAAGGCGGAGACGTTACAACCGCGACCAGAGAATCAACAACCATGAAGCCAGAGACAGTCATCGCAGATCAAATACGAGAAACCAGATAAAGCGGAGTCACTTGTAACCGTAAAAACCAAAGAAAATAAAACGTCAGAGACCTGGAGAACAGTCATCGCAAAATAACCATGAGAAACCAGAAACAGCCATGAGAGGTCAGAAACTACTCCTCACTTTCCCTCTCCTCTTCCATGAGCGCTTGCTCGGAGGCAATATGAGCGACTATGTCGTCACCCTTCTTGGCGAGCCGTGCCGCTGAGATCGCAGCCTTCCTTTTCTTCCCTTGTTCGTCCTTCTTCTGGGCGACAGACTTAATTTTTGTGGGAACCTTCCCCTTGGTGCTCTTGGAGAATAACGGGTGCACCTCCTTGCCTTTCGCAGATGGAATGACGTTGGAGTACGCACTTTTGGTATCCGCAGCGCTAATCCTCGAGCCTGTTGGGCTGTTTCTGCCGGCACGGTGCTTCATATTGGTGATGGACCACGCCGCGAGGTGGAGATTGCGATCATTCCACAACTTTCCCCGTGTCTTAGGGTATGCCAGGAACAGGGGGGCCATGGTGATGTACAAAGAGGGGGACCCCGACACCCTGACAGCAAGCCAGGCAGCCGCGGGAGGGGAGATATATCCATCCGACAATAGAACTTGCAACACCGTGGTCGCTGCATCCCTCGGGCTATCCGGGTCGCAAGGGGTAGCAGGGCCCGCGATCGCTTCTATGGCCTTAAAATCCGGTTGGGCCCGCAAGGTTTTGACCGCTGAAGAGAAATCTGCCTCGGCGGTATTTCGCGTGCCCAGCCTATAGACGTACTCAACGAAGCGGGGGGTTACTTCTCGAGTGGCGGTAGATATGCCTGCCAATTGATTCCACATATTGACGGACATGGGGTCATCCGCGACTCTATGGCTCCGGATGGAGACTGCGATTTGCCACCATTGCCACTCATATGCCTCCGTGGCGGGGTCGTCGTACAAGAAATCTGGGGCAGGGTCATCTATGTCCATCACGCCCCTACTTCTGGCCCCCTTGAGGTCATTCCATTCCGCTGTGTGCTCGAACACCCTAGACAGCCTGAAGAAGGAGAGCAGAAAATCACCCTTGTAGTGTCGGATGGAACTCTCCACTTCCTTCACGGGTGCCTTCGGGAAAGCCTTCACTAAGACCTCCTTGGCCTTCGTCATATCAGAGACGGACTGCATCCATGATGATGCCGCCGATAAGTCTCCGTCCACCTTATCCAGAATTATGGTGAACATCTCGCTGCTGATGGAGGGGAAGAGGCCCGCCAGGTGGGCCAACTTTTCCGAGAGGGAGGGGTCTATGTAGGAGTCTGCCGGGGGCTCCACGATATACGAGGGCCCTTGGGTGGGGGCTGAACTAGCCTGGGTCGGGGCGACAGGTTCGGGGATAGGGGCGACAGGAACTGGGCCCGCCACTGTTGGTCTAGACAATAGCTCCTCGGGGAGCACCCCTGCGGCTCTAATCAGGGCGGCGCCTTGCAAAGGCTTGATGTGTGAAAACAGGATGGTGTCAATCTCATCTGCGTTCTCCAGCAGAGGGTTCCGCAGTATGGGGTTGGCCAGGGTCGGTAGAGGGACACCTGCTTCAATGTCCATTAGATCCTCTGCCAGAGTGCGGCCCAACGCCATAGAGGAAAGGGCTCGGCCAGCAGCTGAATCCATAGGGATAAGGGCGGGGGTACTCGTCGCCAAGGGAAGGAGCGGGGCAATAGCAGGGGAGGGCAAGGGGCTGAAAAACAGGGGCTCCGTAGCTGGCTCCAGCGCAGTTGGAGGGGCGGGTCGAGGAGACTTTGAAACCAACGGGGGCACAGGGGCGACTGCCACATCCACCAGGCTATCTGGCCACGTGTATGTGGAGGATTGAGAAGGCAGGGCGGGCAGGGGAGGGCACGGCACAGGCGCATAAAATTTTTCCATAGCTGGGTCGCGGTCCGTAACTGGGACTTCTTGGGAAGCCAAGGGTATACCAGTGGGGGGTCCAGCGGCAATGGGCGTGGGTGTGGCACTGACATGCGACTGGGACCGGGTCACTGCAGCCAGGATGGCAGGAGTCGCATAGTGTCCGTCATCTGCTGGGGCGATGGCCGCCGCAGGCGGCGCTGTAAAAGAGAGCAGTCAGAGAACTGCCGGTGTCGTGTGTAAAGCGCTCAGGCGCGAAGATCCTCACAGGTAGTGGGTTGGTCAGCCAAGGGGCTGTCGGGGTGCACGGCACTCCGAGCCAGAGGGGGTTGACCGCCACTGGGGTCGCCAGGGACCTGAGGGGGCACGGCATCACTGGGGTCTAGACCAACTCGTGTTAGAGTGGTATGGCAATCATGGGGTAAAGGCTTACTGCCGGGGGGGCTAGGAGCATAATCAGTGGGAGGGCGAAGGAACTCATCATGCAACGTCGCATCAGATACGTTATTCGGTAAATGCCCGTCCCTCCGAAGGGAGTACAGGACGGGATATATCGACCCGCCAAAGAATTTGCATACCGAGAAGATAAGGTTCCTGGTCAGCCCCATGACGGGGTTGGCGTTACCTAGGAGGCGTCCACACAGGAAGTCCGACAGAGCAGTAATGCGTGCCGGCTCTACCTGTTCCAGCACGTTGTCGTCGTCCGAGTCTTCCATATCCACGTCGCCACCTAAGTCCTCTTCTTCTACGACCGACAAGGCGGGAGGCGCGACCGGCTGTCCAGGGAGACGGGTATGCCTAGGCGCCACGGCACTCTTGACGGAGGGGGAGGGGGGCACCCTTATCGGCAGTTGCCATGTAGCTTTCTCCAGGTCGATAACCCGTTCTCCTGCTTTCTTTTTCAGCACTAAACTCCTAGCCGGCATGCTGATAATGGACAGTCCCCCGATCTTCATGAAGGGTAGGGGGCATTCTGCCATAAAGTGGTCAGACGAGTAGCATCCTTGACACGCGTAAGGCCGCTTGGCCGACCATGACGGTTCAAAATTAAGGAGCGGAGAGGCGTCAGGTACGGAGCCATGCTTGTGATCGAACTCCATAGACCAAGGCCAGTAAACGTCTTCCGATTCGAGAGTGAAGGTACCTCTGAACTTGGAGGTGGCGCCTCCCTTTCTGACGCCCAAAACCCTCCAACCCAGCCGGACATCGCTAGTTTCAAACTCCAGGAGCCGCTTCCGCATCTGGAGGAAGACAGAGGTCTCGTCCGCCACAGACCCTTTGATCATCCACTCCAGGTCTCTGGCTCTACTCATAGGGGCGAAACGCCGAATAACGTATACCGCGTTAGTCTCCGCCAGTCGGATGAGGTCAAAAGACTGGGCTTCCGTTTCTCCCTTGGAACCGGACGGCACTGTGCAAAGCATCCAGTCCTGCCTGGGGCTCATGCGCTCAAAATGTACCTCGCATTGCCACCTCTGTGCCAGCTTGGAGCGGAGTAGCGACAGCTTGGGGTCCTTGAACATAGGGCCCAGTTGCGCTACTCTAGCGAACATGAAGTGGTACCCCGGCTTATTGTACACGTTCTCGAATTCTTGCCAAGACCAGCTTTTGACGGGCTCGAGGGGGTCCTCATACCGGTTATTCCAGCGAGCCCCTCTCGGCGGGGCCAGCTTGGTGAGCTCGTCGCACGAGTATAACTCTAGTGACCGGGGGAGGTAAAGTTTGGAATCGACCTGGTCTCTCATTACCGGCTTCAGGCTATCGAGGGGGGCTTTTCCCACCACTACCGGGAAGAGGGGGGCGGTGCGGGCAGCGTGGTCTTGGTAGTTGGTCTCCGGCCAAAGATCCTTGTACGAGGGCTTCGGGTCGGCCTTCTGCGCGAGAGGTGCGTCATGGTCATCCACCGAGGGGGCATCTACGTGTTCAGTATCCGCGGGCTCTTCGGCCCCGTCCATCTGGTCTACTAACTTCTCCTGTTCAGAAATTCGTGCACTCAAGAGGCTTCTCTCTTTTTCCAACACAGGAATGTCCGCACCAGGCAGGGGATCAGCTAAATCGCGATCTAAATCCCGGAGCCTCGCAACCATGCCAGTAAGCGCATTAGACGCCTCAGCAAGGGCGCTCTCCCGCTGCTGTTCCTCTTCCTGCTGAGCGGTCGCCGCTGCCTGCACTTTCTCCAAAAGAGGATCGAAGGTTTCTCTCAGGGTGGGGACAAAACTCTTCCTGTCGAAGCCCTCCTGCTGCTTGGCTTTATTCAGGAAAGATAAGAGGTCAGACCAGGCGGGTTTGGTTAGAATCGCGGGGTATTCATCCAAAGTCGCCCGGAATCCGTTCATGGCATCATCTAAAGGATCAGAGATAGCCGTTCTCCACTTCGCGGTGGGGGAGGAAGGACGACGGGCTCGTGGGTCAGTAGAGTAAGGCGCGAATGGCACAAACTTGTTCTTAGTCTTCCCTTTCCCTCTGTTCCCCCTGGGCGGGGGGCCAGGGCGACCAGCATCATACTTGGGGACGTCTCGCAAAAGAGTCTCCTGAGGCGGTAAAGGCGCTCTAGGTGGTGGGGGCCCTCTCGGAGGGGGTGGGCCTCGTGGAGCGCTGGCTGGAGCATTGTGGAAGCCTTGGAAGGCTGGCCGAGGGCGGGGAGGCTCTGGGGACTGGGGACTCCCCCAAGACGTATTGACTCCAGAAGGCCCTGCTCGTGGCGCAGAAGGACCGGTTCGGGGCATATGAGCTCCGACCAGCCAGTGGCCAGGGACATCCAGGAGGGTTTTGGAACCCGACGATTGCGTGGTGACCAAATGATACAAACCTGTGCGTTGGGGGACGACAAACGCATAACGCTGCTCGACCAGGGGGGAGTTTCTGAGAGCGAACACTGTGGGGTAGTAGCCAAGGGTCCAGACGGCCTTGTGAACATTATGTTCCTGCACCGCTGCTAGGTAGCAGAGGCCAGGAAGGAATCCAGGGTGATCGAGTGGGCGCCAAAGGGAGGCACTAAGGTCGGTAGTAGGTGGCGTACGGGGCTGGGCATTGTAAGTGATTAACTCCTCCAGATCTACCCCATCAAGGGGATCATTCCGGGGGAGCTGCTCCGAGGCATTCTTAAAGCGACGTCTAGCCTTCCTAAGGACGGGGGCATGGGGCCGCGACAGGACGGCTTGTTCGCCAAATAGGCACAGATTGATGATATTGACAGCTTCTGCTGTGGTGACGATTTGTGCGCGTTGGGCGGGGATAGTCATGTTATTGAGATCAGATGTAAAGAAGCGGATCTGAAAAGAAAGGAGGATAAACCTCGGGGTCAGCAAAAATTCCACATACCCAGAGGAGCATGTGAGAAGGACAATCGCGTTCCGACTCGTCGTCGTTCAGAATTAGAGCCCACGGTAATTTTTAGTGTGGGTACCTCCACAGTGCAAGGGGGATTGGTAACGCAGGTACCACCTGCGGGCGCGTTTTTTACCGGCTGATCCAGGGGACCGATCACGGAGTTGGGAGCTTCCACGCCATCTTACTGGGTATGGGCCCAGGCGGCTAACAGCCCCGGCCATTCGGGGAGGCAGCTGTTAATCATTCCCTGGCAACTCCGAAGAGCTGGAAAGGGCGGGCTCGGCATCTCCATCCGTGGGGGCCCCGAAGAACCGATCCACTAAGGCCATCTGTTAAACCGCTGGCTAGGATTCAAGTGGAGCGTGGCCACTAGCTTTTATTTTCGTGTTTGACCATCACGCGAGCGCAGGCATATCGCACAGCACTCTTAGCCCTAAGATCCATACCCTGACCGCCCAACAGAGCAGCCAAGGCATAAGTCGAGCGAGCCAGCGGTCAAAGATGACCACTGTATCCCGTTTTTTATGTGGAGGGCCACATAGCCATTTCTCATTTGTTACTGGTAGATGCATCACCAAGCGCGGTTTAGACTGAGTGTATCGCGCCAGCACTCCGTAGGGAAGGACTCCCAAGCCGGGTGGGACCCGCCTCCTGTGCAAAAAGCTCGGAGGCTCCC
>Ga0307515_10020943_pt1 | contig 11624 bp, 5 predicted proteins | sample 17_EM_MG_FD_194513 | JGI IMG/M metagenome (GOLD analysis project Ga0307515, IMG submission 194513) | Populus trichocarpa ectomycorrhiza microbial communities from riparian zone in the Pacific Northwest, United States - 17_EM | ecosystem: Host-associated > Plants > Roots > Unclassified | place... | reverse complement strand
TATAGCTTAATTCGATATCAAAGCTGTTTATATCAAGTTAAGTTGTTCTTATAGTGCCACTATAATTATAGGGCTAACTTCCTTAAGAGCTCCTGTGATTTTCTTATCTGTCTATTCGTAAGGTTTCTCTTCTATAAGAATATTATGCAGAACCTTATAAAGTGGGTATTTATTGCTGTGTGTAGCGATATATACTCCTCTTTAAAGTAGGTAAGTATGGAGCTTTACTCTAGTAATAGAGCGTATCTTTCTAAAGTCCTTAATAGTAAAGCCTTCAAATTCTTTTTAGAATAGCGACCATAATATATAATCCGTAAAGTTCTTATATATATACTTATAGATTTTTGTTTCTATATATTCTTCTAGGTCTTCCTCTAAGGCAGTTGTTATATTAATCCCGTAACTATATCTAGTGATTCTCTCCTTCCATTTAGGATCTATCTTATTGTGTAAAGTAGTGTGCTAGTCCTTATATATGTTGTAGTTTAAGGTTAAGGTCAAGGTCGAGGTTGAGGTTGAGGTCAAGGTTAAGGTCGTCGAGGTGAGGGTGTCAAGGTAAGGGTATTTGGGTGTGTACGTCCTTTATAGCCGTCGGGCCTGTAAAGTATTTTTAGCAAGATTGCGATTCTCTTAGCGATCTATTATATTGGCTGTAAGGCTAGTATAAATTCTCTTAAGCTTAAGGGAGGTCGTAATCTTCTCTAAGTAAAGATATAATTCTCTAGGCAATCTAACGCGTTAGTAGTTAAGCTAATACGTGGTCTTAAGCTTTAAGGGTAATATAGCTTTCTCCTATAACTAAAATAGATAAGGCTAGGCGATCCGTGTACTGTTACTAGTACGATTCTTAAGCTCTAGCTTATTACGTATTTCCTGATCTGTACGTCTACTAATTAGTATCGGTATACTCGCTTTATTAACGGGCATAAATATCACTATATAATACGTATGCGGTGTTAAAGTTAGTAGTTAATTAATTGTCTAGAAGTAAGGGGTTGCTCTAAGGTCAGGTTAGCTAGCCTCGCTTCGTGGTCTCGTGACCACGTCACATGACTAACATTCCGACAATTATCCACAAAACTAATATCTAGCTTTTACTTTGCTATAGACCCTTATAAGAACTGCTTAGTATATGTAATAAGCTTTTGTTATATCTTTAGGGCGGACCTATACTTCTTAGCAAGGCCTAAAAATAATCTAATTAGGTTATTAAACCACTCTAGGACATTATCTTACTCTACGCTTTTAGGCCAGTTACGCCAGCCGCCCTTAGTATATAGTGGATTGTTCCCTTCCTTATATTTCTTAAAAATGACAGTGCTTGCCTCTTTAAGATCTTCTACTTCCCTAAAGAATGCTTTATATAAGCTAGGAATCCCCATATAAAGAGGGCCTAGCTCCTCCTTTAGAATATTATCCACGTATTTTCTATATTTAGACAAATTGGCGAAGCTGCTTATATTGCGTAGATGTAGGGTTTAAACGTGGAATAGTAGCGGTTAGGAGAAAGGCGTAGACTCTATTATAATAGTGTATATCTTTTCCTAGATAACCTTATTAGGTTTAATCCAAAGGATTATATTTAGAAGAGGTAGGAACCACTTAATATTGAAGTCGTTAGAACCGACCGCTGAATTAAATCTTAATAGATTAATAAGAAGGCTTTTATTGCCGCCGTTGGATGGCAATAAATAAGAAGCGGGAAGGCCCTATAGAGCTAGTATTAGATTAAGTAAAATATTCTTTAGTTCTGTAAGCGTTAGATAGAAACTTATAATAGGTATATTAGTAATTACTTTTATTACCTATCTGGTGTAATAAGTCTAAAGAGCTAGAGATATCTAGATCCTAATAAGCTAAGTTAAATAAATTGTAAAAGTTATTTAGTCCTTCTCTAATAGGTTTCGTTTTAATTATCTTTAATTAGGAGAAATTCGCCATTATAAGTAAACGCGCTGAGAGCTACGTTAGGAGGGCCGATGTGGCAAGCAGGTAGGTAGATAAGGAGGGGAGATTAAAGAGGCTAGTATATAACGGATAGTATAATGGCAGATAAGTGTAGGGAGGTTAAGTATACGTTGGTAGTAGTAATAGTGTTTTTATTAACTACCTATAGCTTATTTAGCTATAAGTTATAAACCTAACGTCCTTACGTGCCCTAGGGCTACGTATTCTTATAGTCTAGTTATAAATTTGCCTCTTATAACCCTTCTATTACCTTTAAGGTCTTAATCTTACCGCTCCTAGATCTTATAATCTATTCCTAAGTTAGCTTTTATTTCTCTTAGCACTCTAAAATGATATCCGGTTTCCTTGACCCATATTTTAAAATCCTTAACTTCTTCCCCAAGCAGGTATACCCCTAGGTTATTTTTCCACTTATGTAGCACAATTTTAAGTAGCCTTTGCCTATTATATTCGGCTAACTCACGCTTAAAGAAGTGTCCCCTTTCTCTTGGTATCCCGCATCTATAGACTACCGGCCCTTTACCTATTTTTAATCTATATTTATTAAACATTCCTACTTCTATCCTTTTGGCGAAGATATATCTAACTACTTTTTAATTACCTTTAAGCTTAACCAATCTCCCGTTTTCTTAAATTAGTATTTAATAATCTTTCGGTACTGTCCCTTCCCAGCTCCTCCTAGTTCTTTTTCCTCTTCTCCTTTTTACTTTCTCCTTTAGCCATCCATATAAGGCTATCTCCTCTCTCTTCTCCTCTAATAGTTCTTCCTTTTCTAATATAAAGTACTTAGGGTATCTATTAAGTTTAAAGATTCTTATCTTATTCTTTTCTATAGACTTTAGTATACTAACCTTTTATCTTAAGGTGCTAGGTCCTTTATCTTTTCCCAACTCTTTTATAAGTTTAGGGTCCCTTACGTATACCCATACGTTATATCTTCTATATCTTTTTCTATATAGGCTTTTTAGTCCTTTAAAAGCTGCGGTCCTAATAGCTTATAGACTAGCGTCCAAGGTTACGTTCTTATCCCCCCTAGTAATCTTACCCTATTTAATAACTTTTCCATCTTATTTTTTTACCTAATACCTAGCTTCGTCCTTGTCTATTATAATATACGCCTACCTAGTATCTAGGTGTTATCAGAGGAAGGACTTTTTATATTCTTCTTCGCTGCTCACTCTAACCTTTAACCTTTTAACATTAGTCCTTATCTAGGGCTCTTCTCCTTTTATACCTTATTTTATATAGCTCCTAAGCCCATTTAACCTAGTTTTTAGGCTTTCGTTACTTCCTTATATTAGGTACTCTTTCTCCTTTAAGTTTAGCCTTACTGACGCTTTATCTCGTAGGTTGTCTAGAATGTCTTCCAACTTAGGGATACCTATCTCCCAGTCCAAAACTTTAAGTAGACATCCCTTACTTATTCCTAAGGCCTCTCTTTTACAGCTTTTAAGTAGTTTTTTTAAGGGTTTCCACTAGCCCTTATTACCTTTAGCCCTTTATTTATCCATTTAGGTTGTTTTTCCCTTTCCACCACACCTCTAACCTATATATTAGTGTGGGGATCAGTACCGTTTTTATTAGCTTAATGGTCCCCTTAATACAGAGACCCATATTACAGGAGAGCTTTTTAATTAGGTTAGCGACTCCCCATCTAAGGGCTATCCTTATCTCTATATATTTCCTAAACGTTATCTTATTATTAAGGTGTACTCCTAGATATCTTACATTCTTACTAGTCTTAACTACTCTCCCCTATACTATAAGCTCTCCCTATAAAATAGGGGCCTTACTTCTTCTAAAGACAATAGCCTCTGTTTTAGTCGGTTCAATTTCCAGTCCTAGCTCTTTAACCTCCTCAGCTAGCTTATTAGCTAGCCTTTCGGCATTAGACAGGACTTATTTAAATATCTCGCTAAAGGCTCTAACCGTAATATTATTGGCGTATTTATACCTATTTCCGTTTCCCTTTCTAGTTAGGACTTTACTTAGTAGCAGACTAAATAGCACGGGTAACACTAGGGACCCCTAGGGGAGTCCGTTATCTAGCTTAAAAGGTATCCCTAATATTCCTTCTCTCTTTAGGGTAATTGTTCTAGAACTTATAAAGTCTACTATCCACTTAATAATATTCTTAGGTAGGCCTTTATCTCTTAGGACTTTATACAGGTTTCCTTTTTTTACTTTATTAAACGCCCCCTTAACGTCTATAAACACCACCGCTCTCTAAGGGTTTTTCTTCACATTATCGTATCTCTCAATACTGTCTAGCATTTTGAGGATAATATCTATAGTCGACCTGCCCGGTATTCCCCCTACTTAGTTAAGTCCAAACCATCCTTATTCTAGCCCTTTCCCTCCTATCCACTCTGCCACGGCTCTCTCTATTTCTTTTGCCACCACTAATAGAAGAGAAATAGGTCTCTATCCTTTAGTCGTGCTTAGGTCTCTTCTATGTTTTAAAATAAGCAGCACATCTACTTCCTTTATAGTCGCTACCCCTTCGTCTAGGTCCTAGTTTACTAGTTCTATTAGTCTGTCTATATTAACTTCCATATCCCTTAATAGGTCTATTATAATCCCGTCTGCCCCTAAGGCCTTAAAGGCCACCTTAAATATATTTCTTTAAACTATCTCCATTAATAATTTCTTCTAAGTTATTCTATTTAGATTTGTTTCTAATACTATAGGATTATTATTACTATTCCTATAGTTCTCTGCTTTTTATTTAAAGAGACTCTTAATAATTATGGTTATTTATTCCTCTTTACTTTTGTCTTCATATCCCTATAGGGCTTTGGTTTTAGTATTTAGCATAAGTTTCCTCTAGCTTGCTAACTTATACAGGTCTACATTTAACTTTACTTTATTTACTACTTTATTCTAAAACTAGGATCTAGCTTTTCTAACCTTTCCTTAAAGTCTCCTCCTAGCTTTTTTATAAGCCTTCTTATCTTAGGGGTCTATTCCCTATATAATTCTTACCTCCCTAGTTAAATCCTTATTCCACCAGGGGGTTTTCTTAATTATTACTTTTAACTATTCAAAGTGTATCTATAACTATTCCTCTAATTTATTTTTCTATTCTTATAAGGATCCTCCTCCTTATTTCTAAGACTTTTTGTAAAGGACTATATTAACCTTTTTTTTCAGCTTAAGATTAGGTTTAGTCTTATTTTCTTTAAATCTACCTCCTTCTCTCTTTATCCAGGCCTATAGAATCTAGTAGTCTAATCCAAAATATAACTCGCTAACCCCTTCTTTAATTTAATTATTATTACTAAACGCAAAGTCCAGTATTCTTATCCCTCTAGTTAGCACTTCTAGGTTGTTTAATAGTTGAATTTCTTCCGCCTAGTTGTCTAGTCTTAGTCCGGCTTCTCCTTTACTATTCCATTTAAAGCCTTAGTTAAAGTCTCCTATTACAATGACATTTTTAGTCCTTAGGATTTCGCGTACCGCTGCCGCTGTGGCTTTGTAAACGTTTTCCCTTACTAGCACGTAAACGTTATAGACCTCTACCCCTTCTACTATTACGCCTGTAATGTCTTAAACTATATTTATTATTCCACTGGCTTTTAGGCCTTTCCTAATATACATAAGTGTTCTTAGTAGATCTTTTATCTAGTCTTCTAATAGTCTAAACTAGCCAAAGTCCTAGCTAAAGAGAGTGACCCTATTTTCTTTATCTAATAGTATTAATTCTTATACTAGTATTATATCCGCTCTTACTTATATCGCCTAAGCTAATAACGCAGCGTAGTACGTCGGGCTCCTTACGACGTTATTATACAGAATATTTAATTCTATATAGGCGGTTCTTATACTCTTTCCTTGCCTTTAGCTCCGCTGTCCTTAGCTTTTTCTTAATTATTCTTATTCTAATCCGCGGTCTTTTTTACTACCGCTCTCTTTTTTATTTCCTCTCTTTCTTACTTTCTTTAAGAGTTAACGATCTATTTATTTAAATAGACCCAGTTCCCCTCTATTCTCTTTAGTCTTAATAGGCACTTAGGGTCTATACTTAGGTGTTCTCCGTAACATATAGAGCATCTATTAATGTTCTAGCACTCCCCATATAATGCCCTTCCGCACTTTTAGCATTTGCTCTCTTTTCTGCATAACCCTAGATAGTGTATTTAACAGTTCCTACAGAACCTTGGAGCGGATTTCTCCATTATCTTAACCACTCTAACTTTGTCCCCAAAGAGGGTCGTACTCCTCTTTAGGTTTTGTCCTTTACTTATAAAAACGATAACGTTATATTTTAGATCTAGGCCTAAACCTATAATCATAATCTTTTTAGGTTAAGGCTCTCCTTACTTATTAAGCTTACCCGCTACATTAGCTTAGTTAAGCTAAGCCCCCTACCCGCTAATGTTTTAGATCCTGGTAACTCCCTAGAAGATAAACTTCTCCTATCTTTTACTATTCTCTATAACTTCCGCCTTTATAGCTGCTATTACCTCCGCCTTTTTTTTTATAATAGTCTCTACGCCTTCCTTATCCTTTATAACTAAAGCTATAGCTTTCCTTATTAGAACTACTCTAACTAACCCTTTCGCTTCTTCCTATAATAAGGTGCGTTGTATATTATATTCCGTCTCCACCTTATCTAAAAAGTATCCGTTAAACCTTAGGAAGATTTTATTGTCTTATTTAGGTATATATAGTGCAGACACTACCTTACCCGCTTTTTTTTCTTCCTATTAGTCCTATAGTCGGAAGTTTTTCTTAAACTTACGTCTACAACATTGCTATTTTCGCGGTTTTGTCCTATAATTAGTCGCCCTTACCTTTAGACTTCCCATTATTATTCTTTTTGGGCCCTCTATCTATAGGGGCCTTACTTTTTAGTCCGGTGCTAGTTAGTTCTTCTTTCCTTCTAGTTCCCGCCTCTTCTCTTAATAGGTCTATCTTATCTCTAATATATCCTACTACTCCTATCTCCCGGTTTATAAGGTTAATAGCATTAAACACTATTAAGAAGACCTATTTTATTATTACGCCTAGTTTTATATTAGCTAGGCGTTCTATATTCTAGAAGTTATTCACTAATCTCTCCGCGAATATTTTTAAAACTACCTCTTTTCGTAGCCGTGTCTTTTCCTTATTAGCTTAGATATTTAGTAAGGATTTTAGGAGGCCGTATAGTTTGCTCTCCTTAGTCGTCTTTTTAGGGGCTATTACCACTTATATTTAGGGGTTTTTAGCCCTCCCCTCCTCCTATTTATTTTAAGTAGGTGTTGCTACTCCTTAGTTCCTGTTGTCTTCTTATCTATTCTAGAAGTTCTAAATAGGGGTCTTTAGTACGTAATCCGCCATCTCTTCTTTAGGGTAGGGGGTATCTTCTCTTCTTTAAGTTGTTTCGGCTTAACCTTTAAAAGTATACTCTTAAGCAAACCTGCTTAGGTTAATTTAGAACACCAGTATATTTATAACCTCTTTTATCCTAGTAGCTCTGTTTCTTAAGCTTCCTATAAGTATTAACTCTTTTTTTAAGGGGTTCTCGGTCTAGGTACTGGGGTCCCAGCTGGCGTTATACTATTATCTTTCGTATAGAAAGGGCAGGACCCTTTATATAAAACGCTATTATATTTCTCGTATATAATGCAATTTTTCCCTCCTACCTCTTGGTAGTAAATGCATCTATCTCTTAGTTTATTCCGGAACTTTTCATTCCCTAAACATTCCCTTCCTCTAAGGCACCCCTACGCACACTTATAGGGCCATCCCTACATTTCCATCCTTCCCTCTCCTTCTTCCTCTTTTTTACTTTATTTTTAAGTGTTATGCGTTTTGCCGGCGCGTCTTGTAATAAGGAAATAACCAGGGAGAAAAGTGTAAGGAAGAAAGCAAGGTGTGAGCGAACGCGAGAATTAAAGATTGGGCGCGGAAAAGTTAAGCTGATCCGACGTGGCTCAGACTGAGGCTTCGCAGGGCTTAGTTAAATGCTAAGCCACGATGGCCGGGTAGGCAGCGTTTTCTAATCTATAACTAATCACACCTATTGGTTTTAGTTTGTTCCGCGAAGCGTAAGGCTTATATAGCGGGGCTCTTATACAGCGAGGCTGAAGGGGCTAGAGAACGGGTTAACTATGGGGTTGGTTGTGCAAGCGCCCACGAACGATTATATGGCTAGTCCTGAAACAAGCTAAACCTAACACGCCAAATACAGATACGGTCAACCTCTTTTTACAGCGGTTAATCGACCTGTTTCCCGAAAACAGGTTCTAGTTCCCAGAACTAGATCCAGTTTTTAGAATTACGCCCTTTTTTACAGTGGTTAATTGGCCCGTATCTAAAACAGGAATTAGGATCTAATATCCATCCTAGGTTGCGCAAAACCTACCATACCGCAAAATATAAGGGGTACTTTAACTTTAAGCGACCATAACTCTGCACACACGTTAAGATTTATTATAATTCTATATAAGTTATGTAATAGAGCTTCTTTTAAATATTTAGGATAGCTCCCACCTATAAATTACGTTTATATTGCCGCCTTCGCGCCTAATTTATAAAGAGCCTCCTTCTATAGCGTAATAGAGTTCCTTCCCTATAGCACCGCTATCAAGCTCTTACCACTCCATAATACTCATAAACGGTCTTATCAAGCCTTAGAACCTCGCTATAATGCTAAGAAGTTCTTATTAGCCTTGTGCCTACTATCGCGCATAAATTTATGCAAGGCCATTACCCCAGTCAGTACTTCCGATTAAACTAACTACTGATTTCAGCTAGTGCAAAACAACCCCACACCTATATAATTATCGCGGTGTAATTTATTTGTAATAACTGTTAGGCCTATAGCTGTGCGGAGTCTTAGCAGGCGGGCCGACCTTAGCCCTATAGCCTTGCGATCCCCTCTAGTTAATTAACTCAACTCTCTAAAAATACCTATAGAATTCGCCACCTTATAAGGGTGTGGCCGGTGCGGGTTGGCCACCCTCCCTACTTATAATGGCGACATCTAGTGCTAAATTACTTTAGTTACTATTAGATATTATTTATAAGCACGCTTACGTAATTCTGTTAGTTCTTATACTTAGGACTTTATATATACTAAAAGAGTTATAAGTATCTAATTTACTATACAATTGTCTTGGGGTTTTATTACTATTCTCTTTATTAAAGATGCACTTTTATTAAGGAGATGTTCTAGCTTTGGCACCTTAACATAAATATAAGGTTATTTATACTAGCTAGCGTAGAAGGACGCTTTATCTTTAGCAGCCTCTTTTTTATCTATATTACTTATATATTTATAGTTTATATATTATAAAGGAAGCTAAAAGATAGTTCTAATACCATATTTAGCTAGGGGAAATATAAATTTATAATATAGAAGCCTATATTACCCATACCGTCTATAAGGGGCTACTAAATAAAAGGTAGTTACTTCTAATAGCCGCTACACTAAGCCTATAATATACTTCTACTCTATCTCCTTATTTATAAATGGTATTAGAAACCACTAAAATATAAGACACACTACTTAGATTTAACGGCTTCTCCTTAGCGAGATATATAAATTATTTCTAGCCGTCTTAGCTTAGGCCGCTTAGCCCTATCTAGCTATTAGATTTTTATTACGTAATAAAAATACATTTAAGATTTCTAAGATTAGTCTTATTATTATTATTAAATTAAATCTAGCTAAGGAAATAGTCTTTTAAATCTTTAATTTTACAATCTATGTGCTACTACTGCTTAATAAAATATTTAGGTAAAATTCGCACTATCCACGCCTCTAAAACGTACTGCTTAGGCAATAATTTAATATCTTAATTCTAACTAATATTAGCTATAGGGGTTTGCCCGTAACAAATTCCCCCTTAGTATTTTATCTATAACTATAATAGGATTATCTTAACTTTCGTATCTTTTATTTCCTTTATTCTGTTAATCCTAACGCGTTACTAGAGTAGGCTTTTAAGAAGGCAATAATGCACTATACTATATATGCTTTTTGTCTTATAGAGCTTTTCTAGTCTGCTTTATAGTCTAGCAATAGCATATTGCCTATCTTTTACTTTTAAAAGGGTAAGTTTTAAGTATCTACCCTTAATGACACCATGTAGCGATTATTAGGTACCGTATAAAGTTAACTTAGTCTATACTAAAACAGCTAAGATACCACAGTACCAATTAAAAAGGATATTGGAATTATTTAGCACCGCTACCCCCTACCGTTTTACTTAGAGAGCCCGTAATAATGTGGCAGCAACTAATTCGCTTACTTAAGGGATTAAGTGTATATCCTTAGCACCCCACCATTTCATCTTCGTGGCCAACTCTTTGCAAATTTTATAGCACCCAGCCCAGCTAGCTTACACTTTACGGTTTTAAGACTGCTTTATAGGCGGATATTACCTTAAAAATAATAGATGTAAGTATACTGGCTAAAAGTGTGTCTAAGTTAATAGATAATTAAGAGCTAATTAGATCTTACTACTTATAGTAAATAGGTAAACCTAGTAAAAGCGGAAAATCTTTAGCTAAACTAACCGCATCTTTCTTATCTAATTTAGGCAGTAAGTAAGCGTAGCAAGATTTTAAACCCCTAATAACCTTATCCTTATTACGGTTATAGATAGTACGTAATTCTAATTGCTATAGGGTATTTTAAGCTATGCTAATTATACTTTAGTTATTATAGTTTATAAGTAAATATGGCTAAAAATAGAGAATGCTAAACTATGCTAATTGCGCCTTGGTGGTTATAGGAAGTAAGTAAACACGACTAGAATAGAGAATGCTAAACTATACTAATTACGCCTTGGTGGTTATAGGGAGTAAGTAAACACGACTAGAATAGAGAATGCTAAACTATACTAATTGTGCCTTAGTAGTTATAGTTTATAAATAAACGCAGCTAGAATAGAGAATGTTAAACTATACTAATTGCGCCTTAGTAGTTGAAGTTTATAAGTAAATATAGCTAGAATAGAGAATGCTAAACTATACTAATTACGCCTTGGTGGTTATAGTAAGTAAGTAAATACAGCTAGAATAAAGAATGCTAAACTATACTAATTGCGCCTTAGTAGTTATAGCGAGTAAGTAAACACAGTTAGAATTGCTAAACTATACTAATTACGCCTTAGTAGTTATAGGGAGTAAGTAAACGCGGCTAGAATTGCTAAACTATGCTAATTACGCCTTGGTGGTTATAGATTGTAAATAAACGCGGCTAGAATAGAGAATGCTAAACTATACTAATTATACCTTAGTAGTTGTAGTTTATAAGTAAACGCGGCTAGAATAGAGAATGTAAAACTACACTAATTGCGCCTTAGTGGTTATAGAAAGTAAGTAAACGCGGCTAGAATAGAGAATGCTAAACTATGCTAATTGCGCCTTAGTAATTATAGAGAGTAAGTAAACGCGGCTAGAATGGAGAATGCTAAACTATACTAATTGCGCCTTAGTAGTTATAGATTATAAGTAAATGCGGCTAGAATAGAAAATGCTAAACTATACTAATTGCTCCTTAGTAGTTGTAGAAAGTAAGTAAATATAGCTAGAATAGAGAATGCTAAACTATACTAATTGCGCCTTAGTGGTTATAGGAAGTAAGTAAACGCGGCTAGAATAGAGAATACTAAACTATGCTAATTACGCCTTAGTAGTTATAGCTTATAAGTAAACGC
>Ga0307515_10020939_pt1 | contig 11624 bp, 8 predicted proteins | sample 17_EM_MG_FD_194513 | JGI IMG/M metagenome (GOLD analysis project Ga0307515, IMG submission 194513) | Populus trichocarpa ectomycorrhiza microbial communities from riparian zone in the Pacific Northwest, United States - 17_EM | ecosystem: Host-associated > Plants > Roots > Unclassified | place... | reverse complement strand
GCAACGGGGCGGCCTGGGTGTCGAAGTCGAGCATGTAGTCGCGCGTCACGGCCGAGGCGTCGCTGCTCTCGTCGCCGAGCAGGGGGCGCACGCCGGCATACGTCCACACCACGTCGGCCGCGGTGACGGGCTTTGCGAAATAGCGGCTCGCCTGCTCGCACAGGTAGGCGATCTCGCTCTCGTCGATCTGCGCCTTGCCGATCGGGCTTTCGCTTTCCACGTCGGTGGTACCGATCAGCGTGAACTCGCCTTCGTAGGGGATGGCGAAGATGATGCGTCGGTCGGGGTTCTGGAAGATGTAGGCGTGATCGTGGTCGAAGATCTTCTTCACCACGATGTGGCTGCCCTTCACGAGCCGCAGCGTCTTCGACTCGCGCAGGTGAGCGTGCTCCTGCAGGAACTGCGCAGCCCAGGGCCCGGCGGCGTTGACCAAGGCGCGCGCGCTGACCTGCCGCCGTGCGCCGTGGGCATCCTGCAGCTGCATCTGCCAGCCGGTGGCATTGCGCTGGGCATCGGTGCAGCGCCAGCCGGTCAGCACGGTGGCGCCGTGCTCGGCTGCGTCGAGCGCGTTGAGCACGACGAGCCGGGCGTCGTCGACCCAGCCGTCGGAGTAGACGAAGCCCTTGGTGAATTGCGGCTTCAGCGGCTTGCCGGCCGCGTGCTCACGCAGGTTGATGCTGCTCGATCCGGGCAGCACCTCGCGCTTGGCGAGGTGGTCGTAGAGGAACAGGCCAGCGCGGATCATCAGCGCGGGCCGCATGCTCGGGTCGTGCGGCATCACGAAGCGCAGCGGCCACATGATGTGCGGCGCGCTTTTGAGCAGCACCTCGCGCTCGGCCAGCGCCTTGCGCACCAGCGAGAACTCGTAGTACTCGAGGTAGCGCAGCCCGCCGTGGATCAGCTTGGTTGACGACGACGAGGTGTGCGCTGCGAGGTCGTCTTTCTCGCACAGCACCACGCTCAGCCCCCGGCCCGCGAGGTCGCGCGCGATGCCGGCGCCATTGATGCCGCCGCCCACGACGAGCACGTCGCAGGTCGACTCGGCGGTGGGCTGGCGGTCCGGCGGCGCCCTGTCGGTGGCGCCCGGGTGCGGGTGATTCAAGCTGTCTGTCTCCTGGTCTTCGGTGATCGGCCACCTCGGGGCTGCCGACTTGGTCACGAGCATGTTCGGTTCGTGTTCGTTTGTTTTCCTCTTTTTTCTTTTTAGCCCACAAACGAAAATGGCGCAAGCTCGCAATCCATCAGTTGATGGGCATTCGCGATCCGCTACCCTCGCGACCAAAATCGCCTCGACGACCCACCGCCGCCCATGACTCCCAACCCCCGACAAGCCTTGCTGATGCAGGAAGTTCGCGCCCGTGGCGCGCTGTCGGTCGAGGCCCTGGCCGAGCAGTTCGGCGTGACGCTGCAGACCGTGCGGCGCGACGTGAAGCAGCTTGCCGAGGCCGGTTTGCTGGCGCGTTTTCACGGCGGCGTGCGCCTGCCGAGTTCGACCACCGAGAACATCGCCTACCGCCAGCGCCAGCAGCTCAATGAGGCGGCCAAACAACGCATCGCGAAGGCCGTGGCCAAGGCCGTGCCCGAGGGTTGTTCGCTGATCATCAACATCGGCACCACGACCGAGGCCATTGCACGCGAGCTGTTGAACCACAAGGGCCTGCGCGTGATCACCAACAACCTCAACGTGGCGGCCATCCTGTCCGACAACTCCGACTGCGAAGTGATCGTTGCCGGCGGCGTGGTGCGCTCACGCGACCGCGGCATCATCGGCGAGGTGACGGTCGACTTCATCAGCCAGTTCAAGGTCGACATCGGGCTGATCGGTATCTCCGGCATCGAAGACGACGGAACCTTGCGCGACTTCGACTACCGCGAGGTGAAGGTGGCACGGGCCATCATCGAGCACTCGCGCGAGGTGTGGCTGGCCGCCGACCACAGCAAGTTCAATCGGCCGGCGATGGTGAAGCTGGCGGAGTTTGCGGAGGTGGACATGCTGTTCACCGACTCGGCGCCGCCGGAGCCGTTTCCGGCGTTGCTGTTGGAGGCGGGGGTGCAGTGTGAGGTGGCAGGGTAATGGCCCCCCAGTCGCTCCGCTCCTGCCCCCAAGGGGCGCCAACTCTGCGCCCGGGAGACCCGTGCGCGAGTCGTTGCTCGATGTGCGCGGCGCTTCGCTTGCGCCTTGGCGCCGATGCGAAGCGAGGCGTAGACAGGGAAAGTTTGCGAAGCAAACGACCGTATTGCTCTTGGGCCCCGTGGAGGGCGTCGAGGAGCGCAGGGGTTTTGGGCCGCGCGCGTCAGCGCGCTTCGTCAACTGACTTCGCGCGGTTGTCTGAGCGCAGCGGCCGCAGGCCGCGTAGCGAGTTCGGCGCGAGGCCCCAAACACCGAGCACCGCAGAGCAGTCGGCCCTAGGCCGACCGCCTCCGTCGGGTCCCCCTTTCTTTGGTGACTTTCTTTCGGGGAAGCGAAAGAACAGTTACTGCCCTGTCGGGGGCATATCCCGACATCGGCCTCACGCAGTGAACAAACCTCGCCGCGAAGGAAACAACACATGAGCAAGTTCATCCTCGCCCTAGACCAAGGCACCTCCAGCTCTCGAAGCATCGTCTTCGACGCTCAAGGCCACATCGTCGCGATGGCCCAGCGCGAGTTTCGCCAGATCTACCCGCAGCCCGGCTGGGTCGAGCACGACCCGATGGAAATCTGGCAATCCCAACTCGCCACCGCGAAAGACGCTCTCGCCAAGGCCAGCATCGAAGCAAAAGACATCGCCTCCATCGGCATCACCAACCAGCGCGAAACCACGCTGGTGTGGAATCGCAAGACCGGCCGGCCGATCTACAACGCCATCGTCTGGCAAGACCGCCGCATGGAACCCACCTGCGCCGAGATGCGCGCGAAAGGTCTGGAGCCCACCTTCCGCGAAAAGACCGGGCTGATCATCGACGCCTACTTCTCCGGCACCAAGCTCAAGTGGCTTCTCGACACCGTGCCCGGTGCGCGCGAGGCCGCGAAGAAAGGTGAGCTGGCCTTCGGCACCGTCGACACGTGGCTGATGTGGCACCTCACGGGGGGGCAAGTCCACGCTACCGACGTGAGCAACGCCTCGCGCACGCTGATGCTCAACGTGCACCGCAACGAGTGGGACGGCGAGCTGCTGAAGATCCTCGACGTGCCGCGCGAGATGCTGCCGAGCGTGCACCCATCGAGCCACGTTTACGGCCATACGCAGGCCGATCTGCTGGGCGCGTCGCTGCCGATCGGCGGCATCGCCGGTGACCAGCAGAGCGCGCTCTTCGGCCAGGCCTGTTTCAAGGCCGGCCTCGCGAAGAACACCTATGGCACCGGCTGCTTCATGCTGATGCACACCGGCGCGCAGTTCCAGACCTCGACCAACGGCCTCATCACGACGAGTGCGGCGCAACCCACGGCGACACCCGAGTTCGCGCTCGAAGGCAGCGTGTTCATCGGCGGTGCCGTGGTGCAGTGGCTGCGCGACGGGCTCAACGCCATCAAGGCCAGCGGCGAGGTGCAGCAGCTGGCCGAGAGCGTGCCCGACGCCGGCGGTGTGATGTTCGTGCCGGCCTTCACCGGCCTCGGCGCGCCGTATTGGAATGCGGATGCACGAGGTGCCATCGTCGGCCTCACACGTGGCACGACCGTGGCCCACATCGCCCGAGCAGCGCTCGAGAGCATTGCCTTCCAGAGCGCCGCCTTGCTGCAGGCCATGAGCCGCGATGCGGTGAACGCCGGCGGTGCGCCGGTGGCCGAGTTGCGTGTGGATGGCGGGGCCTGCGTCAACAACCTGCTGATGCAGTTTCAGGCCGACCTGCTCGGCATCCCGGTCGTGCGGCCCAAGGTCATCGAGACCACGGCCCTCGGCGCGGCTTATCTCGCGGGTTTGTCGAGCGGTGTGTTCCACAACCTCGAGCAGCTCGGCGCGCAATGGCAGGTCGACCGCACCTTCCGTCCGACCATGTCGCGTGCACGTGCGGACGAGCTGATGGCGCAATGGGAGCACGCAGTCCGCAAGGCCACGGCGCAGTAGCACGGATGAGAGCCTGGCCGACGCGGCTGCCGGTCATCGACACCGAACGGCTGTGTTTGCGTGCGCTGCATGGCGGTGATGTGGAGGCGCTCTTCGCGATCTACGGAAACGCCGAGGTCATGCGCTTTGCGAGCGAGCCGCAGTTCGACGAGCCGGCGACGGTGTTGGCGATGCTGCAGAGCGTCGAGCGCCTGCTCGCGGACGGCTCGTCGCTCGAATGGGGCGTCGAGCAGCGCAGCGATCAAAAACTTGTCGGCACCTGCGGCTTGCACAGCTTAACGGCCGACGCCGCATCGGCCGAAGTCGGTTGCTTGCTCGCACGCGCATCGTGGGGGCAGGGCCTCATGCGAGAGGCTCTCGCGGCGCTGTGCGGGTACGCAAGGCACGAGCTTCAGCTCGTGTCTCTGCGCGCCGACATCGACGCGTTGAATACGCGCTCGATCCGCCTGTTCCAGGCGTTGGGTTTTCGCGAGGCGGGTGGCGGCTTCTACGAACGAAGCCTGTAGTCAGGTCGCCAGGTCGGGCGAGAACCCGGCTGTCTGCGGCACCGCGGCCCGCACACGCGCCTTGCGCTTGCGCGCCCAGATCAGCACGCCCGTCACGCTGAGCATCGCGATCACCACGCCCATGATCGACATCAGCACCCGCCCGGTGATGCCGATGATGCGGCCCGAGTGCAGCGGGAACATGCTCTGCAGGAAGATGTCGCCGGCGCTGCCGGTGCCGGGCACATCATGGCCCGCGGGCGCGCCGGTGCGCGAGTCGAAGTACAGCCACGGGTTGCCCAGGCCACCATCGCCGTGGCTGTTCTCCACCTCGAAGAACCCGACACCGACGATGCCGAAATCGGGTGAGACGAAGAGGCCGCCGGCCGGCTGCGTCCAGCCGCGGCGCGTGGCCTCGACACGCGCCTGCTCGATCACGCTTTCGCTCGATACCGACGGTTCGATCGGCTGCGTCGGCGGGGCCGGCGTGCGGCTCGCGAAAGGCGAGGGCGACAGATCGGAGAACACCGACACCACCGGTCGCAGCACCTGCTCTCGCAGATTCATGCTGACCGAGGTGATGGCGAGCATCAGCACCAGCAGGTACACCCACATCGCGCCCGAGCGGTGCAGATCGAAAGTGAGCTTGTGGCCGCCGCTCTGAAAGCGGAAGGCGAACGAGCGCCGCCACGCACGCCAGCTCGGGAACGAGATCCACAGCGCGATGAGCGTGTCGACCACCCAGGCGATCGCGATCAAGCCCATGAACCACATGCCGAACTCTATGCCGAAGCCTTCGGGGATGTGCATGCTGTAGTGCAGCTTGTACAGAAAGGGCAGCAGGTTCTCGCGCGTCAGCGAGACCTTGCCCCACTCGCGCTTGCCTTGAATCTCGCCGGTGGCCGGGTCGAGCGCGATCTGGTTGTAGCCGGGCTCGAAGAGCTGGCCCGTTTTCGGATCGACCCGCGGCGAGACGGACGCGGTGAAGGTGTGGCCCGGCTCCACCGCGAGCGGCATGAAGGTGACACGCATCCGTGGGTCGGCCGCCTCGATTCGTTTCGCGAGTTCCAGCGCAGGCAGCGGCGTGCCAGCCGTGCGCGCCTGGTACAGGTGCGGGTTGAGCCACTCGTCGAGTTCGTGGTCCCACGAGATCACCGCACCGGTGGCGCCGGCGATGAAGAGGAACAGCGCGGCGGTGAGGCCGAACCAGCGGTGAAGGCGAACGAAAAGGGGACGCATGGCAAACCTCCGCGAGGGCAATGATTTCGGAGCCACGATCACCAGCGGTAGGCCGCCGACAGGACGGCGCGGCGTTGTGCGCCGAACCAGCAGTCGCCGCGGCTTAGGCAGGTGGCGATGTAGGCCTTGTCGGTGAGGTTGGTCACGTTGAGCGCAAGGCGCCACGGACCGCGGTCGTATCCGACCATCAGGTCGTAGAGGGTGACCGATGGCACGGCGTTGTCGCCCAGTTCGTCGGCGGTGCTGCCGATGTAGCGGACGCCCGCGCCGGCTCGAAAGCCGGGCAGCCCCCACGAGTCGAGCTTGTGCATCGCCCAGACCGAGGCCGAATGCTTCGGGATGCTGGCGAGCTGCTTGCCGCGATAAGCGTCGCGGTCGGACGCGTCGCTCGTCTCGGTGGCATCCATGTAGGTGTATTGGGCAGTGAGGTCCCAGGCCGGCAGGTTGGCACTGCCCTCGATCTCGAATCCCTTGACGGTCACCTCGCCGAGCTGCTGCAGCGTCGTCGTCGACGGGCCGGTGGTCGTGCGGTTCTTCTCCTTCAACTGGTAGATCGCGCTGGAAACCGTGAAGCGCTCGTTTTCCGGCGCCCATTTCACTCCCGCCTCGATCTGCTTTCCGCGCTTTGGCTTGTAGTACTGCACCAGCACGTTGTTCAGGTCGGTCGCATCGGTTGCCGGCGCGATGGGCTCGAACGACTCGGAGTAGTTGACGTACGGTGACACGCCGCCCGGCGCGAGGTACACGCCGCCGAGGTTCTTGCTGGTGGCCGAGTTGTCTTGCGACGCGTCTTCGAACGGCGTGCTGTAGGCCTGTGTCTCCATCTTGGCGCGGTCGCGGCGCAGGCCCGCAACCAGGACGAAGCGGTCGTCGAACTTGATCTGGTCCTGCAGCAGCACGCCGACGTTGCGCCCCTGGCTGTCGGTTGTGCTGCCGTTCGTCAGCGCGGGCAAGGGGAAGCTGCCGTACACGGGGTTGTACACGTCGAGCGGCGTGGCGTCGCCTTCGCCGTAGTCGACCTTGTGCCACTTGGCGCGCATGGTGTCCACGCCCACCAGCAGGGTGTGGCGCGTGTTGCCGAAGTTCAGCTTGCCTTCGAGCAGCAGGTCAGCGTTGGTGACCTTGGAGTTGTCGTCGGATGCGTACCAGACGCGGTTCAGGTAGCGGCCGTTCGGGTTGGCTGTGCCGTCGGCATTGGCGAAGCCCAGCCACCAGGCGGCATACATGGTGCGGATGTGGCCATCGGTGTCGTCATAGCGCAGGTTGTGGCGGAGCGTCCAGTCGTTGCCGAGCTGCTGCTCCAACTGGTAGCCGAAGCGCTTGCGCTCGCCGCCGTAGCTGTCCCAGTCCGGCTCGCCGATGAAGGTGTCGGTCGGGATGGGGCCGTTCGGTGCGGGCGTGAGCGTGCCCTGGATCGGGAAAAAGGCGTTGGTGTTGCCGGTCTCGTCCTTCTGGTACTGCGCGTAGACGTTGAGGCTCGTGCCCGAGGCTGGCTTCCAGATGAGCGACGGCGCGAAGTAGGTACGCTTGTCGTCCGCGTGGTCGACTTGCGTGCCGCTGTCCTTCTTCAGCGCCACCAGGCGATAGAGCAGGCGGCCTTCGGCGTCGATAGGGCCGGTGAGATCGGCTGCGACCTGCTTGTGGTCGTTGATACCCGCCTGCACCTGCACCTCGTTGACCGCTTCGGACTGCGGGCGCTTGGAGACGAGGTTGACCACGCCGCCGGGGCCGTTCTGTCCGGCGATCACCGAGGCCGGGCCCCGCAGCACCTCGATCCGCTCGAAGGCGTAGGGCTCGTTGCGGACCACGCCCCAGTAGCCGGTGAGCGGCAGGCGCAGGCCGTCGAGCAGTACCGATCCTTCACTGCCGCCGCGCATGGAGAAGTAGTCACCGCGGTTGTCGATGCCGTACATCTCATTGCGCACGCCGGCGGTGTAGCGCAGCGCTTCCTGCATGTTCGGCGACGACTGGTCGCGGATCTGGTCGGCCGTGATGACCGAGATGGACTGAGGCACTTCGTTGAGCGGCGTGTCGGTCTTGGTGGCGGTGGTGCTGCGCTTGGCGCGGTAGCCCGTGACCGGGCCGGTGCCGGTTTCGTTGTCGGCCGCGGCTTTCACCTTCACGGCCGGCAGCGTGGTTTCGGGTGCGGACGCGGCCTCGGCAGGGGCTGCAGGCGGTGTCGCTGCGCCTTGGGCGTGTGCCGTACTTGCCATTGCGACGAGCGCGGCGCTCGTGATCAGTGCCCGTGAATGGCGACGAGCGTCCTTCGGAAGTGTTCTATTTTTCATGTGCGCTTTCGCTGTTGTTGTCGAGAAGAAAAGGATCAGGGCGGCGCCTCGATCGTGGCTACCGGCACCAGCTGCAGCAGCGCGCGCTTGAGCCCGGCACTGCTCGGGCTTTCGACGAAGACGCAGCGTTTGCCGTTGCGTTTGCAGTGGTCCTTCACACGCCAATAGGCGTCGTGGCTGATGCAGCCGGTCTGGCAGATCACCAGGTCGGCGGCGGCGAGCGTGGAGTCGAGCTTGGCGGGGCTGTCTTCTTCGCCGCCGTCGTGGTGCAGAAAGCGACCGCCGGTGCGCTCGACCAGGTGGCGGTAGACCGGCACGCTGGCGGGTCGGCCGCCGACGCAGAGCACGGCCTGGTCATCGAAGCGGGCAACGTGCTCGGTCTCGGCCAGCAGCGGCTCCGCGGCCGTGGCGTCGCGGCGCTGCAGCTCGGCCGCAAGTTCGTCGGCCCGGCGGCGCTGGCGCTCGGCCTCCTGCTGGGCCTGCAGCAGCGTGCGCTCCAGCTGGTGCAGGCGCTGGATCTGGCGTTCGCTTTCGCGCGCCAGCTCGAAGCGGCTCTTCAGGCCGGGCACAGCGGCTTCCAGCGTCTGCAGGTCTTCGCGCAGTGAGGCAATGACGGTGTCGCGCCCGATGAGCTGGGCGCGCAGCTGCACGATCTGCGTCTGCTGGGTCTCGCTGCGCTGGCGGTATTCGTCGGCCTGGCGCGTGCTGCGCTGCTGTGCGGCGGCCATCTCGCGGGCCAGCACCGCGTTCTCGTCGATCAGGTTTTCGAAGTGCTGCAGGTCGACGCGGCGCGCCATGCCGACCTGGTGCTGCAGCATGTGAACTTCGCCGAGCACCTGGTGTTCGAGGGCCGGTGTGCACCGCGCGTGGGTCAGCGTGGCCCAGAAGGCACCGGCCAGGTCCTTGCCGTGCGAGGCCTCGTGCCACCACGTGGCGAGCGCCTCGGTGGTCTTGGCCTTGGCGGCCTGGCGCAGCGGCAGCATGCAGCGCCGGTCGAGCTCGCGCTGCACGGCTTCGGCGACCGGCGTGCGCAGGCGGCATTCGGCGATCACGCCGCAGTGCAGCTCATAGTCGTCGGCCACCGCCTGGCCTTCGAGCACCTTGTCGACCAGGCGGCGCAGCGCGGCGATCGGCAGGCACACGCCGACGACGGGGCAGTGCGCATGGCTGTCGAGCTCCCAGAGCCGACGGCGGCGTGAGCCTGTTGGCGACGACGCCCCCGAGGGGGGCGAAGAAGCCGGCAGCGGGCTGATTGCCATGACGGTGGCGCCGGTATCGAGGGCCGCCTGGCGCACCAGGGTCTCGAGTTGGTTGGGATCGGGCTTGCACATGCGTGAACTCCGGTTCAATGCACCGGCGGTGCGTCCATCGACGAGGGCGGCTGCAGGGCGGCCTGGATGGCAGGGTCGCCGTCGAGGCGGCGCTGGGCGAAATTGAGCATGCCGAGCAGCTCGCGAAAGGCCGCGGGTTCGAAGCGCAGGCTCATGTAGTGCAGGGTGATGGTGACCACTCCGCAGGAGCAGGTCGACACGTTGCCGACCTCGCTCTGGGCGAGCGGGAGGCTCTGGCCGTGGGGGTGGGTGTCGGTGTGATTCATGGGCGTGGGCCTCCGGTGTTCAGTCGTGATGGACCGAGGCCAGGTCGCAGCGCAGGCGCTCCATCGTGGCGATCGGGATCCGTCGGCGAAAGGCGTACTGGTCGTGCGCGCAGCCCAGCGTGGCGGCGGCGCCGGCCAGCAGCGCGATGCGCAGCGGCGCTGGGAACTGGAAGCGCAGGAAGTGCACCGCCGAAGGTCGCGTGAGGTGGCGGTCGGGCAGGTCTTCGTTTGCCAGTGCGAACACGCGTGGGTGGCGCGGCAGCTCGATGTACAGGCGGTGCGCGGCTTCGTTGAGGTGGGGCAGCTCACGCTCGCGCTCTTGCGCGTCGGGCAGCTCGATCAGCAGCGTGGCTTTCCAGTTGCTGCCGTCTGGCACGAGGTGGGTGTAGGTGTCGATCTCGTGCTGGGCGTCGTCGAGATCATCGACGCGCTCGGCGTGCAGCACTTCCTGGATCTGGTAGCGGATCGTCAACTCGTCTTCGAACTGCAGGCGCATGCAGGGGCCGAGCGACACGCTGCGTTCGCGGCGGTGCGCGATCAGGCGCTGCTTGTTGTTGCGCCTGTCGAGGCTGTAGGTCTTCAAGCTCATCAGGGTGTGGGCCGTGATGTTCATGAGCCGTGAGCCGACGGCTGCCGGGCGTGCGCTTCGCCCGCGGTGTGCGTGATGTGAATGGCCATCGTCCAGTCCGTGAGTTCTTTGCAGAAGGCACGGCTGGCGACAAGGCTGGCGTATGCGTGGCCCTGGAACGAAGGACGGGCAGCGGCCCGGGTCAGCCTGGGGTGGCGCTCGTTCGTTTCAGGGTGAGGCGACTCTAATGCGAATAGTTCGCATTTGCAAGGGTATTGCCCGACCCTCGCGCAGGGCGATGGTCAGTCTTCGAGTTCGGCCTTGGCCATCTCGACGTCGAGCCGCTCCATCGCATCCAGCGGCTCGCAGGTCGCCGCGTCGGCATAGAGCTTCTCGGCTTCCTTCATCTTCTTGTCGCCTTCGAGCATGACCAGCCCGTTGGCGTACTCGACCATCGCGATCGCCGACGTGGGGTTGAGCTTGAGCGCGGCCTTGAACATCGCGAGGCCGGTGTCCTTGCTGGCACCTTGCGTGCGGCCGAGCAGCGAGCCCACCTTGTCGATCACCTCGGCGTGAAAGGCGCCGAGCGTGATGTGTGCATCGGCGTGCTTGGGGCTGAGCTTGATCGCGGTTTCGAGCGCGGTCTTCACCTTGCTGCCAAGGCCTTGCGCGAGGGCCTTGGCCACGCTGATGCCCTGGCTGTAGCGGCCGAGCGCGTAGGCGATCTGGTAATGCGCGTTGGCGTTCTTCGGGTCTTCGGCCGCCTGCGCCTCGGCGCGGCCAGCCACTTCGAGAAAGAGCGCGAACTTGGTCTTTTCGCTCTTCTCCAGGTAGTTGGCGTAGATGGACTGCGCCTTGTTGGCCACGGTGATGCCCGCGCCGCCGATCTTCAGACCAGCCTCGGTGGCCTGCTGGAACTCGCCCGCATGGAACAGCGCCCAGGCGGCCAGGACCTTCTCGTCCTTGGGCAGCTGCTCGGCGTCGCCCGCGTGCAGGCGAGCCCATTTCTTCTTCAGCGTGGCGGCGTCGTAGGTGTAGTCGTCGGCGTCGTACGGGAAAGCAGTCCACTTGGCCATGGTTCGTCTCCTTGAAGGTCAGGGCTTCTGATAGTTGCCGACCAGGCCGAGCAGGTGCTCGCGCTGGCTGGCTTCGAGATAGGGCATCAACAGGCTGAGCACGTGGAAGGCGCCGCGCAGCAAGGCGGCACCGGCGCTTTCGGGCTCGAGGGCGTTGCGCGGGTCGCGCACGTACTCGTAGCTCAGCCAGTAGGTCAACACCACCACCATGGCCGTGGCCACCGGCTCGGCCTCGCGGCTGGCGATGTGGATGGAGTTGCCTCGCGACAGGCCGTCGAGCACACCTTGCACGGCATGCGATTTGTTCTTCAACACCGCCTGGAAC